>R14__coassemble_60_pt1 | contig 91560 bp, 78 predicted proteins | sample R14__metabat2_high_PE_005 | metagenome-assembled genome bin R14 | reverse complement strand
CCTGCGGCTTCGTGCCCCCATTTTTCATAGCCTCCAGAACCTGGTATCATAAAAATAAGCGATTCCAATCGGGAAGTCGCAATATAAAGCGACTCTTGCAGTAAACGAACAGGCGCCCGGGGAAGAAAATTCTCCGGGCGCTTTTCATTAGTAGAAAAGGAGAATATAAATGAGTTTAAGAAAATGTGCATGTATTGATACTTTGTATACAGAGCTTCCATGGCTGGAGAGATTCCAGGCGGCAAAAGATGACGGATTTGAGGCGGTAGAGTTCTGGGATTACAGAACCCGTGATCTGGACGCGACAAGAGAGGCGGCAGAAAAAGCCGGTATCAATATTTCAGGTTTCAACGGAGATGCGGACTATTCTTTGGTTGACCCTACACATAAGGAGCCATATATTGCTTATCTGAAACAGTCCATCGCAGCTGCGAAAAAGGTTGGCGCTGCCAGTGTTACAATTCACTCCAATGCCTTGGGTGATGGCGGTATTGTCGTAGATCATTATGACAATCTTTCTCATACAGTAAAATTGTGTGCAATGTATGATTGCCTTCTGGCGTGTGCAAAGATTGCGGAGGAAGAGGAAATTAACCTGAACCTGGAAGCACTGAACATCACGACAGACCATGTAGGAAATTTCCTGGCAACAACACAGATGGGCGCTGAGATCACCAGACTGATCGGCTCCCCAAGATTGAAACTTCTGTATGATGTATATCATATGCAGCTCAATGAAGGATGTATGTGTGATACCATTTCTGCTTATGCTGATCAGTTCGGTCACATCCATGTAGCAGATGCGCCGGGACGTCATGAGCCGGGTACAGGAGAGATCAATTATAAGAAAGTTATCCGCCACCTGGAAGAATGCGGATACACAGGACGTGTAGGCTATGAGCTCTTCCCGGCAAAAGATACTGCAACAGCAGTGAAAGCAATCATGGAAAATTGCTGATCGGACGGAGCTTCGACTAAGTGGGAGCTTGGATTTGTCACTGCCGCCGAAGACCTGCCTTGTACAGTTAAGTTTATTAATAATTTTTAACGTACAAAGCGGCCGGTGTTCATGAGCAAGTAGTGAGGCGGATTGCGAATGTCCGCTTTATGCAAAGAAAAGATTCGTGGAAAAAAGAATTACGGAAAAGTTACAGGGTCACTGCGTTTTGAAGGAGCAAAGCGTGGTGGCTTTGTTTGATTTAATGCAAGGGGAAAAGATACCTTTTTCAATACTTTACCTGGGATAGCCTGGTTTGAAAATTTGCAGTCGATGTTTTTCTCTGACAATTGATGTAAAGGGAAAAATCCGAAGGGAGCCGGAGAAAATATAGTAAAAAGATTGTGCAGAAATTTTGGCTGCGGTATGATAAAAAACAGCCATGAGGAGAGTAGTAAATGCTTGTTTTTGGTTTATAAGAAATATAGAATGATAGATGCGAAAAAATAAGGCTTATAGTATTCGAGCAAAAATATGAGAAGTTGTGCCTTTGGACAGTTAAGTTTAGGCAAAGCGTCCCGGAAGAGGACGCCCACTGAATGATATATATCAGAGAATAAGGACATCGTATGAAAGAAGAGAGTAGAAATAATACCCCGGCTACAAATGCAGGCGAAGGGCAGAAGCATAAAAGACGCGTACATTATTCCGGTAAATATCCGAAAAAATTTGAAGAAAAATATAAAGAGCATAATCCGGAAAAATATGCGGATACAGTGGAGCATGTGATCGCAAAGGGCAGTACGCCGGCGGGTATGCATATTTCCATCATGGTAAAAGAAATCCTGGATTTCCTGCAGATTCAGCCGGGACAGCAGGGCCTGGATGCCACCCTTGGTTATGGTGGCCACACGCGAAAAATGCTGGAAGCCTTGCAGGGACAGGGACATATCTATGGTTTGGATGTAGATCCGATCGAGTCTGCAAAAACGAAAAAACGTCTGGCAGACCTGGGTTACGGAGAAGACATTTTGACCGTGAAGCTGATTAATTTTGCAAATATTGATCAGGTGGCGGCAGAAGCGGGAAAATTCGATTTCGTGCTGGCAGACCTTGGCGTATCATCTATGCAGATTGATGATCCAAGCCGTGGCTTTTCCTATAAAATCGATGGTCCCCTGGATCTGCGTATGAATCCGGAAAAGGGAAGCAGTGCGGCGCAGCGTCTTCATGAAATCACAAGAGAAGAGTTTGAGGGTATGCTGATCGAGAATTCCGACGAACCCTATGCGGCAGAAATTGCAGAAAAAGTATTCTTTAGAATGTGGCAGGGAGATCCCATGGACACCACCACAGCGCTGCGCAAAGCCATCGAGTCAGCCCTGATCAAATTGCCCAAGGCGGAGCAGAAGGAAGCTGTCAAAAAGTCCTGCCAGCGAACCTTCCAGGCCTTGCGTATCGATGTAAACAGCGAATTCGAAGTTTTGTATTCCTTCCTGGAAAAATTACCGGACGTATTGAATCCGGGTGGCAGAGTGGCAATCCTGACCTTCCATTCCGGCGAAGACAGGCTGGTGAAACGTTCTTTCAAAGAATTGAAAAAAGCCGGAATTTACAGTGAAGTTTCCCGTGATGTCATCCGTCCGTCGGCAGAAGAATGCCGCAGTAACGGCCGCGCCCGCTCCACAAAAATGCGCTGGGCTATCCGTGCCGAGGGGGACGGGTCTTTTTGACAGGTTTTGGCGTCTTAATGGAGATCAAGCTCTTAGATAGGATTTTTAGCATTTTCGAGCGTACCCTACAGGAAGAATTTCTTCGAATCACAATGGCATAAGGGAAAAGCTTTTCGTGTCCTTGGCAGAAACCTTCAACGCAGTGGGAGAGCGATTTGCGTTCTGCCACGCCGCGGCAAGAACGCTCAAGGTCTTCTTGAAAACAGAAATGCGGATATGGGATAATCGATGGATATAGCAATAAAATTTTAGGAGGAAATATAAAAATGGCAGAAACATTGAAAACATTAGAAAGCAGAAGAAGCTGCAGAGCATATAAAGCTGAGCTGATCGAGGAAGAGAAACTGCAGGCCATCATTAAGGCCGGTACTTACGCAGCCAGTGGCATGGGCAAGCAGTCCGCCATTATTATCGCAGTGACCAATAGGGAACTCCGCGATAAAATTTCTGCAATGAATGCAGCTATCATGGGACAGAAGGAAGGCTTCGATCCATTCTATGGTGCACCTGAGATGCTGATCGTGCTGGCCGACAAAAATGTAAGAACGCATGTATATGATGGTGCGCTTGTCATCGGCAATATCATGAATGCGGCAGCAGACCTTGGCGTGGGCAGCTGTTGGATTCACAGAGCAAAAGAAGAATTTGAATCCGAGGAGGGCAAAGCCATTCTCAAAGGCCTGGGCATTGAGGGTGATTATGAGGGAATCGGCCATGTAGCGCTGGGCTATGAAGCAGTACCTGCAAAGGAAGCAGCCCCAAGAAAAGAGAATTTTGTTTACTACGCAAGATAAGCCGAGATTTTTTTGCACGCTTAGGTGTTGCTTTGGTTCAGGTTTCGAAAACAAATGTTACAAGGGAGAGAATTCATGGCAGATATCCTTGTGTTTGCTGCAAAAAGTGAATATGCTGAACAGGCGCAAAGGCTGGCAGAACATTTGCAGGTGGATTGTATTGCCGATCCGGCGATGGAGGGGCAAATACACGAAAACCGGGAAGAGGGGCTGATTCTGCGCTTTGACGATACCGGCTTGTCACTCTGTGACAGAAAGCTGACCATGCAGGGTGATTTCACAGCTAATCTGTCGCGCATATCCAAGGGTAAATGGCAGCATGAGATGCTGGTGAAAGCTGCCCGTATCAAGGGCGCAGCGGGTCCGATCACTGTAGTGGATGCAACCGCCGGTATGGGAGAGGATTCGCTCCTGCTGGCGGCGGCAGGCTTCGAAGTGCAGCTGTTCGAGCGTGATCCGGTCATTGCAGCTTTGCTGGAAGATTCATTGCGACGCGCAAAAGATATTCCGGAATTGGAGGATGTGCTTGCACGAATGCATTTCCATGAGGGTGACAGCGTGGAAGCACTTGCTTCTATGAAAGAGAGACCGGATGTGATCTATCTGGATCCTATGTTTCCGGAAAGGAAAAAAAGCGGCCTGATCAAAAAGAAATTCCAATTGCTGCAGCAGCTGGAGAGTCCATGCGTGGATGGAGAAGTTCTTTTGGCGGCAGCCATGAAGGCCAAGCCAAAGAAGATCGTCATCAAGAGACCTGCGAAAGGTCCTTATCTCGCAGATATCAAAGCGGATTACAGCATTACGGGAAAAACGATTCGTTATGACTGCATTATGGTGCATTAAAGGGTGTATGCTTTGCGATGAACAACCCTACCCCGAATACGGCGCCAGGTCTCGCAGGAGGAGACTTGCATGTGCATATATGAGCTGAAAAGAAAATAACGAGGATATGTATGATAGAAGTAGAAATCAAACTGCCTGCGAACAATCTGCAGGAAATCAAAGGAATATTGCTTCAGAATGGCTTCGTGGAGGAGCATCATGTGCGGGAGCATGATATCTACTTCTATGGAGAACGGCAGATCAAGGCGCGTGGCGAAGCCCTGCGCATCCGTGAAATCACTGATTTTATTTCAGGAAAAGTCCTGGCCCAGATTAACTTTAAAGGGCAAAAAATGGATCAGCAGACCATGACCAGGCAGGAACTGGAGACGGAGCTTGCCAGTGCGAAAATAGGTGTACAGCTTTTATCAGCTATTGGTTTTTATCCGGTAGCGCCGGAGGTGATCAAAGACCGGCAGACACTTGTCTGTGGCGATATGACAGCCTGCCTAGATCAGGTGACAGGCCTGGGAGAATTTCTGGAGCTGGAAATCCTTGTGGCGGAATATGAGGATAAATCGCCAATTGCGCCACTACTTAACGGGGAAGCGAATACATCTGACGAAAGTGTCCGGAAGGAAGAAGCATTTCTGCGGCAGCAAGCTATGGAGAGAATTGAAGCGACCTTACAAATGCTCGGCTATGCTGTGACAGACACAGTCACGACATCCTATCTTTCTATGCTGCAGAAAAAACAGTCTGCTGCTTATTGCCTTCATCTGTCAGATGAGCAAATATAGTCCTGTCAGACTTGTTTAGCAGCAAAAAAAGATAATTCTATCAACTACTTCCGGCAGAAACAGTGGCAGAGAGATTTTGAAGATCGATCAGATCATCGAAATTGATTTCTACAGAGGCGATTTTTAAGCAGCGGTCCAGAGGGTGAATCCACTCCAACGGACCGCTGATTTTTTTATATTGTCCTACAGGCGGCGAATTTACTGCCAATGGACTTGCGTCTGCCAAAGAGGAGGGAAGCGATGCTGCAGTTGGGCTTATATCTGACCGGGTATTCAACGCAGTGGGAGAGCACTTTGCACTTGGGCACGTCGCAGCAAGAAGGTCCGGGGCTTTTTTGAAAGAGGCTTTCCGGAAATAAATGGCAGATACTTCATCGTGATATTGTAGCAGCCGCAGTATCGTATTGAGTTCGGCCTCCCGTTCCGGTGACAATTCCGGCTGTGGCAGGTAGCGCTCTTCCCTGGCATGAACACAGTCTTCGAAGCCGGACAAGGCAGCAAAGGGAGCAAAAATTTTTGCCCGATGCCCGATACTCATGGGGATATGTCTGCTGAGCGGACGCCGCATATGCAGAATGTCCTGATATATATTATGATACATAGAATTACCTGTTCTCCGGTCGGAGATTACCTTTCAACTCAGTGGTGAGTCTGATTGCATGTTACACTGCAATGATGTGCAGGGAATAAAAGTGTAAATGACTATGCCCTGTGTCCGCCAATCTGATTATTTCGTTCCACGAAATTGGAGCAGTCTGTCAGACTGATGCCCCGCATTACTGCGTTTTTTCCGTATTTATGACGGATGTCCAGCATGGCCTGCTGCAGCTGCTTTTCCTTCTGTAATGCAATGGGATCAGAGAAAAGATCCAGCTGTGTGTAGGTATCAGCTTTCAGATTGTTAAAGCTGATATTGATCCGGCGGATGCCGGTGTGCCGATCTACGATCGCATCATAGAGCTGATCGATGGCAGACAGAATCCGCATAGAACTATTGGTGGGGGTAACGAGGTTGGCAGAACTATGTGCGGACGGAAATTCCGCCCGATGATCATAGCTGATATGCAGGGTTACGGAAGCAGTGAGCAGCTTTTTCTCTACCAGATCTAATACCAGCAGATCTGTCATCTCTTTTACAATGATCCGTGCCTCACCGAAGGTGTAGTTTCGCATCAGGACCTGCCCTGAGGAAAGGCTGTGTGTTTCCGGCTGATAATTTTTAATATCTGCAATAGTACAGGGCTCGATGCCCCAGGCATGGTCGATCAGAAGCTCTGCATCGATACCGAAAAGCTTATAGAGCAGCTCTTCATTGGTCAGACTCTGTCGCGCAATGTCGCCCATCGTGTGTAAACCGTAACGAGCCAGACGTCGTGCTGTGCCGGAACCGATCCGCCAGAAGTCTGTCAGCGGCTGGTGGGACCAAAGCCGGCGTTTATAAAGCTCTTCATCCAGAAAGCCGATATGGTCATCGGCATGTTTGGCAATGATATCCATAGCGATTTTAGACAGATAAAGATTGCTGCCAATGCCTGCGGTGGCGCAGATGCCGGTATCCCGGAACACGGCATCCATCAGTGTCTGTGCCATCTCCTGCGGATTCTTATGATAAAGCCCCAGATAGGAGCTTACATCGATGAAGCATTCGTCGATGGAATAGACATGGATATCCTCCGGACCGATATAACGCAGATAAATAGCGTAGATGTAGGAAGAGTAATCGATATATAGCTGCATGCGGGGCATGGCAGTGATGTATTCGATATCCTCCGGGATTTCATGAATCCGGCAGCGGTTTCGCACGCCCAGGGATTTCATGTGTGGTGTGATGGCCAGACAGATGGTGGATTTCGAGCGAGTAGGATCAGCCACCACCAGATTTACCTGAAAAGGATCCAGTCCGCGTTCTACACATTCTACAGAGGCATAGAAAGATTTCAGATCAATAGCGATGTAGGTATGATTAGTCATAGTATGCACTCCTTTCCGCAGCGTTGGCGCAGTCAGGAAATTTCCCTTCTGCCTTATGGGTTCTTGGGTGTCTGTGAGTCAATAAACGAAAGACCATATTTCCGTTTTGCAATGCAATGGCTTCTTCTGCCGGAATGATTTTAGGGTGCACTTAATAAAGCTATGGAAATCAAATGAAAAACATAGCTCTATCAGTGATCTTCAGTTAAAAATTCGGAAAACAAATTTCGAATCGATTAAAAATATTCGGCGCATTAGTCCGGTTATTTTAAGAAGCGATGTACTAGTTCAATACTCGACCGACAATCGAAAATTCGTGTCCCAGGCGGACAGTTACATCCAGATCGGCGCATTCTCTGTTCAGAGACTGCAGGGTGATCTTCTGATGCAGGCGGCCCTCCGTATCCAGATATTCCTGTACATCATCTTTGGAAGGCATTTCTAGCACATATTTCTTTATGTAAGCTTTTCCGTCATAGAAAAACACACCTATATCACCGTTATAGAGTTCCAGGCAATTCTCTACCCATACGATCTGTCGGTCTACGTAGCGCGGCAACATGCTGATGCCGGAAACACGGACACCGAAATCGGCATTTTCAGGAATAGAGCTGACAGGAAATGAAATCATCTCATAGGATCCCAGAACATCCTCGGTACCGGGACCGGCGGCAGCCGGCTCATCATAAACCTTCATGGAGAATTCCGGCTCAGGATCGGCATTGAAGCTGTTTCTGCTGCGCGGGGCATACTGTCCGGAAGAAATCAATACGTTCTTAAAGAGCTGCAAAAGATTCAAACCCTTCTGACTCAGTTCCGGGCTATAGTCATAGCTTTCCGGCGCGTTGCCTGTGAAATAAGGCAGAACATCGCTGATCTGCAGACAATAGCAGAGGGCAAAGAGCTGGTAAGGGTTGGGCATGGCATCGCCCTTTTCCCATTTGCTGATGGAGCCGGCGGCCGCCTTTACCTTATAGGAAGCCATCATGTCAGAAAGCTCCTTCTGGCTGAGATTCATGGTCTTCCTGGCCTCGGAAAGTTTCTTCCCCAGTGTATTATTTTCTTTAGCTGCAGTGCCATCATAAGGAAATGCGGTGATCCTTTCAGCAGGTGTTTTTTTCATATCGAAAATCCCCCTCATATTTTTGAAGCTGTCATTATCATAAAACGAAAAATCAGAGAAGTCAATGCAAAAATAGAAAAATCAGAGAAAACGATGTAAAAACAGAAAAATCGGAGAAATGCAAAATGAAAGAAGCAAGAGAGGATGTTTTTTTAGCGAAAAGCCGTCTGCGTTTGACAAATAAAGCGTAAATGGATAGCATAGAGGCTGTGAAAAAAAGAAGGAGATTTAAAAGAAAAAATGAAAAAATTAGCGCCCTTATTTATATTGGCCGCAGGTATTCTCTGGGGCTGCATTGGGATTTTTGTGCGAAGGCTGAATGCTATGGGCCTGTATTCTATGGATATCGTTTTCCTGAGAGCTGTAGCGACAGCACTTGCCATGGGAGCCTTTTTGCTTATATTTAACAGAAAAATGTTTCGTATTCGCCTGAAGGATCTATGGTGTTTTCTGGGCACGGGTATCTGCAGTATCGTATTCTTTAATTTCTGCTATTTTAAAGCAATCACGCTGACGTCACTTTCGGTGGCTGCGGTACTTTTGTATACGGCGCCGGCAATAGTCATGGTGCTGTCCTTTTTCCTCTTTGGTGAAAAATTCACGAAGCGGAAGGTCTTAGCCCTGGTCCTGACCTTCGTGGGATGTGTTTTGGTTACAGGGGTACTGACGGATGCGGGAAATGTGACCGGACTAGGCGTCCTGACAGGACTTGGCGCAGGACTTGGTTACGCACTGTATTCTATCTTTAGCCGTTATGCGCTGGAGCGGGGCTATCATTCTTTTACGATTACCTTTTACACCTTTCTCATTGCGATTGTCGGGGCGGCTTTTTTCGCAGATGTGCCGGGTGTGCTGTGTGTGGCCGCAAAGGATGCGGGCACAGTGCTGTTTGCCCTGGGCTTTGGTATCGTGTGTACAGTCATTCCCTACCTTTTGTATACGGCAGGATTACAGCATGTGGAAAACGGGAAAGCGTCAATTATCGCCTCAATCGAGCCTGTAACAGCGACCATGCTGGGAATCTTTTTGTTTGCGGAAAAGACGACAGTGACAGGTATTGCGGGCGTCGTGATCGTCATTCTGGCACTGGCCATTGCCAACACGCAGAAAGCAGAATAAAAAAGGGTCACATTATATAAAATGTAAAGCCGCAGGAAAGGCGATGTGGAGGTTTTATGTCGAAAGGAACAAATCAGAAATTTAAATTGTACCGTCTGGGACAGATCATGCTGGAAAAAACCGATGCGGATCATTATATTACTATGCCGGAAATCCTGAGCGCGCTGGCAGAGTATGAGATTTCTGCTGACCGCAAATCCATCTATAATGATCTCCGGGATCTGCAGGTGCTGGGCATTGAAGTGGAAGGTGAGCCGATCGGAAATAAATATCATTACCATGTGGTGGATCGGCAGTTCGAATTGCCGGAGCTGAAGCTTTTGGTAGATGCCATACAGTCATCGAAATTTATCACAGCCCGCAAATCTCATCAGCTGATCAAAAAACTGGAGACCCAGGCCAGCAAATATGAAGCTTCCGAGCTGCAGCGCCAGGTCTATGTAAACGGCCGCATTAAGACCATGAATGAAAGTATCTATTATAGTGTGGACGAAATCCACAATGCCATCACAGCTAACCGAAAGATCAGCTTCCAGTATTTCCAGTGGAATGAAAAAAAAGAAATGGTTTTGCGCCATGAGGGCGCTTATTATCACATCAGTCCCTGGGCACTCTCCTGGGATGATGAGAATTATTATCTGATCGGCTACGACGATGCGGCAGGAAAGATCAAACATTACCGTGTGGACAAAATGCTTCACATCAGCATGACAGATGCGCCCCGGGGCGGCAGAGAATCTTTCGAAAAGCAGGATATGGCTACCTACAGCAGAAAAAGCTTCGGTATGTTTGGCGGTAAGGAAGAAAAGGTAAAGCTGCAGATGCATAACAGCCTGGCCGGCGTGATTATTGACCGATTCGGCAAGGATGTGATGATGATTCCTGCGGATGCGGAGCACTTTACGGTTAATGTAGATGTGCAGATGAGTAAGCAGTTCATCAGCTGGGTATTTGCCCTGGGCGATGGCGCAAAGATCATCGGACCGGCCCATGTGGTAGAGCAGACAAAGCAGGAGATCGCACGACTGATAGCGCAGTACAGTATGTAAAAGTTTAACTTATAAAAGGACACATTTTTCGGATGCGGAAAATGTGTCCTTTTTATAATGCCGTTTTTAAGAATGAACGATGAACGAACACGAACTAAGACGAACGAACGTTCGAAGGTGGGGAACTAAACGGACAGCTGATGCTATATGATTAGGTCATCAGAAAACAGTGCTTTACGACAGGTGTGATACCGGATCATAGGAGAAGGAAGAGAAGGGATTTCCGGATAGCACACTGCGGGATGATGACAGGAGGGTATAAATCATGAAGGGATATACAACAGCGAGCGGTTATATGGGATACGTAGACGGGGAATACAGATTATTTGCCAGTGAGGATGATTACAGAGAGTGGATGGAGGATTGACGATGCAGACACAGCAGATCATAGAATTTCAGAGGGCCTATCGCGCATTGGTAGCAGCCATTGAAAACATAAACGGAATGGAAAAAGAGAAGGCAGAACAGCATAAAAGGATGCTCCTGGGATTCATAAATGCAGCCCTGCAGATGCCGTCTCCCGGGGAAAGGGAAGGATATCCGGTCTGGACGGAAAAGAAAGAGCTTGAGCCGGAAGAGAGTCTGTTCTGGGATGATGGAGATATTTTTCCAAGGGCAGGTCTGGATTATGAGGAATTGGAGAATATGACACCGGGGGAGCGTAGGGAAGTCCTTCTGAAAGCAGGATTAAATCCGGACGAATTTGATTTCTGAGCAGAAAACACAGAGGCTATAATTAATGGCGGATTTCGTGTTATAATAGAAAAAATAGAATACTTTTGGTATCTTTATGCACTAAAATTATATTTTTAAGGAAGCGATATAATTGGAAAAACGAATCTTATATCATGGCAGTGGTGCGAAAGTTGAATTTCCGGAAATTAGAAAAACGAAGTATACGAAAGATTTTTCCTGGGGTTTTTACTGCAAGAATAGCTATGAACAGGCATATAAATGGGCAGATTGAAAGTCTATTAATGGAGTGGTAAATGCTTGCGTAGCTAATCTTTGCTTAGATAGAGCAGTTGTATACGAAGGAAATGAAAGTCAAAAAGTGATTATAGGAAAGGGAGTTATGGAATGAAAGAGTTTAGGAGTTATCTGGATCTGGTATTTGCGGATACCTTTCAGGAATTTGTAGAGAATGAAAATATCGGTGCAGAGGACTATATTCTGACCAATGAGTTTTTGTATAAGCAGTTTGTGGAACCGCTGCAGCTTCCATGCGGCAGTACTTTTCTGGAAAAATATGCATTGGGTGAGCCATCCACAGACATGGTGGATCGGATCAGGAAAGATCTGCCGGACGGCATTCAGCGTATGATCGCAGTTGGCGGTGGTGCGGTAATGGATACAGCGAAGATGCTGTCCCTTGCGACTTCTTCCGGAAAAACAGAAGATTTATTCGATCTTTCACCGAACGCAGAGAAACCGGTACGGATCTTCGATGTATATGCAGTGCCGACGACCTGTGGCACCGGAAGTGAGGTAACTAATGCCTGTGCAGTAGAACTGGTGTCTCTGCACACGAAACGTGGTCTGAACAATGATCTGATGTTTCCGAAAAAATCGATTTTGATTCCGGAACTGATTTACGGCCTTCCATATCGTTTCTTTGCGACATCCTCCATTGATGCCTTGATTCATGCAGTGGAATCATATCTGTCACCGAAAGCATCTCCGATTTCGGAGCTGTTTTCCGAGAAAGCCATTCGTATGATCATGGAGGGATATCTATATATTGATCAGAATGGGAATGAAACATGGAAAGATAAAGCGAAAGAATTTCAGATCGCAGCGACCTATGCAGGTCTGGCTTTCTGTTCCGCCGGCTGTGCGGCAGTACATGCCCTGAGCTATCCTTTGGGCGGCGGCTATCACATTCCGCATGGTGAGGCGAACCAGCTGGTGTTTGCGGCAACCTTCCGTAAATATAAAGAGAAAAAACCGGTTGGAAAGATTAATAATGTAGAGAAGGTTTTCAGTGAGATTCTGCAGGTGCCGGAGGAAGAGGCGCTTGAGGCAGCTTTTGCGCTTTTTGACAGAGTACAGCCGAGAAAACCTTTGAAAGAATTTGGTATTTCAGATACAGAATTCCGAGGCTTTGCAGAAGGCGTAGAAGCAGGACAGCAGAGACTGCTTTCCAATAACTATGTGGCACTGACAGTGGATGAAATGGTGGAAATTTATCAGGCAGTTTACTAAGCATTCAAGAAGTCGGAAAGTTCGACTCATTTGGAGATTGGACTAGCTGCTGACGCGGAGGCATGCCTCGGGCAGTTGAGCTTGTCTCTCCCCCTAAAAAAATATCTATACAAAGCGCCCGGAAAGGGGACGCCTGCTGAGTTGAATAAAGTGTGGGAAAGGTGATGTACATTACTAATTAGAGTAGTGTGACATCACCTTTTTTTGGGGAAACGAATAGTAAAAGCGAGAATCTGAAAAAGTCCTGATTTAGTAGGAAAATCAGAGCAAAAGCACCTGCCCACAGGTTATTGCCCGGCAGGTGTTTTTTTCGCGCATAACGCGGTATCATGTGCGATAGCATACAAGATGAATAAGCAGATTGGGACCGGAAATAAGGGAAGATTGACTGGGGGATTTAGTCATGGCCTGGCCGAGCACAAAGTATCCCGGAAAGGGGATTGGCGTTGGGGTGATATCGAAAGTGTGTCCGTGAGAGACACAAAACATTAAACTGACAAAAAAGAATATAAAAATAAAAATGTCTGAAAAATTTGAAAAAATAGTTTGACAATTCAGAATAAATGGAGTATATTGATATCATCAACAGAGAACAAAGTCCACGAGGACAAAGAAATCAGAAAAAGAGGTACAGTCCAATGGCATAGCAATCTTTAACCCAGGAAAAAAATCTCTTCAAGAGTTTAATATAGATTGACTTATTGGAATTTATTTGATTCGTCCATCGCAAAAGATAGACTTGAAGGAGATGGTTATTATGAAAGGTAGAGCTCCATAGTGAATGGAATTATATCTCTAAATCTAACCGAGGAGGTACGGTCCGACAAAAACTTAAGCTAAATCCTAAAATGTATACCAGACGAGATTCTAACCGGGAGGTACGGTCCAACAAAAACTTAAGCTAAATCTTAAAATGTATATCCGATCTAGATTCTAAAGTAGGAGGTACGGTCCAACAAAAACTTAAACTAACACTCATAATCTAAGAAAGTGAAGGTGTAGAGCATGAAATTACAGGAAATTTCATAAAAGGGCTATTCGATTAAGTGGAAAATCGAATAGCCCTTTTATAATGTCTTTTTTCGGAAAAGATTGACGAAGCTTTTACAGACGGAGATAATATGTGAAGGATTCAACTTGGCGGAAGAGCATTTTGCCCTTGATCATGCTGCGGAAAGAAGAAGGGAAGCCTTCTCAACCGAAGGAAAAGTATCGGAAAAGACAGAAAGCAGTAAGTGTTGTAAAAAACATTAAGATAATGTCGAAAAATTAAAATTGACTCATGTAAAATAAGCCCACCTAGGGCAAGTGACAAGAAAGGAGAGAGATCATGCCGGAACGATTGATATTTCATATAGATGTAAATAGTGCATTTCTCTCCTGGGAGTCTGTTCGCAGAGTGCAGAATGGCGAGCCGGATCTGCGGGAAATCCCGGCTGTCATCGGCGGTGATCCGAAAAAACGCACGGGTATCGTTCTGGCGAAATCCATTCCTGCGAAAAAATATGGTATTCGTACCGGGGAACCGATGGCCATGGCACTGCGAAAGTGTCCGCAGCTGGTATCAGCACCATCTGATTTCCGACAATATGATAAATGTTCGAAGGCCTTTAAGGCAATTTGCCGTGCTTATGCGCCGGCGATGGAATCCTTTTCTATTGATGAAGTTTTTCTGGATATGACAGGCACGTCATTGATCTATCCGGACCCGATAGCAACAGCGACGGAGATTAAGAATCGAATCCGGGACGAGCTGGGTTTTACGGTGAATGTGGGCATCGGCAGGAATAAGCTTTGCGCAAAGATGGCCAGTGATTTCGAAAAACCGGACAAGGTACACACTCTGTTTCCGGAGGAAATTCCGGAAAAAATGTGGCCGCTGCCGGTAGGAGAATTGTTTACGGTGGGCAGAGCTTCCGCAGAAAAGCTGCAGCGGGCAAGGATTATGACGATCGGAGAACTGGCGCACACGGATCCGAAAGAAATTCAGCGTATTGTCGGGTTAAAACAGGGGCAGCACATTTATAATTACGCAAATGGGATCGATGATGATCCGGTGCAGGATATCCCGGAGGCAGCTAAGGGTTACAGCGCAGAAACTACTGTGGAGGAAAATCTGGAGGATCTGGAAAGCATCGATAGGATGCTTTTGGCACAGGCTGACATTGTGAGTCAGCGAATGCGCAGAGATGGGGTCAAGTGTCGCTGCGTGGCTGTTTCCTACCGAACCATTGAATTCAAAAATAAATCTCATCAGAGAAAGCTATGGGAAGCGACGGATGTGACCACAGAAATCTACGAAGTGGCCAAAAGCTTGATTCGTGAATGCTGGAGGGGACAAGCTCTGCGCCTGATTGGCCTGGCGCTGACAGATATCGATCATGGTGACTTTGAGCAGCTTTCCTTTATCAAGGATGAAAGAAAAGAAAAACTGAAAAAGCTGGATCAGGCCATGGATTCCATACGAGGAAAATACGGCAATGCCAGTGTACAGCGGGCCAGTACTATGAAAACGACAGATAGAGTGGGGCGGAAATATCAGGCCCAGCAGGAAAATGAGCGGGAGAAGCGTTCGCAATAAATGAAGCGCTTATGTGTTTGAACGCAGATAAGCAATCCTCCGCTTTTGCTAAAGCACGCCTTCGCCTGGTTATAAATGATTAGAAAACAAACGAAATAAAGAAAAAATGGAAGCATATTATTATAATCAATTAAATAAGTCCGGTCAGGTGGCTTACCATGCCATGCTGACAGGTTTGAAAAATCTGGAACCATCCTTTGCGGTGCCCCGTCTGGACGGGCGGGAGCTGGCAGATATTTATTTTTATCTGCGCATGGATCATCCGGAGATTTTTTATACAGTGAATTATAAAATCAAATATTATCCGCAGGCTGACAGCGTACAGCTGATCCCGGAATATATATTTGAAAAAAAGAAAATCATGGAACATCAGAAGGCGATGAAAGCCAGGGTGGAAAAGCTGGCTCGTCCGGCTAAGCAGCTCAAAGAAAAGGAACGGCTGCAATATGTACATGATTTCATATGTCAATCTGTGCATTATGACAAATTAAAGAAGCCCTATTCCCATGAAATCATCGGGCCTTTGGGACAGGGAGTTGGTGTCTGTGAAGGTATTGCCAAGTCGGTAAAAATTCTTTGTGACGAGTTGGGTATCTGGTGTATGGTCGCGATTTGCGGCAATAATCCGGAAAAAGGGATTAAATACCGGCATACCTGGAATGTCGTAAAAATAGAAGGCAAATATTATCATATGGATGCCACCTTTGATAATAGCCTAGGCAGTCCGGAGGAAATTCGCTACGATTACTTTCTTCTGCCGGATAAACAGATTTATCGAGATCATGAGCCGGTGCTGGTGAAGACGCCGGTCTGCAGTGACGGAGAACATTTTTATTATAAGGAAAAGAAAAAATCCTTTACGAAGCAGGAAGACGTCCGCAAACGCGCCATGCAGGCAGCCAAAAAAGGAAAAGTCTTGCTCTTTCACTGGCGCGGCGGTTACCTCACCCGTGAAGTCCTGAAGGAACTGCTGCAGATTTTTGAAGAAGAGGCTGTACAGAAAGGAAAACATGCCCGCGTCTCCCTCAACTGGCCGCAGGCTGTTATCCGCGTCAGCTTCGAGGAAGCCCTTCCGGAGAAGCAAATGATCATGGAAGAAGCCAATGAAGGGGAGCAGTGCTGAGACAAGTCAAGTCGCCCTTGGCCGGCAGCTCGATACCCGGGAGGGTTGGCGACAGAAGGGATCTAGCCGCTTTTTGCCGCCCGTAAATCGAAAAAATGCCTGCTAAAACCTTTGCGCAAGGAAGTTTCCTCCCTTGCGCTTTTATAGTCTTTATGCTATACTTGCAAAATGTATGTGACGAAAAAAATCCGTGGATAGCAGGAATTTTTATCGAATATAAAATTGAAATAAGAGAATGATTTAAGGAGGAGCATAAAGAAATGAGTGTTCAGGTTGAGAGATTAGAAGGAAATATGGCGAAACTGACAATCGAATTGACTGCAGAAGAAATGGAGAAAGCAGTTAACGCCGTTTATTTGAAACAGAAAAAGAGCATTTCCATTCCTGGATTCCGTAAAGGAAAAGTGCCGAGAATGATGGTAGAAAAAATGTATGGTCCTACAGTCTTCTATGAGGAAGCAGCAGACAATCTGATCAACGGTTCTTATCCTGCAGCAGCAGATGAGGCTGATATCGAGATCGTTTCCAGACCATCTATCGAAGTTACACAGATGGAAAAAGGAAAAGCTTTCATCTACACAGCAGAGGTTGCTGTTAAACCGGCTGTAGAGCTTGGCGAGTACAAAGGAATGGAAGTTCCGAAATCAGACGTAGAAGTATCTGATGAGGATGTACAGAAAGCCCTTGAGAAAGAGCAGGAGAAAAACGCTCGTACAGTAACAGTTACAGATCGTGCTGCAAAACTTGGCGATACAGTAGTTCTGGACTATGCGGGAACAATCGACGGTGTAGCATTTGACGGCGGCACAGCTACAGATGCAGACCTTGAGCTGGGTTCAGGTTCCTTCATCCCGGGATTCGAAGAGCAGCTTGTAGATATCAATGCAGGCGAGGAGAGAGACGTAGCAGTAACATTCCCGGAGAATTACCATTCAGAAGATCTGGCAGGAAAAGCAGCTATTTTCCATTGCGCAATAAAAGAAATCAAAGCCAAAGAGCTGCCTGAGCTGAACGATGAATTCGCAGGAGATGTTTCTGAGTTTGAGACTCTGGATGAGTACAAAGCAGACATTAAGAAAAACCTGGAAGAGACAAAGAAATCTCAGGCTGATCAGTTCAAGAGAGATGAGGCCGTAGCCAAAGCAGCAGGAAATGCTACAATTGATATTCCACAGGCAATGATCGATACACAGGCAGAGCAGATGGTTGATAACTTCGCTAACCAGCTTCGTCAGCAGGGTATGTCTCTGGCAGATTATGAGAAATACACAGGTATGGACGCTGCAAAACTGATGAATGTTATGAAACCACAGGCAGAGGAGCAGATCCGTACACGTCTGACTCTGGAAGCAATCGCAGCTGCAGAGAACATCGAGATCACAGAGGAGCAGATCGATGCAGAGCTTGAAAACATGGCGGCTACATACGGCATGGAAGTAGAGAAGATCAAAGAGATCATGGGCGATGCTGAGAAAGCACAGATTAAAGATGATCTGGCAGTAAGAGCAGCAGCTGATCTGGTAAAAGATGCAGCAGTAGAAGTTGAGAAAGCTGAAGAAGAGGCTGCTAACGAAAGCGAGGCATAAATATGGCATTGGTTCCTTATGTCATTGAACAGACCAGCAGGGGTGAAAGAAGCTACGATATTTATTCCAGATTGCTGAAAGACAGAATTATCTTCCTTGGTGAAGAGGTAAATGATGTGACAGCAAGCCTGATCGTAGCGCAGATGCTGTTCCTGGAGTCCGAAGATCCTTCCAAGGATATTCATCTCTACATCAACAGTCCCGGCGGTTCTGTTACAGCAGGTATGGCTATTTACGATACCATGCAGTATATTAAATGTGATGTATCTACCATTTGTATCGGTATGGCAGCCAGCATGGGAGCATTCCTTCTGGCCGGCGGTGCAAAAGGTAAAAGAATGGCTCTGCCAAATGCAGAGATTATGATCCATCAGCCATCCGGCGGTGCACAGGGACAGGCAACAGAGATTGAGATTGTTGCAGAACAGATTCTTCGTATTAAGAAGAAAATGAACGAGTTGCTGGCAGAAAACACCGGACAGCCATACGAAAAAGTAAAAGCAGATACAGAACGCGATAACTATATGACAGCTCAGGAGGCTATGGAATATGGTATCGTGGACCGTGTAATTACAAATCGTTAAATAGAAGAAAAGGGCGCATTTTTATGCGCCCTTTTTAAAGCGTTTAAATATTTTTTCCGAAAACCCCTTTTTAGGAGTCGGGAAATAGACTAGAATGTAAACGCTAAGTCTCCGTAGAGGTGAGGCTTGAAGAAAAAACCGGGAAAGGAAACTGGATTATGAAAAATAATGAGCCAAGAGTCAGATGCTCATTTTGCGGAAAAGCAGAAGAACAGGTTAGAAAACTGATCGCAGGACCGGGCGGCGCTTTTATCTGTGATGAATGTGTGGAGATTTGTTCCGAGATTATTGAAGAAGAATTTATGCAGTCTTCCGGTATCAGTTCAGACGAGATCAATCTGATGAAACCGCAGGAAATCAAAGCCTTTCTGGATGAGTATGTAATCGGTCAGGACAGCGCAAAAAAGGTGTTGGCTGTTGCTGTTTATAATCACTATAAGCGTGTTCTTGCAGGAGAGACAAGTGATATTGAGCTTCAGAAAAGTAATATTCTGATGCTCGGACCGACCGGCTCCGGTAAAACATTGCTGGCCCAGACATTGGCGAGAATGCTGAATGTCCCATTTGCCATCGCTGATGCGACTTCTCTGACAGAGGCAGGATATGTCGGCGAGGATGTAGAGAATATTTTGCTGAAGCTGATCCAGGCAGCAGATTTCGATATCGAGCGCGCAGAGCACGGTATTATCTATATTGATGAGATTGACAAGATCACCAGAAAATCAGAGAATGCGTCCATTACCCGCGATGTATCCGGCGAGGGTGTACAGCAGGCTTTGCTGAAAATTGTCGAGGGAACGGTAGCAAATGTTCCTCCGCAGGGCGGCAGAAAGCATCCGCATCAGGAATTCCTGCAGATTGATACGACGAACATCCTCTTTATCTGCGGTGGTGCCTTTGAAGGTCTGGACAAAATTATCGAGACCAGACAGGATACCAAATCTATCGGCTTTAATGCAGACCTGGGCATTCGTAAAAAAGAAGAAGTTGGCGAACTGCTGCGTCAGGTAAAACCGGAAGATTTCGTAAAATATGGTTTGATTCCGGAGTTTATCGGACGCGTGCCGATCGTGGTGACTTTGGATTCGCTGGATGAGGATGCCTTGGTCCGCATTCTGGAAGAGCCGAAAAATTCTCTGGTAAAACAGTATAAAAAACTTCTGGAGATGGATGGCGTGCAACTGGAGTTCGACGATGAGGCTGTGCGAGAGATTGCAAAACAAGCCTTGACCCAGAAGACAGGTGCCAGAGGACTTCGATCCATCGTGGAAAATACCATGATGGATGTCATGTATTATACACCTTCAGACGATACGATTTCAGAATGTCGTATCACAAAAGAGGCTGTGAACGGTACAGGTGAGCCAATCATTATTCATGACACACTAAAGCCGGCTGTAAAAAAGAGCAGAAGACCGCGTAAGAACGTTCTGCCGACAGCCTGAGACTTGAATAAACGAACGAAACATACGATATGGAGATTTCATGGAAGAATTGATCAAAACAATGCCGTGTGTTCCGCTGAAGGACAGGGTGATCATGCCGGGCATGATCGTACATTTAGATATCGACAGAGAAAGGGCAGTTCATGCAGTAGAGGAAGCGATGCTGCAGGAGTCTAAAATTTTTCTGATTACACAGAAAGACGGGTCAATAGAAGACCCGTCTGATTCTGATTTATATGGTATCGGTACCGTGGCAAAAATCAGACAGACCGTACGCCTGCCAAAGGGTGTACGCCGCGTACTGATGGAAGCTGTCGGCCGTGCGGAATTGCTGGGATTCCAGGCGGATGACATGATGTATGAGGCGCAGGTTGCCCTGCTGGAGGATATAAATGCAGATGCGATCGATGCCAATACGCAGGAGGCAATGCGGCAGGCACTGCAGGAATTGTTCCAGAATTATGCAGAGCAAAGCCAGAAGGTCAGCAAGGAGCTGACATCACAGGTACTGGCGGAAGAGGATCTGACCTCTATGCTGGGACAGATCAGCAATAATCTGCCAATTACCTTTGGGCAGAAGCAAAAGCTTCTGGAAGCGGAAGATTTTCAAACGAAATATTATGTGCTGTGCGATATTTTGTCTGATGAAGTGGAAATTCAGAAAATCCGTACAGAGATTCAGAATAAATTGCGTGCCCGGATCAATAAAAATCAGCGGGAATATGTTTTGCGTGAGCAGATCAAAATCATTCGCGAGGAGCTGGGTGAGGATAACATTCAGCAGGAAATTGCGAATTTTAAAGAGCAAACAGAAAAGCTGAATGCGAAAAAAGAAATCAAGGATAAGCTTTATCACGAGATCAATCGCCTGCAGAATATTACAGGAAATAATGCGGAGAGCGGCGTGATCCGTACCTATATCGAAACGCTGCTTGCCATGCCCTGGGACAAAACATCCAGGGATAATAAAAACCTGATCAAGGCCCGTGAAGTTCTGGAAACAGAGCATTACGGTCTGGAGAAGGTAAAGGAGCGTATTCTGGAATATCTGGCAGTGCGAAATCAGACCAGGAAAGGCGAGACACCGATCCTGTGCCTGGTGGGCCCACCCGGCACAGGAAAAACCTCTGTAGCCAGATCCGTGGCAAAAGCTCTGAATAAGAAATTTGTCCGCATGAGTCTTGGCGGCGTTCATGATGAAGCTGAGATTCGCGGACACAGACGAACCTATATCGGCGCCATGCCGGGCAGAATCGCAGAAGGCCTGAAACAGGCAGGCGTGAAAAATCCATTGATCCTGCTGGATGAGATTGATAAGACCAGCGGAGATCACAGAGGAGACATCTCCTCCTCGCTTTTGGAGGTGCTTGATCCGGAGGAAAATAATCGCTTCTCCGATCATTATATAGAGCTGCCAATCGATCTGTCGGATGTATTTTTTATCGCTACGGCAAATAATATGCAGACGATTCCGCGGCCGCTTCTGGACCGTATGGAGCTGATCGAGGTCAGCAGCTATACAGAAAATGAGAAATATCACATTGCAAAGGAGCATTTGATCCCAAAACAGATCAAAGCTAACGGGCTGAAGGACACGCAGATCAGGATTGAAGACGAGGCGCTGGAGGAAATTATCAGCGCTTATACAAAGGAAGCAGGTGTGCGTACACTGGAGCGTCGTATCGGTCAGATCTGCCGAAAGACGGCCCTTCGTCTGCAGGAGAAGAAGGATAGGCAGGTTCTGGTGACAAAAGATTCTCTGGAAGACTTACTGGGCAGGGCACGTTACCGTGTGAATATGGCGAATCCGGCACCGGAGATCGGCATTGTCCGGGGTCTTGCATGGACATCCGTAGGCGGCGATACCTTACAGATCGAGGTGAATACCATGCCGGGCAAGGGTGAATTCCGCCTGACAGGACAGCTCGGTGATGTCATGAAGGAATCCGCACAGGCAGGTATTAGCTATATCCGTTCCGTTGCGGCTGAGTATCAGATCAGGGATGATTTCTTCGAGAAGCATGATATACATATCCACATTCCGGAGGGCGCGGTGCCGAAAGACGGTCCGTCTGCCGGTATTACTATGGCGACAGCGATTCTTTCAGCAATCACGAAGGTGCCTGTACGTGCAGATGTGGCTATGACCGGTGAGATTACCCTGCGTGGCAGAGTATTACCGATCGGCGGTCTGAAGGAAAAACTGCTGGCGGCGAAAAAGGCCGGTATTTCCACAGTGCTGGTGCCGGCAAAAAATGAGCCGGATGTACTGGAGATGGATGCGGAAATCACGGACGGCCTGGAAATTATATTCGTTTCCGGAATGGAAGAGGTGCTGGAGAAGGCACTGATTGCCTTGTAAGTTGTCGGTTTTTCAGATCGCAAATTGCGTAGCAATTCGCGCACTTTGACATCGTAGCGGGTGGAAAAGCTACTGAAAAAATATGCATGAATCATATGAGATTACGGAAACTTAGAAGGTCCGAGGCGTTCTTGAAAAGATGCAGTACAAAAAGTATCAGACTACTGCATAGGAATGATAAAGACAAAGATAGATTGGAATAAAAATGTATGATTATTAAAGATGTAGAGCTGGCGATCGTCTGCGGACCGACCAGTAAGCTGCCGGACACGGGTATGCCGGAGGTGGCTTTTGCAGGCAGATCCAATGTGGGAAAATCTTCCCTGATCAACGGCATCATTAACAGGAAAAAGCTGGCCAGAACCAGTTCTCAGCCCGGTAAAACACAGACGATTAACTTTTATCAGGTAAATAAAGAATTTTTTCTGGTAGATTTACCGGGATATGGCTATGCAGCGGCATCCGCGAAAGCCCGCGAGGCCTGGGGAAAGATGATCGAAAAGTATCTGAATACATCAGGTAATCTGAAGGCAGTATTTTTGCTCCTGGACATTCGACATGAGCCATCCAAAAACGATGTGATGATGTTTGACTGGATCATGAAAAGCGGATTTAAGCCGATCATCGTTGCCACAAAGCTGGATAAGATCAAGCGAAGTCAGATTCAGAAGCAGATCAAAATTCTTCGGACGGGATTGCATGCGGGAAAGGATATTCAGGTTCTGCCTTTTTCTGCCTTGTCCAAGCAGGGTGTGGAGGAGATTCGCGCGGTCATCGATTCTTTTGTGATGCCACAGGAGACAGAAGAAGGAGCGGATGACTTGCCGGGTGAAGCAGAATAGAATAGAGGTTAGGGCTGGTTTTTGATTAAGACGGACGCAAGAGAAGCATATAGATTGCTTCAGGGACCGTTCGCACTTAGTCCTCGCCTAGCGGTACTAGGTTCATGCTTCCCTTGCGGTCGCATTCACCAAGGACCGAGGCTGTGGATGTCCCTTACGCAATCTATATGCTTCTTTGCTGTTGCTTATAAAATATCCTTGCCGGGTGAAGCAGAATAGAGGTTAAGGCTGTTTTTGATAAACGCAAGGTACAGGAAAAATGTACGGGAGTTGCTATGAGTATTATCAAAGCTTTAAAATTGAAATTTAATTATGTAGAATATACCGAGGATGCCCAGGAGAAGAAGGTGACGGAGGCTTTGAAGGGCGTGGACCTGGAGGTGGAGAAGGGCGAGTTTATCGCAATTCTCGGCCATAATGGCTGCGGTAAGTCTACGCTGGCCAAGCATATTAATGCGCTTCTTCTGCCGACAGAGGGTAGTGTCTGGGTGGATCGGATGGATACCAAAGAAGAAGAAAATCTCTGGAATATTCGTCAGAGGGCCGGCATGGTTTTCCAGAATCCGGATAATCAGATCGTCGCTTCTATTGTGGAGGAGGATGTGGGATTCGGTCCGGAGAATCTGGGTGTGCCCACTGAGGAAATCTGGCAGAGAGTCGACGAAGCGCTTATGAAAACCGGCATGACAGCCTATCGTCAGCATTCCCCCAATAAGCTTTCCGGAGGACAGAAGCAGCGTGTGGCAATCGCAGGTGTGATGGCTATGAAGCCTAAGTGTATTATCCTGGATGAGCCGACAGCTATGCTGGATCCGAACGGCCGTAAGGAAGTTATTCAGGCGGTTCATGACTTGAACAGACAGGAGGGCGTGACGGTTATTCTTATCACCCATTACATGGAAGAGGTTATCCTGGCAGACAGAGTATTTGTCATGGATGATGGAAATGTAGTGATGCAGGGCAGGCCGAAAGAGATTTTTTCCCAGGTGGAAAAGCTGCAGGAACTGCGTCTGGACGTACCGCAGGTGACACTTTTGGCGCATGAACTGAAAAAAGCAGGTCTTCCGCTGCGTGAAGGTATTTTGTCCAGGGATGAGCTGGTAGAGGAAATATTACATGTTAATTAAGTTAGAAGATGTTTCATATGTATATTCGGAAAAAACGGCTTACGAACAGAGGGCGCTGGATCATGTAGACCTGGAGATTCCCCAGGGACAATTCCTAGCAATCATCGGACATACCGGCAGCGGTAAATCAACGCTGATCCAGCATTTTAACGGACTTATGAAACCTACCTCCGGCAAAGTGCTTTGCGCCGGGCAGGATATCTGGGCAGATGGCTATAACAGACGAGATTTGCGCTTTAAGGTGGGTCTGGTATTCCAGTATCCGGAGCATCAGCTCTTCGAGGTGGATGTGCTGACAGACGTATGCTTTGGTCCGAAAAACCAGGGCTTATCTGATGAAGAAGCTAAGAAAAAAGCATATCGTTCTCTGGAGCATTGCGGTGTGCCGGAAGAATTGTTCGGCAAATCACCCTTTGAGCTTTCCGGCGGACAGAAGAGGCGGGCAGCCATTGCCGGTGTGTTGGCCATGGATCCGGAGGTTTTAATTCTGGATGAGCCGACAGCCGGTCTGGATCCGAAAGGCCGGGAAGAGATTTTCCGACAAATAGACTCCTTACGTGAGAAGAGAGATCTGACCATCATTCTTGTATCGCACAGCATGGAAGATGTGGCGAAATATGCAGATCGTCTGATTGTCATGAATCATGGAAAGAAAGCTTACGATGGCAGTCCGAAGGAAGTATTTGCCCATTATAAAGAGCTGGAGGAAATCGGACTGGCAGCGCCGCAGATTACCTACGTAATGCATGATCTGCAGGCGGCAGGACTTGATGTGCCGACCGATATCCTGAATGTAGAAGAGGCAAGGGATGCCATTCTGGCAGCATTGAAGAAAGATGCTAACAGAGCCCGGAAAGTACGGATGTCGAAGAAGGGTAATGCGACAACGGAAAAGACATCGGTATTGGGTAAAGATAAAGAAACCAAGTCATCAGTAGCGGAGAAGCATATCCATTTGGCGGATGAAGAGGCCGGAAAAGAGATGAAGAATCGAATCGCAAAAGAAAAAGGCGAAACGAAGGCAGAGCAGGCAGCAGGAAAGGCATGAAGTGAGGATAAAAAATGTTACGTGATGTTACAATAGGACAGTATTATCCTGCGGATTCTCTCCTGCACCGGCTGGATCCAAGGGTAAAGATCGTCGGCACATTTGCCTATATTATTTCACTGTTTATTTTTAACAGCTGGGGATATATCATTGGCGCTGTTGCGCTGGCAGCGGTGATTCTTTTGTCAAAAGTTCCCTTTTCTTTTATGGTGCGCGGCTTAAGGGCGATGGTATTTATTCTGCTCTTTACAATGGTGCTGAATGCCTTTTTGACACCGGGTGAAGCTATCTGGCAGTTCGGCCTTTTGCATCTGACAAAGGAAGGTTTGATCCTGGCAGGCAGAATGGCAGTCAGACTGATATTTCTGATCCTCGGCGCGTCTTTGATGACCTTAACGACGACGCCGAATAAGCTCACCGATGGCCTGGAACGCCTGATGAAGCCTCTTAATAAAATCAAGGTGCCGGTGCATGAAATTGCTATGATGATGTCCATCGCGCTGCGATTTATTCCTATTCTTCTGGAAGAGACGGATAAGATTATGAAAGCGCAGATGGCCCGCGGCGCAGATTTTGAAAATGGAAAGATCGTAGAAAAGGTGAAGGCAATGATCCCGCTTCTGGTGCCCTTGTTTGTATCAGCTTTCCGCCGTGCCAATGACCTGGCGCTGGCTATGGAAGCCCGCTGCTATCAGGGCGGCGAAGGCAGAACCCAGATGAAACCCTTGAAGTATGAGGGACGAGATATTTTGGCATATATTATCATGCTGATTTATTTCGCGGGAGCAATCCTGCTGCGGGTGCTGCTGCATTGGTAATCAGAGAGCGAAAAGGAAGGTGCTCTGAACAGAAGCAGAATATAGATAGAAATCAAGGTATAACTCAGAAGGTGATGTCCCTGTCTGCAGTGCACGCCCTTCGAGAGTCTTTAAGTGGGGAAAGATAAACTTTCGCAGGAGCGAGACTTGAATACACGTATGAATTAAGAGAGAAAACATAGTACATGTATGTATAAAAGAGAAAAGCCGGTACATTCGTACCGGCGTTTTCTTTAAGAAGAAGGAGAAAGTATATCAAAACTCTGACATGTGTCAGAAGGAAAATGTCTTCAAGTGCTTGTTTCGCACTGCTTACTGTGTTTGTTTTGTCTCTTGTCTTTGTTTTTCTTATGCTTTGTATTCTACATGTGAAATGTGTACGAAATGTGTGCTCGCAATAAAGAAAAAAGAAAATCCGTGAGGAAAAAATAAAATACCTGTGAAAAAACATGGTATGGGTAAAATATGTTATCATATGAAAGTCTGGTATATCGTATTCTCAATAACTGTCCCTAATGCTTGCCTGCTTTTCCGATTGCACATGTTCAAAAGCCTCAGCCTGGTACGCTGCGTCTGCATATAGAGCTGCGTAGCGAAGCAGATTGTGAATGTACGCTTTACACTGTAATTTCGAAAACACATGCAGCGCATTAGTCCGATTATTTAAGAAAAGATAAACTGGCATGAATAAGGAATCTGATTTCTGAAAAACAGAAAAGGGTGTGAAATATGTTTTCAAGGAAAGATAATACTTATAATGAAATCCGCGAAAAATCCTATCTGCAGTGGCTGGATGAAATGGAAGCGCATGCAGACCCTTCCGTGCGTTGCGGCGTCAGACTGGCGAGGGACTACATGCAGTATCTGAAGGATGAAAATAATAGAATGAAGGAAGAAAAAGAGCTTGCTCAGTTTTATCTGAAGAAAATGATCGCAGATAAAAGAAAATCCTAAAAATGATAATAAAGTGGCAGACAAGCATAAAAAACTACAGTGAATAAGTGAACTGTAGTGAGTAAGTAGAAATCTGCCGGGAACGAGACTTGAAATTATAGAAAGAAAAGCTATGAGACGAATCAAATTAACAATAGCCTATGACGGCAGCGCCTATTGCGGCTGGCAGGTGCAGCCCAACGGCCTGACCGTACAGGAGGTACTCAATAAAACCTTAAGTGACTGGCTGGGTGAGGATATAAAAACCATTGGTGCCAGCAGAACAGATGCCGGTGTGCATGCCCTTGGCAATGTGGCAGTTTTTGATACCGACGCCCGCATGCCCGGTGACAAATTTTCCTATGCCCTGAACACGCGGCTGCCGGAGGATATCCGCATTCAGGAATCCCGGGAAATGCCTATGGAATTTCATCCGCGATTCACGGAAACCATCAAAACCTATGAATATAAAATTCTGAATAGACGATTTCCGGATCCGCTACGCCGGACGGATAGTTTTTTCTGGTACGGGAATCTGGACCTGAAAAAAATGCAGCAGGCGGCGTCTTATATAGAAGGAACCCACGATTTCCGCAGCTTTGCGGCTGTGGGCGGCAACACCTCCGATGAAGAGGGCAGCAGTGTGCGAACAATTTATAAAACAGAATTGTGGAAGGAAAATGAAATGATCCATTTTCGCATCACAGGCAATGGATTTCTTTACAATATGGTACGGATCATCACAGGAACATTGATGGAAGTGGGCAAAGGAAATCTGCAGCCTGAGGAGCTTCCGGCAATTATAGAAGCGAAAGACAGATGCAAAGCAGGTCCGACAGCCCGCGCCTGTGGCTTGACCTTACTGCAGATCCGTTATCCGGCCTGGGAATAGGAAAGTTTTTCCTGCTCCGGGATTGAATAGGAGCAGACGTAATTACCCATAAAAACACAAAGAAAATTTCAGCAAAAAAGCCGAAAAAACAAGCAAAATCAAGGCTTTTTCCGCTTGACAAGAACTCGCCTGTATAATATTATAAATAGGCATGGCGACAGAGGTGTGCTATTTTGTTCTTCCCAAAACGAGATACATGGCAATGTCGTACATAACCCGGGACATCGGCGCCAAAAGCCCAGGCGTGGGGAGATGTTATTATTCAGATATGGAAACCATCCGGACAGTGGCGGAAGTATCATCGCGGCGGAAGTCTTACATTCCACTGCAAAGACAGCGTTATTTTTTGAATTGATAACTTCAGGAGGTTATTATCCATGAAAACATTTATGGCTAATCCAGATAAATTAGAGAAAAAATGGTATGTTGTAGATGCTTCCGGACTTACACTTGGACGTCTTGCATCAGAAGTTGCAAAGGTTCTGAGAGGAAAAAATAAACCGGAGTTCACACCATTCGTAGATACAGGTGATTATGTAATCATCGTAAATGCAGAGAAGATCAAAGTTTCCGGAAAGAAACTGGATCAGAAGATTTATTACAGACATTCAGAGTACGTAGGCGGAATGAAATCAGCAACTCTTAGAGAAATGATGGACAAGAAGCCAGAGAAAGTACTTGAGCTGGCAGTCAAAGGCATGCTTCCAAAGGGACCACTCGGAAGACAGATGCTGAAAAAACTTCACGTGTACGCTGGTGCTGAGCATCCACATGCAGCTCAGAAGCCGGAAGTACTTACATTTTAATGAGGAGGTAATGGACATTGGCTAGTGCAAGATACTATGGAACAGGAAGAAGAAAAAAATCTGTAGCAAGAGTATACCTTACACCAGGAACAGGTGTGATCACAATCAACAAACGTGACATCGACGAGTACTTCGGTCTTGAGACACTGAAGACAATCGTACGTCAGCCACTCGTTGCTACTGAGACAGTTGATAAATTTGATGTAAAAGTAAACGTTGTAGGTGGTGGCTTCACAGGTCAGGCCGGCGCAATCCGTCACGGAATCAGCCGTGCACTGCTTGAGGCAGATGCAGAGTTCAGACCGGTTCTGAAAGCAGCCGGATACCTTACACGTGATCCACGTATGAAAGAGCGTAAGAAATACGGTCTCAAGGCAGCTCGTAGAGCACCACAGTTCTCCAAACGATAATTTTTATCAAACAAAACAGAATTCCAAAACCCTTGAAAACCATTTGTTTTCAAGGGTTTTTTCTATATGGTATGATATGTAGTGAAAACTACAAGATGATAAACGAATGGAGGAAAAGCTGGTCAATCCATTGACAGATCGTATAAAAAATGCAGAACTTACAAAAAGCAAAGAATCATAGGGGATTACTTTATAAAGAATCAGGAGCGAATCGGTAATCTGTCAGCTTTGGAGATAGCAAATGAGATTGGTGTCAGTGATGCTTCTATCATTCGTTTCTCAAAGGCAATCGGTTTTGAAGGCTATGCAGAGCTGAAAAACAAAGTATATGACATGCTTGTTGAGAACAGTTCGAACAAAATATCTTTGACAGAGCTCATGCGAATGAATTATGAAAAGATGAAAGGAGTCTTCGCGGAAATGAAAGAAATGCTATTTTTCGATATTGACGGTACCTTGGTGGATTTCTCGGGGCAGATCCTGCCTTCTACGCTGCAAGCGCTTTGTCAGGCGCGAAAAGCAGGCCATGAGTTAATACTTTGTACAGGTCGCAGTAAGCATCAGATCAATCAGACATTGCTGGATTTTGGCTTTGATGGTATTGTGGCAGCTGCCGGCGGCTATGCGGAATATAAAGGAGAAGTAGTCTTTCACAAAAGCTTTGGTGAAAAAGGCCTGCAGCAGGTGGTCGACGCTTTCCATGGAAGCACACCCTTTGTTTTGCAGCGCGCCGAATGTACTGTGATGGCGGGATGGATGGTTCCCATTTTTTTCGAGGTTTATTCTGATGACCGCATGAAGGGCGATACCTTAAAAAGTCATGAGCTCTTCAGAGGGCTTACGATTGACGATGATATCAAAGCCTACGCTGACAAATATTCTGATACGGACAGCCTTGTTTATTGTCGGTCACCCTATACAGTTGAGGAAGTACGTGGACTTCTCGGAGAGGGTATTCATGTAGAAATGTCCAGTTATATCGCACCGGAGCCCTACTCCGGTGAGATTACGATCGAAGGTGTGGACAAGGGGATGGGTATCCGTAAGCTGCTGGAATACTCTAAAGTTCCCCGGGAGATGACCATAGGTTTTGGAGATGGAGCCAATGATATAGGTATGTTTCAGATTACCGGCAAAGCAGTTGTCATGGGCAATGCCCTGGATTCTGTAAAGAAATATGCTGATTATGTGACAGACGATGTCGACCGGGATGGCATTGCCAATGCCTTCAAAGTTCTTTTCGATATAAACGCGTGATATTTTATTTGCATTTTTGCTGGTCTGCTCTCGGTCTGATTCTGCAAGACCGCATCCCTTCGCATTGGTTTTATTGGATTCCTGAAATCTATGAAAAGTGTTCTTATGCAGAAATCTCGGCATATTTACCTCTCCGCAGCAGCAGATAGACCGGCACCGATACCAGTGTCAGCAGCAGCCAGGATACCGGATAGACAGCCATCAATCCGATGATGCTGTGGAAGGCGACAAATGCTGTATTCACCCAGATGATGCGGAATATGCAGCTGCCCATGATGGAGATGACGGTGGGTGTCATGGAAATACCGATGCCGCGCATACCGGCGCCGGAAATTTCATTAAATACGGTCAGACATTCCAACAGCACCACATATTTCATACGAATCATGGCGTAGTCAAAGACAGCTTCGCTGCTTGTGAAGAGGCTAAACCAGAAAGCTGCTGTGGAAAAGAAGAAAAGGCTGACAGTCAGACAAAGTCCAAAGCCCATGACCATGGAAAGCAGATATATTTTTTTACAACGGTCTGTCTTACCTGCACCGTAATTCTGACTGGTATAAGTAGTTGCGGTCTGCCCGAAGCCCATGACGACGAAATAGGCAATAAATTCAAAGTTCATGGCAGTAGTATTTCCGGCGATGCATTCGGCACCGAAGCTGTTGATGCCGGACTGAATCACCATATTGGAAATAGAGAAAAACATACCCTGAATACCGGCCGGAAGTCCGATGCGAAGTGTAAAGAGCAGGGAATCCTTCTGCAGCATCAGTTCCGTCAGCCGCAGGCGAATATCGCTATCTTCCTTCATCAGAAGGAAAACGGTGGCGCCTGCGCAAAGGATGTTAGAGATTACCGTTGCCAATGCTACGCCGGCCACATCCATTTTCATCACGATCACGAAGAAAAGATTCAGAAGGACATTGATCACACCGGAGGCAATCAAACAATATAAAGGTCGTTTCGTATCTCCCTTGCTGCGCAAAATCGCTGAGGCAAAATTATATATAACTGCAAAGGCCAGAGCAAACAAATACAATCGCAGATATAATTCTGCCTGTCCGAGAATATTTGCCGGCGTATTCATCAGGCGCAGGAGGGGTGCGGCGATCAGCTCGCCGATGATGATCACAATCACGGCACAGATTAAAGCCAGTGAAAAAACGGTCTGCACTGCACTGTGGATTTTTTCTTTCTTTCCCTGACCGATCAGGGTGGAGATAGCCACGTTTCCGCCGGTGGCCAGACCGGTGAACAAGGTCAGAAACATATTTATGATGGTAGTATTTGCCCCTACAGCAGCCAGCGCTTGATCACTGGCAAATTTGCCTACCACGGCTACATCCGCAGCGTTAAATAGCTGCTGCAGGATACTGATCAGGATGATCGGGAGCGCCATCCGAAACAAATTATAGGCCATAGGTCCCTGAAGCATATCTATTTTATTTTTGTCATTCATTTCTGCGCATAACTTCTTTCTATTATAATATAATCATTCTTGAATCCTGCAAGCCACGCCTTCGGTACAGATGAGGATCTTTACCATGTGCTTTGCATGTCCTCCGGGTGCCTATGAATGTAAGGAATCATGGCTGTTTCATACGATCCGCAAGGGCACGATAGACGACTGAACTCCGAATCCGGCTGCAAATTTTGCAGAAGCGAGATCGGTACATAAGTAGGGGCATTGAAAAATGAAGCTCAATGACGCAATCAAATTCGCCCCGAATACAATAAATATAGCATAAAGAGAAATAAAACGCCCTCGGAATATCAATCCTGATTCCGGGGCGTTTGTATTTTCTGTACTTACCTTAAATTACTCTCCATCAAATAAAGATGTGGAGAAATATCGCTCTGCAGTGTCCGGCAGGACGGTAACGACCGTTTTACCCGGACCGAGCTTTTCGGCCAGCTTCAGTGCAGCTGCTACGTTTGTACCGCTGGAGATGCCACACATGATACCTTCCTCACGGGCCAGTGCGCGGGCTGTGGCCAGCGCTTCCTCGTCTGTAACGATATAAATATGATTATAAATTTCACAGTTCAGGATATCAGGAATAATACCATCGCCGATACCCATCTGGATATGTGTGCCGATGTTTCCGCCGGCCAGGATGGCAGCGTTTTCCGGCTCGACAGCCCAGATCTCGATATCCGGGTTCTGAGCCTTCAGTACTTCACCGATACCTGTGATGGTGCCGCCGGTACCGATACCGGAGCAAAAACCATCGATCGGGCCGGCTACCTGCTCCATGATCTCCAAGGCTGTGTGATGCTTATGCGCTTTGGTATTGTTCGGGTTTTCGAACTGCTGCGGAACGAAAACATTCGGGTCAGCATCACGCATGCGAAGGGCAGTATTCAGGCATTCCTGGATACATGCGCCGATATCACCGGCATCGTGGACCAAAATAACCTCCGCACCGTAGTGACGTACCAGTTTTCTACGCTCTTCGCTGACAGAATCCGGCATGATGATGATCGTGCGATATCCTCTGACTGCGCCTACCAAAGCCAGACCGATGCCCTGGTTTCCGCTGGTCGGTTCTACGATGATCGTATCAGGTCCGATCAGACCTTCTTTTTCTGCCCGAAGAATCATATTGTAAGCTGTACGTGTCTTAATGGAACCGCCTACATTCAATCCCTCGAATTTTACATAGATATCAGCATTGCCGGGTTTATTTAATCTATTCAGACGAACCATCGGTGTATGACCGATTGCTTCCAAAATATTGTCGTAAATCATAACTTCCTCCTCATTTTTGACACAACACTACTATTATAACGTCTAAAGTCCCAGTGTACAATCCTTATTTCAAGAAAGTGCACCGCTGATGAAAAGTAATGGCCGATATCCTGAAGCGGTGGAAAAGCTGTCGCATTATAGATCCTGTATGAATAAATATAGAAATAAATCCCGTTTGCCCTTTAAAGTAAGTGGCCTGAATATCACTAACAACATATAAATTGACAAAAGTCAAATAATAGAAAACAATATAATTTTGAAAAGAAGAGTTTTCCATCTGTTTATTAGTTAAAAATGGGTAAGTTTTGAGAAAGTCGAACATCAGAAAAAGTTCAATGTAGGATGTTGAGCACAAAAAGAAAGCTCTAAATTTGTATGCATTTCACAAATCGTTTGTTAATAGTATGACAATGATTGACAAAACTGCATAGGTAGAATATACTTTATTCAACATCCTACAATGAGTAAGGAAGAGAAAAACTTAAGAGAGAAGGAGGAGAAGGTATTGAGTAAACGCAAACGAGTGTTAGGGGTTCTGCTCAGTCTGACCGTTGCAGCGGGATGTCTTGCAGGATGTGGCAGCAGCTCATCCGCAACAGGAGATTCTGAGTATCAGACCATTAACCTGTCTATGGCAGTCAATGGTACAGATACACAGATTGACTCACTGGTAGCAAAGCATTTCTCTGAACTGGTCGAGGAGAAATCGGGAGGTGCCATCACCATTGATGTATTCCCGAACGACACATTGGCCGGCGGTAACAGTACAAAGGGTGTAGAGTACATTGCAACAGGCGGTTCTGATCTGGGCGCATATGCTACATGTGTACTGGCGAATATTGAGCCAAAGATGTCAGTTGCCACAATCCCATGGACATTCAAGTCTTACGAAGAGGCAAGAGAGGTTATCGACACAACAGGCGGAGAGTACTACGCAGAGCTGCTTGCAAACAAAGGAATCACATATCTGGGTTCATTCCACAATGGTTTCCGTCAGCTGACAAACAGCAAACGCGCGGTAACAACACCGGAAGATCTGAAAGGTCTGAAGATTCGAGTTCCGGGATCTGAGGTATACATGAGCTTCTTCAGCGCACTTGGCGCTAACCCGACTGCAATGAGCTGGTCTGAGGTATTTACAGCTATTCAGCAGGGAACCATCGACGGACAGGAAAATGGATGTTCTGTAACAAAATCCGCAAAGATGGACGAAATTCAGGACTATATGACAATCTGGAACTACAGCTATGAGAGCGACCTTTTCGTAGCCAATACAAAGGTTTGGGAAGGACTCGAGGAGAACACACAGGAGCTTTTGCAGGAATGCGCTACAGAAGCGTGTGAATGGGGAAGAGATAAACTGGAAGCAGAAGAGGAAGAGCTGATCCAGGGATTTAAGGATGCAGGAATGCAGGTAGATGTCCTGACAGACGAGCAGATCGCAGCTTTCCAGGAGCAGATCACGGATGTAGTAGAATATTTTAAAGAGCAGTACGGTGAAGAAGCTTGTAAAGCCTTCGGAATTGAATAAGGAGGAAAGACAGAATGTTAGAAAAAATTGAGAAATTTGTGGCATGTGTCTGTGTAAGCATCATGGCAGTCCTCGTTTTCATGAACGTAATTGCTCGTTATGTGTTTAATAATTCACTGGCATTTTCAGATGAGATTTCCACCTATCTCTTCGTATTGATGAGTTTGATGGGAACAGCAGTAGCAGCCAGAAGAGGCGCACACCTTGGTCTGTCCATCGTAACAGATCGTGTCAGCCCGAAAGTAAAAATGTACATTAACGTATTCACATACGCAGTATCTGCAGTCTTCTGTCTTCTGATCGTCATCTTTGGCGTACAGATGGTTATCAGCCAGTATACACTGGGACAGGAAACAGCAGCTATGCAGTGGCCTGAATGGATCTACGGCGCATTCGTACCGGTAGGCGGTGCATTTGCCACAATCGCATTCGTTCAGAGTATCCCGAAGATTATTAAAGATTATAAGGAACAGGAGGCTGCATAATGGTAGGTATTCTTTTACTTGGTGTATTCGTTGTTCTCCTGGCATTAGGAGCTCCAATCGCGATCTGTCTGGGTATGTCTTCTGTAGCAGCAATGCTGATGCAGGGCGCAGGTAAACCACTGACAGCTGTTATGAGCGTTCTTCCGAGACTTTGCTCATCCGCAAGTAGTAAATTCGTTCTTCTGGCAATTCCATTCTTCATCCTTGCAGGAAACATTATGGAGAAAGCCGGAATTTCCGCAAGATTGATCAACCTCGCTGAGAAATGCCTGGGACATATCAGAGGCGGTATGGCAATCGTTTGTGTAGTAGTATCCTGTTTCTTCGCAGCCATTTCCGGATCCGGTCCTGCTACAGTAGCAGCCCTTGGTTTGATCATGATCCCGGCATTGGTAAAAGCCGGTTATCCGGCATCCATCTCCTGCGCATTGATGGCAGCCGGTGGTGCGATCGGTGTAGTTATCCCACCATCTATTACCTTCGTTGTTTACGGTTCCATCGCTGATGCTTCTATCACAAACCTGTTCGTAGCAGGTATGGTACCTGGTCTTCTCATGGGTGCAGCCCTCATCGTGGTAGCGCTGATCCTGGGAAGAAAGATGGATCTGAAGGTTACAGAGAAGGCTTCCGGAAAAGAGAGATGGGACGCATTCAAGGATGCATTTTTCGGTCTTCTGATGCCGGTTATCATCCTCGGTGGAATTTATGGCGGAATCTTCACACCTACAGAGGCAGCTGCAGTTTCCGTATTCTATGGTCTGGTCGTAGGTATCTTTGTTTACAGAGAAATCAACTTCAAGAAATTTGTAGATATCATGGTTGACTCCTGTTCTACAACAGCAACGGTTATGTTTATCACAATGGGTGCTACACTCTTTGCATACGTTCTGACCAGAGCAAGACTTGACCTGGCGATTAAAGATTTCATGCTTACCGTTACAGGCGGAAGCACAATCATCTTCTTCATCATCGTAAACATTGTACTGCTGATCGCAGGATGCTTCCTGGATTCCACATCAGCCCTGTATATCTTTACACCACTCTTCGCACCGGTAGCTTTGGAGCTTGGAATTGATCCGATTCACCTTGGTGTAGTAATGATCGTAAACCTGGCCATCGGCCTTTTCACACCTCCTGTAGGTGTAAACCTGTATGTAGCCTGCGGTATCGGCGATATAAAGATCGAGGATATTTCCAAAGGTATTGTACCGTTCCTCATCGGAGAGCTGATTGTACTGCTGCTGGTAACTTACATCCCACAGATCTCATTGATGTTTGTGGCTTAAAATATTTCCATATTAATACAAGAAAAGCAACCCTTATGCAAACTCCATAGCAAATCATTTTTAAGCTTTTCGTATTCTTTAAAGTCCTATGTTGAGAAGTCCGATATACTACATAGAATGTCGGGCTTCCGGCAAGGCAAACACTGGTATCTTAAACAGCCGGCAAAGGCGCAGAGGCAGCACTTGCCGTGAAAGTTTTCTATCAAAAAATAAAAAAGAGGTAATCAAAATGAAAGATGTATCTGTAAAAGAACTTGAAAATCTTGCAACCCAGATGCGAATCAAAGTAGTAGATATGATCTACAAAGCACAGTCTGGACATCCGGGCGGAGCACTTTCCGCTGCTGACTTTATTACAGCCTGCTACTTCAAATATATGAACGTTAACCCGGCAGATCCTCGTTGGGCTGACAGAGATCGTATGGTCCTTTCCAAAGGCCATATCTGCCCGATCCAGTATGCATGTCTTGCTACACTGGGCTTCTTCCCGGAGGAAGAACTGGACACACTGAGAAAAGAAGGCTCCAAGCTGCAGGGACATCCATCTATGAATAAATGTCCTGGTATCGATATCTCCACAGGTTCCCTCGGACAGGGTCTTGCCTGCGCGGTAGGTATGGGTATGGCCGGCAAAGCTGACGGAAAAGACTACAAAGTATTCTGTGTAGTAGGTGATGGTGAGTCTCAGGAAGGTGAGATCTGGGAAGCAGCAAACACAGCACACAAATATCAGTTGGATAACCTGATTATGTTCCTTGACTTCAACAATCTGCAGATCGACGGAACCTGTGATGAAGTTATGCCAAACGGCGACCTGGGTGCAAAATTCAAAGCATTCGGCTGGGAAGTTATCGAGATCGACGGACATAACATGGAAGAAATCTGTGCAACTCTTGATAAATGCTATGCTTCTAAAAACGGCAAGCCAAAATGTATCTATGCAAAGACAATCAAAGGTAAAGGTGTTTCCTACATGGAGAACCAGTGTGCATGGCATGGTACAGCACCGAACAAAGAGCAGTATGAGCAGGCAATGGCTGAACTGAAAGCACAGCTGAATTGATCGTGAATTTTTGGAGGATGAAATCATGAGTGAACTTAAGAAAATTGCAACCAGAGATGGTTTTGGTGAGGAAATCGTAAACCTTGGTAAAGATAACAAAAACGTAATCATCATGGATATCGATATCGGAAAATCCTGTAAGACAGCTACATTCCGTAAAGAGCTTCCGGATCAGTACTACAACGTAGGTATTGCTGAGCAGAACGGTGCAGGCGTTGCAGCCGGTATGGCTACATGCGGCAAGATTCCTTTCGTAGTAACATATGCCGTATTTGGTTCCCTTCGTATGGCAGAGATGATCCGTCAGGAGATCTGCTACCCGAACCTGAACGTAAAGATCGCTTGTTCTCACGGTGGTGTTACATCTGCTAACGATGGCGCTTCTCACCAGTCTATCGAGGATATGGGTGTTCTTCGTACACTTCCAAACATGACAGTTATCATGCCTGCAGATTACAACGCTACAAAGAAACTTGTACGTGCTGCAGGAGAGACATACGGACCAATGTACCTTCGTTTCACCAGAGATGCTATTCCGCAGATTTATGATGAGGACGTTGAGCTGGTAATCGGTAAAGCGCATCAGATCCAGGATGGTAAAGATGTAGCAATCATCGCTAACGGTGATACAGTTTGCATCGCTCTTGATGCAGCAAAAGAGCTGGAAGCCAAAGGAATTTCTGCAAGAGTACTGGATATGCATACAATCAAGCCTCTCGATGTAGATGCAGTAAAAGCTTGTGTAAACGAGATCGGAAAGATCATCACAGTAGAAGACCACAACATCATCAACGGACTTGGCTCCGCTGTATGTGAGGTTGTAGCTGAGATGGGCAAAGGTATCGTAAAACGTGTAGGTATCCAGGATCAGTTCGGACAGTCCGCACCTTACCAGAGACTGCTGGCTATGAACGGTGTTACAAAAGAGGACATCGTAAAGATCGCAGAGGATATGCAGAAATAATAAAAGCTACAGCGGAGTGGTGCATTGATCACCGCAGAGACGCAAGCTGATTAATTTTACCAATGACTTATATTTGTTGGGTCTGCGACGTTCCTTTCCGGTACATTACCGGGAGCAAATCACCATACCATACCAACCAAAAGCAATCCTGGCTTTCGATGGTGTGCCGGAAAGTGCGTTTTTAGCCAATCACTTCTCTTTCAAGGCAAAAGCAGATGTAACGAATATAAATCTGACCCCTTCTTCGGCCATATATTTGGGACCTCCGAGGTTCCGTACAGGAACATGCCATTCCTGTGCTCTTCCGGGGAGATGGCGACACACATCTTCCCGGGAGAACCACCCTTTCTGAGGAAGCGTTATTCCGGAAGTTAGAAAGATTCTTCACCGGAGGATAAAAAATTCTTCTTTGGAAGACAAATAAGGTCGATAGGCTGCGAAAGCGGTCCGAGCTTTCTAAATGACGGAGGAGGTATATAAAGGTACAAAATGACAGGTCTTTCCTATTTATATATGACAGGTCGGTACCTTGAAAATGCTGAGAAAGTATCGGTGTCATCTCCCAAGGTAAGATACGGGATCGGCGAAGATCGGAATGTATATTTCGGGAGAGTAGAAAGTGGTTTATACGAAACTACTTTTTAACTTGATGTGAGTTTCCCTCCGAGGCATTTGCAAAAGCAATGTGAGTCCACTCCTGCATTGTTTTGTGCGGGTAGGGCTTATCAGAAAATATGCCGGGAATATACCGCATAGTTGTGGAACACATAGATAAAAATATACATTATGGCAAAAAAACAGGACGATTCTTCTTCACGTGCCAAGAAGAACAAATAAAGAAATCAAACAGGAGGAAATTGAAAATGTTAGATTTTACAAATCAGGTCGTTATCGTTACAGGTTCCGGTTCCGCTAAAGGAATGGGAAAAGTTATTGCTACTACATTCGCTAAACAGGGCGCAAAGGTAGTTATCTGCGATATCTTCAAAGAGGGTGTTGATACAAACGTTGCTGAGCTGCAGGCTGCAGGTTACGAGGCAATGGGATTTGCTGCTGACCTTACTACAAAAGAGAACGTTGATGCTCTGATCGCAGCAGTTATGGAAAAATACGGACGTATCGATGTTCTGGTAAACAACGCAGGTATCTCTCAGAAGGTTACTGTTGCTGATATGTCGCTGGATGATATCAAGAGAATCTTCAACGTAAACATGTTTGGTCTGTTCCTGCTGACACAGGCTGCCTGTGAAGTTATGAAGAAACAGAATTACGGACGTATCGTACATCTTTCTTCCGTATCCGGTAAGAGAGGCGGCGGTGTATTTGGCGGCGCTCATTACTCAGCATCTAAGGCAGCTGTTCTTGGTTTCTCCAAAAACCTTGCTCGTGAGGTTTCCTCTTACGGCATCACAACAAACTGCGTATGCCCTGGCCTGATTAACACACCAATCTGGGCTAGCCTTCCTGCAGAGCAGGCAAAAGCTGTTATCGATGGTATTCCGATGGGACGTCCTGGCGAGCCACAGGAAGTTGCTAACGCAATCGTATTCCTGGCTTCCAAAGAGGCTTCCTATATCACAGGTGAAGAAATCGATATCAATGGTGGTTCCCATATGGACTAATGCGAATTCGAGCATGTGCGTGCACAGTGATTTTGAATTCCTGATCAGAGCATAAATCCGGCGCTTTTGATGTGGTGGGAGATTGAACTCTACCGGATTGAAATACAGGATCGTATGCTTTAGATAATCACAATAAAGTAGGTAGAAACAAAGTGTTTCTATGTAAGTCTCATTTCTGCCTTGTCTGCTATGCAGAAGCAGATGAATTTTCACTCTTGAACGAGTGTAGTAAAAGAAACTTTCTTTAAAATGAGACTTAAATATGCGAAAGCATAGGATCAAGCGGAGGGCGAGTGCTCGCTTGGTCAAACAATCAGATTACAGATAAAACCTATTTACTCAATTTACTCAAAAATTACTCGTCGATAAGAAACATCGCTTTCTTACATACCTACACATAAAGGGGAGCTCGCTTAGATTTGAATGAATCTTTGCGGGCTTTCTTTATCTTTTAACGAGCAAGAAGCGAGGTGGCTGCGAGTTTGATTCTGAAAGGCTTTGAGCAGGTAAACTGTAAGACAGACCGGAGAGACGAAAGTGAAATAATTGAAGAAATGGTCTGAAAGACCAATAAAATTTTGGGGCTTGCAAAGAAAATACCAATAATTGTATAATGTAGGATAAATTGTTTATGGTATTGGTACATATGGTGAAAAGAAGGAACAAAATATGGCAACGAACTTTAAGAAAATCAAAAGGTCATCCCTTGTACAGGTGGTGATCGACCGTCTGACAGAGGCGATGATTAACGGCGAGTTGAAACCAGGGGACAAAATTCCTACAGAGATGGAGCTGGCAGAACAGCTCGGCATTGCGAGGAATACGATTCGTGAAGCGATCAAAATTCTCGTATACATGGGCGTTTTAGAAATTCGCAGGCCTGACGGAACCTTTGTCAGTAATGGTTTTTCCGAGCAGTTGATCGATCCGATGATCTACGGTATTATCCTGAATCAGAAGAATGAGAATGAACTGCAGGAGCTTCGGGGAATGACAGAGGCCGGGGTTCTGAATATCGCAAATCAGAAATGTACGGATGAAGAAGTGGAAGACTTGAAGGGAAAACTTGCTGACCTGAAAGACGCAATTTTTGCGGATGACCAGGATGTGGATCGGGTTTTCGAAGCAGATAATGCCTTCCATGCAGCGATTACAGAGATGGGAAAGAATACCATGATTGCAAAGATTAATGCGATGGTGATGATGCTTACCTATAGCACACGCTATGAATCTGTAAAGTACATGATCGAATCGAAACGGAATCAGGAATTGTATGAAGCGCATGAAAAGGTCTATGAGATGGTGAAAACGAGAAAAAGATCTAATCTTTATGACAGTATCACAGGAACTTATTTCGTGCAGGAATAAAAAGCAGCGGGCAATGTGTGCTCGCTGCTTTTTATAACAGAAATATATGAACTATGGATGAAAAGATAGTGGTTCATACATATCTTTTTTGCTACAATATTATATGTAGAGAAAGGTATTGTGGCGGAGAAATTGATGTCGTCGGGAGGCTGTAAAAAACAGCGCTTTCGAATCCGTAAGAGAGGCGGAAATATCATACTCGGCCACGGGTTCAAGAATGAGGGAGAGCTTATGAATAACAAACTTAGACCAATGCTGTTTGACTGTGTTAAAGAATACAATGCACAGCAGCTGGCCAAGGATGTGGTGGCAGGTATTATTGTAGCAATCATTGCGCTGCCATTATCCATTGCGCTGGCGCTTGCTTCAGGGGTGGGTCCGGAGCAAGGTATTTACACGGCCATTGTTGCCGGATTTCTGATTTCCTTTTTTGGCGGCAGCCGTGTGCAGATCGCAGGTCCGACAGCGGCTTTTGCCACGATCGTGGCAGGTATTGTAGCTACGGATGGTATGGACGGACTGATCATTGCCACAGTGATCGCAGGTATCCTGCTGATCATCATGGGCTTTTGTCAGATCGGTACTTTGATCAAGTTTATTCCTTTTACCATCACAGCCGGATTTACAGCCGGTATTGCAGCCACCATTATTATCGGACAGCTGAAGGACTTCTTTGGCCTGACCTATCCGGAGGGCGTGAAACCGGTAGAGACCATTGAAAAAATCGAAGCGGTTGTTAAAAATTTCGGCACGATTAATATGTGGGCCGTCGTGGTAGGACTGGTTTGCCTGGCTGTTTTGATTCTTTGGCCCTTGCTGACCGAGAAAATTCCGCCATCTTTGATCGCGGTTATCGTTGGCATTGTCATGGTCAAAGCTATGAAGCTGCCGGTCAACACGATCGGAGACCTTTATACGATCAGCAATAAACTGCCTGCATTCCATTTACCGGCGGTTTCTATTTCAATCATTCAGAAAGAATTTTCCAACGGATTTACGATTGCCATTCTGGCGGCAATCGAGTCCCTCTTATCCTGTGTGGTCGCAGACGGTATGATTAACTCTAAACACCGTTCCAATCAGGAACTGGTGGCTCAGGGTATCGGAAATATTGGTTCCGCCCTCTTTGGCGGTATTCCGGCGACGGGCGCCATTGCCAGAACAGCGGCCAATATCAAAAACGGCGGACGTACTCCGATCGCCGGCATGGTACATGCCATTACCCTGGTTCTGGTACTTATATTACTGATGCCATATGCAGCCTGGATCCCGATGCCGACCATCGCGGCTATCCTTTTTATGGTAGCTTACAACATGTCCGGATGGAGAACCATCAAGCTTCTGATGGAAAGAGCGCCAAAGAGTGATATTTTTGTCCTGATCGCTACTTTTGTCCTGACAGTTGTATTCGATCTGGTAGTAGCAATTGAGTTCGGTATGATCGCGGCCTGCCTGCTCTTCATTAAACGTATGGCAGATGAGACCAATATCAAGGGCTGGGAGCGCTTTAGTGAAGAGGCAGAATTCGATCCGGATCACATTGAGCTTCGTTCCGTACCGAAATATTGTCGTGTATATGAAATCAATGGACCGATGTTCTTCGGTATTGCTGAGCGAATCGCAGATATCACCTTTACAGACAGAACTAAGGTGCTGATTCTTAGAATGCGTTCTGTACCGGCCATCGATGCCACGGCTATGAAATACATGGAAGAGCTATACGATCGCTGTGAGAAAAACGGCATCGCTATGATCCTATCACATGTCAATGAGCAGCCGATGAAAATGCTGGAAAAAGGAGGCTTCGTCAAACGAATCGGCAGAGAAAACTTCTGCGAGCACATCGACGATGCTCTCGTCCGCGCCAAAGCCATTAATGAATTATCTAAAGAGGCCCGGTAGGTACTTTATCCCAGGATGTTTTCGAACATATAAAGCTTAATAAAATTTTGAAATATGCAATAAAAGACAGTAAAGGAAGGAATCGGGAGAAATCCTATTCCTTCTTTGTTTTTTATACTTATACTGTCTCGGGGCGTGAAGATTTAACGCATGAGCAAGTAGCGGAGCTGATTGCGAATGTTCGCTTTACTGGAATTGGGTTTGTTAGATAGTTCTGGCGAGCAAAAAAGACGCATAATAAAATCCCGGATAAACCGGGAAGAATCGGAGAGTAATTTATGAAGGAAAGATATCAAAGGGGAAAAGAAAACGCGAAGAAATTGATTCACACGGCAATTTTAAATCGATATTTTATCAAATTTGGCATACGGATTCTGGTTTTTCTATCGGTGTTATATGCATATTTATTCCACAAGGATATACTTGTAGGCTTTATGACACATCAGTTTACCTTCGGCATTTCAAAATATGGAATCAGTTTGCTGCATGTCCTGTGGTTTATGCTGATGATCATGATGATACGTCATATTTTTCCGCGGAAAATATTTACTATGGCGCTATTAAAAGGCGAAGAAGATAAATATCAGGAAGTGGAAGGGTATTCAGAATTGGAAATGCTTCGTTTTGTGCAAAATATGAATCTGAAGTCCTGGATCGTTTTGCTGGTATGGCTCTGCTTTAATGCAATTTTCGGCTTTTTGTATCTGTTCGGTTTGATAGATAATGCGGATCTGTTGATGTTGACAATGTTCTATTTCCTTAGTGATTACATATGCATTCTGATATTTTGTCCCTTTCAGACTTTTATTATGAAAAACAAATGTTGTGTAAACTGCAGAATCTACGACTGGGGACATTTTATGATGTTTACACCAATGCTATTCATCCGGAATTTTTTCAGCTGGAGTCTGTTCTTTACATCGGTCGTAGTTTTACTCCGCTGGGAAATGATCTATGCAAAACACCCGGAACGCTTCTGGCACGGTTCCAATCAGGTATTACAGTGTGCCCATTGTAATGATAAAACCTGCCAGATCAAACGTCAGCTAAACCAAAAGGTTGAAAATCATTTTCTAAAATAAATAAAAAACCAAAAAAGTTATTAGAAGCCAGCAAGGGAGGCTATACAATCTGTAAGGGACATCCGCAGCCTCGGTCCTTGGTGAATGCGACCGAAAGGGAAGCAGGAACCTAGTACCGCTAGGCGAGGACTAAGTGCGAACGGTCCCTGGAAGATTGGATAGCCTCCCTTGCGTCCTCTAAAACAAAATGACTGCCCAACTTTTTGATGCAGAAAAGCTATTGAAAAATCACCTTACGATATAAAAGCTTTCCAACCACAATCCTTTGTAAAAAATGTGACTCAAGTCACAGAAACAAAGCTGTTTTCTTTGGTAAAATGTACAAAATATGTATGCTTATATCGTGGGAAACTATGATTTTTCCACAAAAAGCATATTTTGAGAAACATTTTACTATTGATGAGGGGGTGATAACAAAGGACACTGCATTATTTATCTGATTCGTTTAAAGCAGAGTAAAAGAATCTGTAATTAAAAAGTATGAAAGGATCGGATGATCGCAGATGTTAAAAAGAACGTAATCTGTAGAAAAAGCAATTAGCAAGAAAAGAGGAGGACAGGATGAAAAAAATTCAATCAGTATGTAACTACTGTGCGATTGACTGTAACCTGGATTTTTATGTGGATGAGGAAAGCAACCGCATCATCAGCGTAAAACCAACGCCGGGCTACCCTGTTAATGATGGATTCTGCTGTATTAAGGGTATTTCTCTGGATAAGCAGCAGACAGTAGTGAAAAAACCACATACACCTAGAGTAAAAATGCCGGATGGCACATTTTCCTATCCGGGCTGGGATTATACTTTCGAGTATATTGCAAAACGTTTTAAAGAAATCCAGGAAAAATATGGTTATGAGGCAATTGCGGGTATCTCCACAGGCCAGCTGACCCTGGAGGAGTTTGCCATCAACGGACATATTATGCGTGACCATATGCATACAAATGTCGATGGAAATACACGTCTTTGTATGGCATCCGCAGTAGTAGCCCACAAACAGAGCTACGGCTTCGATGCACCTGGTTATACATTAAAGGATCTGGAGCTTTCTGATACCATCATTCTGATCGGTGCCAACCCTGTAGTAGCGCATCCGATCGTTTGGGATCGTATCCGTAAGAATAAAAATAAAAAGCTCATCGTTATCGATCCGAGAAGAAGCGAGACAGCGAAAAATGCGGATTATTTCTATCCGATTAAGACAAAGACAGACTCTACCCTCTTCTATGGTCTGGCCAATTACTTCATCGAGCATGATCTGATCGACCATGAATTCGTCGAGGCGCATACCAATAGATTTGACGAGTATAAAGAGTTTGTGAAGGACTTCCCGCTGGAGAAGGTTTCCGAGGTAACACACCTTTCTATGGAGCAGCTGACAGAGCTCATCGAACTCATTAAGAACGGTAAGGCTGTTTCCATGTGGTGGACCATGGGTATCAACCAGTCTCATAATGCAGTACGCGCGGCACAGTCTATTATTAATCTGCAGTTGCTGTTGGGCAATTACGGAAAACCTGGTACAGGCGCCAACTCTATCACAGGTCAGTGTAACGCCATGGGATCCAGACTTTTCTCTAATCAGGCATCTCTGTACGGACATGATTTCGCAAATCCGGATGCCAGAAAGAAAATCGCCGGCATCTTCCACTGTGATGAGGAAATTTTGGCCAAAGGCCCGACCAAGACCTATGACAAGATCGTAGAGGGTATCAATAAGGGCGAGATCAAAGCTCTGTGGATCCTCTGTACAAACCCAAGACATTCCTGGGCAAACAACGAAGATTTTGCCAAAGCCATGGATAAACTGGAGTTCTATGTAGTGCAGGATATCTATGATGATATCGAGAGCGCTGACGGATGTGACGTATTCCTGCCGGCAGTTCCGGGTATTAAGAAGGAAGGCTCCTATGTCAACCTGGAGAGACGTATTTCCAGAATGATACCTGTTGTAAAACCGGATGATGATGAGAAAAATGATTATCAGATCATGTATGGCATCGCCAAGGCTATGGGCTTCCGGGATATTATTGATTACTGGAAGACACCGGAGGATTGCTTCAATCTCCTGAAGGCTTGCTCCAAGGGCAGACCATTCGATATGTCCGGTATGGATTTCCGCGGACTGGAGTTTTCACACGGATGCCAGTGGCCGTTCCCGGAGGGTTCTGTACTGGAAGAGGATGAGAGAAGACTTTATGCAGATGGCAAATTCTTCACACCGGATCAGAAAGCAATTTTCCAGTTTGAGCCGGTACCGGAGAATCCAATGCCGCAGACAGAGGAATTCCCATACATCTTTAATACAGGACGTGGAACTGTAGGACAGTGGCATACACAGTCCAGAACCCGTGAGGTTCAGTTCGTAGAAGGTGTCAGCACAAAACATGCATACTGCTTCATTAATCCGGTCGTTGCGAAGAAATTTGGTCTGAAACATGAGGATGTGATCACCATCGATTCCTGTAATGGTCAGAGCGCAAACTTTGCGGTTCGCATCACCACAGATGTGCAGGAAGATGAGATTTATGCACCGGAGCATTACGTAGAGTGTAATAAGATGACCCCGTCCGTATTTGATCCATATTCCAGAGAGCCATCCTATAAATCTGCAGTTGTCAATATTCGCGGAAAGGTAGAAAAGGAGGCTTAAGCATATGTATAGAATAAGAATTGACCGTAGTCGTTGTATCGGTTGTCTGATGTGCGTTACTTCCTGCTGTATCTCTCATGATACACATGATGCCAGAAACCGTGTAGTTATCGACTCAGAGACCAAACCGGCGCCAATCTTCTGCCGTCATTGTGATCTGCCGGAGTGTGCGATCACCTGCATGACCGGCGCGATGAGAAAAGATGAGAAAACCGGATACGTTATGTATGACAGAGATCATTGTGCACATTGCTTTATGTGCGTTATGGGATGTCCTTACGGCGTATTGAAACCGGATGCGATTCATAATTACGAAGTTATGAAGTGTGACATGTGTGTACACAGAAGTGAAGACGGCATGGGAAATCCTATGTGCGTTGAGAAGTGTCCTATGCATGCGATCACATTGGTGGAGGTGACGAAATAATGAAGTTTGTAGTTATCGGAGCCAGTGCGGCAGGAACAAATGTAGTAAGAAAATTAAGAGAACTGAATCCGGAAGCTGAAATTGTTATGATTTCAGAAGATACAGAAATTTATTCCAGATGTATCCTGTATCATCACCTGAAGGGTGAGCGTGATATGGAAGGCCTGAACTTCGTAGGTCCGAACTTCGCAGAGAGAATGAACCTTACCTGGATCAAAGGCGTGAAAGCCAGCGGTGTAGACGTGGATCGTAATGTGGTTCTTCTGGCGGATGGCAGAGAAGTATCATATGACAAGCTTTGTATCGCTACAGGATCCCATCCGAACTTCTTCCCGATTCCGGGTCTTCGTGAAGGTAAAAATATCACAGGATTCCGTAACTTCCCGGATGTAGAATTTATCGAGCAGCGTCTGGACAAAGCACAGAATATTTTTGTCATGGGTGCAGGACTTGTAGGTATCGATGTGGTAGCCGGTCTGGTGAAATATAATAAAAATATCACACTGGCAGATATGGCACCTTATATGCTGGGTATCCAGCTGGATGATTACTCTGCAGGCGTGTATGGTCAGATGTTTGCTGAAAAAGGCGTAAAACAGTATTATCAGATGGGCGCGAAGGAATTCGTTCTGGATGATGAAGGCAATTGCTACAAGGTTATCCTCAATGACGGTACGGAAATCCCGACGGATCTGGTTGTTAACTGCGCAGGTGTTCGCGCAAATGTAGAATTCCTGGCTGACAGCAAACTGGAGTGTGACCGCTTCGGTCTGATCTTTGACGGACATGGCCGTACAAATATTGAGAATGTGTTTGGCGCAGGTGATGTTTCCGGCAAGAACCCGATCTGGCCTGTTGCTGTAAAAGAGGGTATGATCGCAGCTTACAATATGAGCGGCATCGAGAAAAGCATGGATGACTTCTTTGCATCCAAGTCCACAATGAACTTCCTGGGTTTGGCCAGCATGTCCCTGGGTAAGGCGAATCGTTACGATGATACTTACACAGAGGAAATCTATAAAGATCCGGAGAAGAAGATTTATAAGAAAATCGTTCACAAGGATGGCGTGATCACAGGTGCGATCCTGCAGGGTGATCTTTCCTATTCTGGTGTTCTGACACAGCTGATCCGTCGTAAGATCGACGTGACGAAAGTAAAGAAACCGCTTTTCCAGATCGACTACTCAGATTTCTTCCATGAGAAGGATAACTTTGAGTTTATGTATGATAAGGAAGAGGAAAAACCAGTCGTTTAAAACAATAATTATTGTGAATACTCCGAGCGAAATAGTCTAAGGCGGATGCTATGATTATGAGCCGTTTTTGTAAAAAGCGTCAGGTGCATATGGAGATGCACACGGCGACAGCGAAGAGCTGCAAAGACCGGGGTTGGAAAGGAAACTGACCAGCCTTCCCTTATTGAAAAGGAGCTATTCATCAATATAAAATCCCGTGCAGGAGAGATTTTGCACAGGGGTTTACGGATGATGTGTAAAAATAAGGTATACAAAATCTGTAAGAGGAGTATCCGACAGACAAAGCTTCGGGTCTGTGCTCTATTGGTGAATATGAATGCTTTTATAAGGGTTTGCATTTAACATAAAAGTGAAAATGATCGCACTCTTAGGTGTGTTTATATAAAATAAAAACAACTTATAAGGTAGGATGCATTCTGTCAGATGGTGGGACAGATGTGCTTATGAGTGAAAAAGACTTGCATTGGTTTACCGGAAGTAGCGTAGAGATTAAAAAAGAAGGAAGTGCTGTCGGAGGTAGGGTATGGAAAAATTTGTTGTTCTGGGGGCAAGCGCTGCAGGAACAAATGTCGTAAGAAAGCTTCGGGAATTGAATCCGGAGGCAGAAATTGTTCTGATTTCTGAGGATACGGAGATTTATTCCAGGTGTATCCTGTACCGTCATCTCGAGGGAGAGCGGGATCTGCAGGGACTGAATTTTGTAGGCGAAAATTTTATAGAAAGAATGAAATGCCGATGGATCAAAGGTGTGCGGGCAGTTGGACTGCAGACGGATAAACATAAGGTACTGCTTTCAGATGGAAGCGAGGAGAGCTACGATGCAATTTGTATCTGTACAGGCTCCAGGACGAATTATCCGCCGGTGCCGGGTATTAAGGAGGCGACCAATGTGATTGGTTTCCGTAATTATCCGGATGTGCTGGAGGTGGAACGCCGGCTTCCGAATGTGCAGAATATTTTTATCCAGGGCGCGGGTCTGGTCGGCGTCGATGTCATGACAGGACTTCTGAATCATCATAAGAATTTGTATATCTGCGCAAGACGTGGACATATGCTTTCTGACCAACTGGATGATTATGCAGCAAGTGTATATGAAAAAATGTACGAGGCGGCAGGTGTAAACCTGCGTTTCGGACGAAGCGCAAAGGAATTTATTCTGGATGAAAATAATTTCTGCTATAAGATTCTGATGACAGATGGCGAGGAAATTCCTATTGACCTGATCATTAACTGTGCCGGTGTGCGTGCCAATGTACAGTTTCTGGAGGGAACCGATGTGGAATGTGACCGCCGCGGCTTAATCTTTGATGAGTACGGAAGGACCAATGTGCCGGATGTTTACGGCGCAGGTGATGTCAGTGGAAAGAGTCCCATATGGCCGGCAGCAGTCAAGGAGGGTATGATTGCGGCTTATAATATGAGCGGCATCGAAAAAACCAAGGATGATTTTTTTTCGTCAAAGACAACGATGAATTTCTTCGGGCTTCCGACGATGTCGGTAGGTAACGTCAATAAATATGATGAGACTTACACAGAAGAAATTTTTAAGGATGAAGAAAAAAAGATTTATAAGAAGCTTGTTCATAGGGATGGCATCATAACAGGCGCTATTCTGCAGGGTGATTTGGCCTACGCCGGTGTGATTACGCAGCTGATCCGGCGAGGAATCAATGTTACGAAAGTAAAAAAGCCATTGTTTCAGATTGACTATTCTGATTTCTTCCATATAAATGACGATAATTATCAGTTCTTTTATGAGGAGTGAGCGGAAAGGCTGTTTGCGGAACTTTGGGAATACGGAATCCGGGTGGTTTCCGGCGGAAAATATCCGAGAAGAAATGCCGTGTTTTTCGGGAAAAATGAGACAAGAGGTGAATGATTTGTATAAAAATCATTCGTGTTTTAAAGAAGGAGAAATTTTATGGAAAGATTAAAAAGAATGCCGGTGCCGGTTCTCCCTACATTTGTAGGTGCTTTAACACTGAGCAATGTATATGCCGGAATGGAATATACATGGGTTCGCCATATCACAATGATCGCAGCTACGATTATTATTCTTTGCTATATTTACAAAATCGTGACTGTGCCGAAAACAATTGCCAATGAATATAAGCAGGTTGTACCTTGCAGTTTGTATGCGGCTTTCTTCATGGTGTTGATGATCCTCGGAAGCTATTACTACGAATATAATCAGACAATCGGTCTCATCGTCTGGGGTGTGGCTGTTGCCTGCGACGCAGTACATATCTGCGTATTTACGATCAGAAATGTCATCCTGAAACGTGATATCAATACCTTCGTACCCAGCTGGTTCGTTACTTACAATGGAATTATGGTTAGCTGTGTTGTAGGTTCCGGTTTCGGATACAATAATATCCTGAAAATAATCGTTTATTACGGAATCGCTGTTTATATTGTGATCATTCCGATCATGATCTGGAGATTGATCACGGTAGAGGTAAAGGATGCCGTTTACCATACTATGGCAGTTGTACTGGCCCCTTGTTCCCTCTGTGTAGTCAGCTACATTAACGTCATCGAAAACAAGTGTGTGCCGCTGTTGTATTTCCTCTACTTCTGTGTACTGTGTTCACTGGCATTTATCATCATCAAGCTGCCGAAGTTCTTCCGCTATTCCTTCACACCTGGCTTTGCGGGACTTACCTTCCCGATGGCCATTGGTATCGTAGCGACAAAGAAAATGGCAGGCTTCCTGACAAATGCAGGAAATGAGGCTATGGCAGGTTATCTGAACCAGCTTTCCGGTATCCAGATTTATATCACAACCATGATCGTGGGTTATGTACTGCTGAATCTCATCATCATGGCACTCAAACTGGAACGCAAATAAAATAGGGGTTGAGAAGATTTGGTTGTGAAGGCGGGACGCAAAGATTCTCATCCAGTCTTCCAGGGACCGCTCGCGCTTAGGTCCTCGTGTAGCGGTACTAAGCTCGACCTTCGCCGGAGGCTCGGTTTCGCTAAGTGCCGACACTGCGGAAGTCCCTTACAGATTGGATGAGAATCTTTGCTGATCGTGAGGTAATTAGAGTTTTTTAATGAGTAGGAAAAGACAGTTCTTTGCCGGTGTATTTTGGCAGAGGGCTGTTTTTTTTGTGCTCTGTTTTGTTTGGTTTGTGTTATACTTGCTCTTGTCGAAGCGAGGAACCGTTACGCCGCATCATGACCGTTATTTATACCTTATAAAAGACGATGGTCTTGCGGGAGTGGGATCGGGGAGTGTAGGGGTATACGATGCCTGTAAGGGCTTTGATATTGATGAGTGAGACTTGAATTGATAAGAAGCGTTTGGTGCGCTGGTGTAGAGTGGGAAGGAGTGTTGTGTGATGAAGTATTTGCAGGATGTGGATTTTAAGACGAGTATTTTCCGCACGGAGGATGGAGAGAAGTTTGAAATGTACTCTTATCAGGAGTATATGTGGTTTTCAACGACGGCAGCCTATGTGAAGAGTTTGAAGACGCAGGAGATTTCCCAGGAGGATGCGGAGGCTGTGATCCGCGGGGAGTCCAGACGGCAGGATGCTGTCAGCTGCTGAGCAAACTTTTGCGAAGCGTTTGCGAGTTTGACAGGAAAAGGCCATACGAGGTGATATCTCAATATTGGGCGTCGCATCCCTCCGGGAACTATATTGGGGCAAATAAGCTTTCTGTCGGTCATCGCAGGAAGGAAAAATAAAAATATATAAGCGGGAGATAAAACCGGAAAAGAAGCTCCTGTTCGAATGAAAAGAAGACAAAACAAATGAAGAAAACAAAGACATATGAAATAGACATGACCGGCGGAAGCTTATTTGATAAGATTCTGCTCTTTGCCCTGCCTTTGATGGCGTCGGGTATTTTGCAGCTGCTCTTTAATGCAGTGGATATCGCAGTGGTAGGCCGTTTTACCAGCAGCCAGGCTTTGGCGGCGGTGGGCGCGACGACTTCGCTGATCAATGTCTATGTAAATTTATTTATTGGTATTTCCCTGGGCACAAGTGTAGTGGCCGGGCGGTATTTTGCCACGGGGGATGAAAAGGGGATGTCAGAGGCCGTGCATACAGCGATCACGACTGCTCTGGCAGCGGGACTTTTGATTCTGCTGATCGGTACGACGACATCGAAATTTGCCCTGCTTCGCATGGGAACACCGGCGGAGATTCTGCCGCAGTCATTACTTTATATTCGCCTCTATTTCTGCAGTATGCCCTTTTTTATGGTTTATAACTATGGCGCGGCAATCCTGCGTTCTGTGGGTGATACCAGAAGGCCCCTGGTCTATCTGACAATCTCGGGTCTTAGCAATGTGGTCTTAAATCTGGTCCTGGTTATCCTTTTTCATATGGGTGTGGCAGGTGTCGCCATCGGAACGATTCTGGCGCAGATGATTTCTGCAAGTCTTGTGATCCGTTGTCTGATGCGGGTAGAGGGCGCCTATCGCTTTATACCGGCAAAGATGCACATTAACAGAAAAATTCTGACAATGATGCTGCGGATCGGTGTGCCGGCGGGCCTGCAGAGTATGCTGATCAATGTGTCCAATGTCATTATTCAGTCAACAGTAAATACCTTTGGCACGACAGTAATTGCAGGAAATACGGCGGCTACAAATCTGAACGGATTTCTTTATATGGCGATCAATGCTGTAACCCAGGCGGGAATGAATTTTACCAGCCAAAATACAGCGGTCAGGAATTTTAAGCGCAATGACAGGATCGTAATGGAATGTACAATTCTGGAGATTCTCATTGGCAGCGGTATGGGTATTGGATTTTATCTGGCAGGGCATCAGCTTCTGGGCTTATATACGACGGAAAGGGCCGTGGTAAACTTCGGTATGGTGAACCTGACTTATATCGGATTGCCATATGCGCTCTGCGGAATCATGGATATGCTGCCGGGATGTGTGCGCGGTATGGGTTATTCCCTGGCGCCGATGCTGATCGCACTCACAGGCGTGGTACTCTTCCGCTTTTTCTGGGTCTTTATCGTTTTTCCGTTGCAGCCCACAATGGAGAATCTGTATCTGTCCTATCCGATCTCATGGATTTTTTCTATTGTCATGCATTTGATTTGCTTTTTCGTCGTGCGGAAGAAAGTGCGCACTGCGTGAGCCTTTATACGGATTATGACATGACCTGCGGATGTTTTCTGTTAGGAGGGGAATCAGCAGAAATGGAATATACAAATATCATTCATCCTTTTCCGGCCTTATATGATAGCCGGTCGAAGATACTAATTCTGGGAAGTCTTCCGTCTGTGAAGTCAAGGGAGCAGAATTTCTTTTACGGGCATCCGCAGAATCGATTCTGGCCCTTGATGGCGGCACTTTTTGGCGAGAAGCCGCCAAAGACGATCGAAGAGAAGAGAGCGCTGGCGCTGCGCAGACATTTCGGCATGTGGGATACGATCTACAGCTGTGATATAAAGGGCTCCAGTGACAGCAGTATCAAAAATGTGGTGCCGACGGATCTGCAATCTATAATAGAAGAATCAGAGATCAGCCAGATCTTTTGCAACGGACAAACCTCCGGTAAATATTATCATAGGTATCAGGAGAAGCAGCTGGGAATGCCGGCCATTGTCCTGCCTTCCACCAGTCCGGCCAATGCGGCTTGGAATATGGAAAGGCTTAAGCAGGCCTGGGAAGTGATCCTTTCTTATTTATAAAGCGTAAGGGGCGATGTATTTCCGCCCTTGGCGGTCATGTGTTTTTGAGAGAAAATACACGTGAGTGGTAATTTCAGGCTTAACGATTTACTTCGTTAAAATATACTAATAGTGATTGAGGGAAATGCTGATTTTCCTTGAAAATAAAGGGAAAATTATGCACAAATAACGTCTTGACATTTAGATATACGGATTATATAATAGCTATCGTGCAGTCTCTAGGTGGAGAACTGCGCGATTCTGTATGTATGGCAGCTTGTGATCCATGACCCGTGAACAGCAGCCGAATGAAACGTGAACATACAGAGAAAACCAGTATAAGAGCAGCCGTAATTCTATCAGGAGGAAAAGAGGAATGCCTACATTTAACCAGTTAGTAAGAAAAGGCCGTCAGACTTCTGTAAAGAAGTCCACAGCTCCGGCTCTGCAGAGAAGCTTTAACTCACTTAAGAAAAAAGCAGTTAAGAAATCTTCTCCACAGAAACGTGGCGTATGTACAGCCGTAAAAACTGCTACACCGAAAAAGCCTAACTCAGCTCTTCGTAAGATCGCCAGAGTTCGTCTTTCAAACGGTATCGAAGTAACAAGCTACATCCCAGGAGAGGGACACAACCTTCAGGAGCACAGTGTTGTTCTGATTCGTGGTGGTAGAGTAAAGGACCTTCCGGGTACCAGATATCATATCATCCGTGGAACACTTGATACTGCAGGTGTTGCTAACAGAAAACAGGGACGTTCTAAATACGGAACAAAGAGACCTAAAAAATAATTTATCAGCATAAAGCTGTAATTTGACGAGATTAGAATTTCTAAATCACCATATTATGGTTGAGTCAGGCGGTTAATCTAAAGACCTATGAAATCGGCTGCAGGTTATATAAAGATTTACCGGCGCAGACCACATTTTGAACCGTAAAGGTGTGAGTACCAAAGATCTAATCGCAAATGATTAAGGAGGGAAGAGACGTGCCACGTAAAGGACATACTCAGCACAGAGATGTTTTAGCAGATCCAGTATACAATAACAAAGTGGTTACTAAGCTTATCAACAACATCATGCTTGATGGTAAGAAAGGTACAGCTCAGAAAATCGTATACGATGCATTTGCTAAAATGGAAGAGAAAGCTGGAAAACCAGCATTGGAAGTTTTTGAAGAGGCTATGAATAACATCATGCCTGTTCTCGAAGTAAAAGCAAGACGTATCGGTGGTGCTACATATCAGGTGCCAATCGAGGTTAGAGCTGACAGACGTCAGACACTTGCTCTTCGTTGGATCACAATGTATGCACGTAAGAGAAGCGAGAAGAAGATGGCAGACAGACTTGCTAACGAGCTTCTTGATGCAGCAAACAACACAGGTGCATCCGTAAAACGTAAAGAAGATATGCATAAGATGGCAGAGTCCAACAAGGCTTTTGCACATTACAGATTTTAAGGAGGAATAACTTTGGCTGGAAGAGAGTATCCATTGGAGAGAACCAGAAATATCGGTATCATGGCGCATATCGATGCTGGTAAAACAACTCTGACAGAGCGTATTCTGTATTATACGGGTGTTAACTATAAGATTGGAGAGACTTACGAAGGTACTGCTACAATGGACTGGATGGAGCAGGAGCAGGAGCGTGGTATTACAATCACATCTGCAGCTACTACATGCCATTGGACATTGCAGGAGCAGACAAAACCGAAAAAAGGCGCAGAAGAGAACCGTATCAATATCATTGATACACCAGGTCACGTAGACTTTACTGTAGAGGTAGAGAGATCCCTTCGTGTACTGGACGGCGCTGTTGGTGTTTTCGATGCTAAGGGTGGTGTAGAGCCACAGTCTGAGAACGTATGGCGCCAGGCTGATACATACAACGTTCCACGTATGGCGTTTGTTAACAAAATGGATATCCTTGGTGCAGATTTCTTTAACACAGTAGAAGAGATCGGTACTAAGCTTGGAAAGAATGCCGTAGTTATTCAGCTCCCAATCGGTAAAGAAGATTATTTCCAGGGTATCGTTGATCTGTTCGAAATGAAAGCTTACATTTACAACGATGCTAAGGGTGAGGATATTTCTATCGTAGACATCCCGGAGGATCTGAAGGATGAGGCTGAGCTTTATCATGAAGAGCTCGTTTCAAAAATCTGTGATTTCGATGATGATCTGATGATGGAATACCTTGAGGGCAATGAGCCATCCATCGATGAGCTGAAAGCAGCTCTTCGTAAAGCAACAATCGAGAACAAAGGTGTTCCGGTTTGCTGTGGTTCTGCTCATCAGAACAAAGGTATCCAGAAACTTCTGGATGCAATTATTGAGTTTATGCCGGCTCCTACAGATGTACCGGATATCCAGGGTACAGACCTTGAGGGAAATGAGATTGTCAGACATTCTTCTGATGATGAGCCATTCTCTGCTCTGGTATTTAAGATCGTAACTGATCCATTCGTAGGTAAACTTGCATACTTCCGTGTTTATTCAGGAACATGTAACTCCGGTTCATACGTACTGAATGCCACAAAAGATAAAAAAGAGCGTGTAGGACGTATCCTGCAGATGCATGCGAATAAGAGACAGGAGCTGTCAAAGGTTTACTCCGGAGATATCGCTGCTGCGATCGGATTCAAATTCTCTACAACAGGTGATACAATCTGCGCAGATCAGGCTCCTGTAATCCTTGAGTCTATGGAGTTCCCTGATCCTGTAATCGAGCTCGCAATCGAGCCTAAGACAAAAGCCGGTCAGGGCAAGCTTGCTGAGGCTCTTGCAAAACTGGCAGAAGAGGATCCTACATTCCGTGCTCATACAAACAGTGAGACAGGCCAGACAATCATCGCCGGTATGGGTGAGCTCCACCTGGAGATCATCGTAGACCGTCTCCTTCGTGAGTTCAACGTAGAAGCAAACGTAGGTGCTCCACAGGTATCTTACAAAGAAACAATCACTAAGGGATCTGATATCGATAGCAAATATGCTCGTCAGTCCGGTGGTCGTGGACAGTATGGTCACTGTAAAGTTATCTTTGCTCCTATGGATGCAAACGCTGATGAGACATATAAGTTCGAGAATACAACAGTCGGCGGATCTATCCCGAAAGAGTATATCCCTGCAGTAGACGAAGGTATTCAGGACGCTATGAAGGCTGGTATCCTTGGCGGATATCCTGTAGTAGGTGTTTCTGCGAACGTATATGATGGTTCTTACCATGAGGTAGACTCCTCCGAGATGGCATTCCATATCGCAGGATCTATGGCGTTCAAACAGGCTATGGAGAAAGGTGCACCTGTACTTCTTGAGCCTATCATGAAGGTAGAGGTTTCCACACCGGAAGATTACATGGGTGATGTTATCGGTGATATCAACTCCCGTCGTGGTCGTATCGAGGGTATGGATGACATCGGTGGCGGAAAGATGGTTCGTGGATTCGTTCCGCTGGCAGAGATGTTTGGTTACGCTACAGACCTTCGTTCCAAAACACAGGGTCGTGGTAACTACTCCATGTTCTTTGAAAGATTTGAGCAGGTTCCAAAATCAGTTCAGGAGAAAGTTCTGGCTGATCATAAAGCTCAGTAATTATCGTAACTCTTTGTCCAATGCAAGCTAAAATATAGCTTGCATTGGATTGAAAAATGAAATATAATCCCATTAGTAATGCTTTTTATGGGAAGAATATTTTTTTGGCGAAAGCTTAAAAATGTCTTAAGGAGGAAAATTTTAAAATGGCAAAGCAGAAATTCGAAAGAACTAAACCGCATTGTAACATCGGAACTATCGGTCACGTAGATCATGGTAAAACAACACTTACAGCTGCTATCACATCTGTACTTTCTCAGAGAGTAGAAGGAAACGCTGCTGTAGATTTCGCAAATATCGATAAAGCTCCAGAAGAGAGAGAGCGTGGTATCACAATTTCAACAGCTCACGTTGAGTATGAGACAGAGAACAGACATTATGCACACGTTGACTGCCCAGGTCATGCTGACTACGTTAAGAACATGATCACAGGTGCAGCTCAGATGGACGGCGCTATCCTTGTAGTAGCTGCTACAGACGGTGTTATGGCTCAGACACGTGAGCACATCCTTCTTGCTCGTCAGGTAGGTGTTCCTTACATCGTAGTATTCCTGAACAAATGTGATATGGTTGATGACGAGGAGCTGATCGAGCTCGTAGAGATGGAAGTTCGTGAGCTTCTTTCCGAGTATGAGTTCCCGGGAGATGACATTCCTGTAATTCAGGGTTCTGCTCTGAAAGCTCTGGAAGATCCTTCATGCGAGTGGGCTGATAAGATCATGGAGCTTATGGCTGCAGTTGATGATTATATCCCAACACCAGAGCGTGACACAGATAAGCCATTCCTGATGCCAGTAGAGGACGTATTCACAATTTCCGGTCGTGGTACTGTTGCTACAGGTAGAGTAGAGCGTGGTACACTTCACCTTAACGATCCTGTAGAGATCCTTGGTATCCATGAGGAGAAACAGACATCTGTTGCTACAGGTATCGAGATGTTCCATAAGATGATGGACGAGGCTATGGCTGGTGATAACATTGGTTGTCTTCTTCGTGGTATTGCTCGTACAGCAATCGAAAAAGGACAGGTTATTGCTAAACCAGGTACAGTAACATGCCATACAAAATTCACAGCTCAGGTTTACGTTCTGACAAAAGATGAGGGTGGCCGTCATACACCATTCTTCAACAACTATCGTCCACAGTTCTACTTCAGAACAACAGACGTAACAGGTGTTATCACTCTTCCAGAGGGAACAGAGATGTGTATGCCTGGTGATAACGTAGAGATGACAATCGAGCTGATTCATCCGGTAGCTATGGAGCAGGGTCTTACATTCGCTATCCGTGAGGGTGGACGTACAGTAGGTTCAGGTCGAGTTGCTACAGTTATCGAGTAATTTATATCTGAATATAAATACGAAATAATACAACCCCGTGGGCGCTATGCCTGCGGGGTTTTTTTATGAGTGCGCCGTGAGACCCATTGCAGAGATAATTTACTGATTTAAATTACAAAAAACGCTGAAAAACATGGAAAAATGTTACTTTAAATGATACGATAAATAGATACTATGTCTTAAAGCAATAAGACTGAAAGAGTAAGAAGAGAGCAAAGGAGTGTGAGAATATGTTGAATAAGCTTTGCCGAAAAACTAAAGAGAAACATATTTGGACAATTGTGATTTCAATCTGTCTGGCACTTTTTATGCTCTGTGTGAATATCCCTGTATATGCGGCAGAAGAAGTTATGGAAGAAAATAGTTCATCTATGTCTTCAATAGGAAGTGTCCGTGCCAAAAGTGATGCAAATGATGAGCTTTTGACAGAGACTGTCCGTGTGGGTTTTTTTGCTTTTGACGGTTATCATGCGATGGATGAAAACGGTGTCAAAAGCGGATATGGTTATGATTTTTTGCGCTTGGTATCACGTTATGCAAATCTGAATTTTGAATACATAGGCTATGATCAGAGTTGGGAAGAAATGCAGCAGATGCTTTTGGATGGGGAAATAGATCTTTTAACATCTGCGCGTAAGACAGCTGAGCGTGAGGAGATTTTTGATTTCTCCAGTCCGATCGGAAGCAGCAGTATCCGCATCAATACGAAATCGAACGAAACACGTTTCGTTCAGGGAGACTATGCGACTTATGATGGTATGACGCTGGGTCTGCTCGCCGGCAGCAGTTCCAATGAAAAAATTGAAAAATTTGCTGAAGAGAATGGATTCAGTTTTGTTCCCAGCTATTACGGAACGACAGAAGAATTGGTGACAGCGATGGAAGAGGGAGAAGTAGATGCTGTAGCAACGACGTCACTTCGAAAGACAACGGGAGAAACGACCCTTAGCGAGTTTGATACAGAATATTTTTATGCCATTGTAAAAAAAGGCAATAAAGCGCTTTTGAATCAGATCAATGAAGCCATTGCGCAGATGAATCAGGAAGATAATGACTGGTGCACAACACTTTATAATGATAATTATGAGGCGAAAATTTCGGAAGAATTGGAATTCACGGAAGAAGAGCAGGCCTATATCCGCAAATATTCCACAGAAGGAAAGACATTAGTAGTTGCGACCGATACGAAGTGGTCACCATTTAGTATTTATGATGAGGAGAATCAGACTTATACGGGTATCGTGCCGGATTATTGGGATAGTCTGATGGAGATGTGCGGTATTAACTACATCTATTATGAGCCGGATGATGGCGAAAATATCTATGATGCCAATGTACTGGAGGAAGGGAAAGCGCAGATTTATCTGGCGTATACCTGGGACGAGAGCGAAGCCGAGGAGGAGAATCTGCTTTGCACAGATGCCTATCTCGATGCTGAGGTGGCCTATGTGACCAGGAAAGGCGTCAAGAGTATTAAAAAAATAGCAATTGCAGAAACGACACCGATGCTGAACAGTAAACTGGATCTGCCATCTTCTATGGAAGTGATTTCCTATGAAGATTCTGCAGCTGCAATTCGCGCTGTGCGGGATGGAAAGGCGGACGCAAGTTATGTATATGCTTATGATGCGCAGAAAAAATTAAATGCTGATAATGCAGGACTCTTAACCTACAGTATCATACCGGGCTTATATATGTCAGCGAAGATGGTGATTCCATCGAATACTGATCATACATTGATCAGCATTCTTTGTAAATGTATTAATCGTATGTCTGCAACGGATGTTCATGCTATCATCACGGAAAACATTTCCTATCAGGCGACTGAGGAGAATTTTTTCGAGTATTTGCAGCTGCATCCAAAGATGGCTTTTTTGATTTTGATGCTGATCATGCTGATCATTATTTCACTTGTAGTTCTGTTTTTCTATTTTTACGGGGAAAAGAAGCATTTGAAAGAACAGCGTGCCCAGGAAGAAGAATATCGCCAAAAAATTGAGAAGGCAAATCACGAGCTGCGTCTGACACTGACCAAGGAAGAGCAGTACCGACAGGCGACGATCGCCGGTGCCATCATGACAGCCAATATTAATGTGACGAAGAATCTCGTGGAAGATGAGATTTATGAGAAAATCGGTGATGAGTGGAAGCCGGTGCTGGCTACCTATGGTTTGCCATGCCCGTGTCCATTGCACCTATATAATAAAACAGTCAGCGAACGACGGGTAGCTGAGGATAGCAGGGAAACTTATTTGCAGGCTTATGATAGAGAGAGGCTTTTGCTTGCCTTTGTTAAAGGTGAGATGGAGCATTCCTTCGAATATGTACGCCTGCAGAAGGAGAATAGTTCAGAGCCGGAGATCGTGGTACGACATACGATTCTTTTGATGCGGGATCCTGACTCCGGTGATGTGATCGGTTTCTGCTCAGCAAAGGATGTGTCCAAAGAGCATATGCAGCAGAAGGAACTGGAGAAGGCCTTGCTTGAATCAAAGGAAGCGGATGTCCTGAGCGCGATTCATGGCGCACTTGGTTCATCCAGCTGTCAGATGCATTTTGATGAAAATGGAGAATTGCTAACCTGCAAATGGAGTGAAGATTTCCGGCGCCGTATGTCAGGTACGAATTCTGAGACGGTATTTCCGAATATCATTGACTCCTGGACGAGCCGTCTTCATCCGGAGGATTGCGAACGTACGCTTGCAGAGTTCTGGGATACGGTCCGGGATTACACAGGTGTGAAAAAGTTCCATGTAGATTTTCGTCTGCTGACGGCCGAAAAGCGTTACTGCTGGTTCCGCGCTTCGGGACAGCTGGTACGCCGTGCGGATGGCAGACCGATCACATTTTACGGTGTGCTTTTCGACATTGATGAGCAGAAGAAAAATCAGAATGCGCTGATTGAAGCGAAAAAGAAACAGGCAGATGATCTGACAATGATCGCAGGCTTAAGCCACGAGTATTATATCCTGATGATGCTGCACACAGAGGATTTCAGGATTGAAATTTATCAGGATAATTATTATCGTATGCACAGAGCTATGGCGGATCTGGGCATCGATGGTGAGTATTATGAGGCCTTTATCAATGATTATATAGAGCGTTTTGTAGTGCCTGCAGACAGGGAGCGTGTGAGAAGAGAAACTTCCATTGTATATCTGAGTCAGCGTATTCCGTATGATGAAATTTATACAGTGAATTTCCGGCGCATGAGTCAGGATGGTCAGGTGACTTATCACCAGCTGGCTTACGCCAAAGCCATCACGGACGACGGAAAAGAGAACTGGGCCTTGGGCCTTCGAGATGTGAATACCATTATGCGTGATGAGCAGCGGCAGAAGAAACAGCTGCAGGACGCTTTGGATGAGGCACAGAATGCCAATCGCGCGAAGACTATGCTGCTCAATAACATGTCACACGATATCCGTACGCCGATGAATGCCATCGTTGATTATACAGATTTGGCCAAAGAACATATCAATGAGCCGGGAAAAGTAGCTGATTGCCTGCAGAAAATTTCCGTTTCCACAGCACATCTTTTGTCCTTGATCAATGATGTTCTGGATATGGGAAGAATTGAGAACGGCACCATCCATATGGAAGAAAAGGAGGTTTATCTGCCGGAGATTTTGAAGGATATTCGGACGATCGTACAGGCAGATGTGAAGGCCAGAAACCTGGAATTCTTTATCGATACAGGAAATCTGAAGAGCAAAACCATTATTACAGATAAGTTCCGCCTGAGTCAGATTCTCTTAAATCTGGTAAATAATGCGGTGAAATATACGACCCCGGGCGGAACAGTGTCTTTGTCTGTACAGGAAAAAGCAGGACCGCTGATTGATTATGCGAAGCTTGAATTCTGTGTGGCTGATACCGGTGTGGGTATGAGCGAGGAATTCAAAGAGCATGTTTTCGAACCCTTTGCCAGGGAAGAGAAAAACATTGCCAAAGGCATTGGCGGTACAGGCATCGGTATGACGATCACAAAGAATATCGTTGAGATGATGGGAGGCTCTATTTCTGTAGAAAGCGAGGTCGGTAAAGGATCTGAGTTTATTGTATCCATCCCATTTATGGTGGGACATAATGCAAAACATGAAGAGCAGAAACCGAATCTGAATGGAATCCGTGTACTGGTTGTGGATGATGATGCGCAGATTTGCCTGGGCATCAGTAAGACGGTCAGAGAGATGGGACTTCGTTCGGATTGGACTTCCTCCGGAAGAGAAGCTTTGCTGCGAACGAAATTTGCCATTGATCAGAAGGATCCTTTCATGCTCTTTATCATTGATGGTTCCATGCTGGACATGGACGGCATTGAAGTGACACGGCAGATTGCAAAGCGTGCACATAACAGCCGGCCAAAGATTCTGATCACGGCCTATGATCCGGCCAATATTGAAAAGGAAGCCAGAGAAGCCGGCGCTACCGCCTTCTGTTCCAAGCCTTTGTTTATGTCAGAATTGAAGGATACGATTTTGCAGATGTACAAGGATGAATAAAAGTGATAAGGGGCTGCCAGTTTCTATATTTCTTTCAATGAAATGTAGAAGCTGACAGCCCCTTTTCTATGCTTTTGTTTCATTCTGCGAGGTTCTGAGGGGTGTGAAAAGCAGGAAAAATGAGCCATTGACCCCGTCCCCGAGGTATCATTCGGTGAGACCGAATTTGTAGATGGTGGTGGAATGATATTTCTCTCCGGCCTTGACGATTGGTTTCGGCCAGTCGGCTTTGTTTACAGCGTCCGGATAATACTGGGTCTCGAAGCAGAAGCCATAACGCGGGAGATAATCCGCACCTTCTTTTTTCGCGCCGAGGTTTTTCAGCATATTGCCGGTATAGAACTGCATACCGGGCAGGTCGGTGTAGGTTTCCAGGAAACGTCCGCTCTTTGGATCCTCAGCGCGAGCTACCAGACGAAGCTCTCCGTTGTAATCATTCAGTGCCCAGTTATGATCATAGCCGCCGGCAAATTTAAGCTGGTCGTAATCGCTGTCGATGTCCTGTCCGATGGCTTTCATTGTGGTGAAATCCATCGGTGTGCCTGCAACTGCGGCAATCTCGCCTGTCGGAATAGAGTACTGATCCGCAGGTGTGAAGGAGTCAGCATTAATCCAAACCTTCTGCGAAAGCACATCACCGCTGTTATGTCCTGAAAGGTTAAAGTAAGCGTGGTTTGTAGGGTTAATGATGGTGGTGGCATCTGTATCTGCCAGATACTCAATCATCAGTTCATCTTCATCTGTCAGTGTATAGGTGACGGAAAAATGCATATTTCCCGGGAAGCCCTGGGAGCCATCGGGTGAAAAGATGGAGAATTTCACGCTGCTGCCTTTTTCGGAAGAAAAGGTCTCTCCCTCGAAGAGATGGGAAACCCATTTATCAGGACCTGAATGCAGGTTGTTCAGACCATTGTTATTTTTCGCAAGCTGGTAGCTTTTGCCTTCCAGTGTGAAAGCAGCGCCGCCGATACGATTGGCATTACGGCCTACGGTTTCGCCACAGCTGGTCGGATTTGCGAAATAGGTTTCCGCATCTTCATAACCGATGACCAGGTCAGCGAAATCACCATTGCTATCTTTGGTCTTCATGGAAACCCAGGCAGCACCCAGATCTGTAAAGGATGCTTCCGTTCCATTGGCATTGGTGAGAATATATAATTTAGTCTCCAATCCGCTTTTGGTAGTTCCGAAATTTCTGATTTCTGTACTCAATGAAAAAACCTCCTTTGATTTTTTGAAGTTTGATATTCTTATTATAGCATGCTATCTACTTGCCATAGCAAAATATTTTTATTAAGATATGAAGAGGGATTTTTATGATACCAGGTTCTGAAGGCTATGAAAAATGGGCGCACGAAGCCAAAGGCGAAGTGTGCGCACTTTTTCATGGCTTGCAGAACCGAACAAAACCGAAGCGTAGGGATGCGACCATAAGGGAGCAGACCGGGAGCTGAGGTTTTGTAGCAGGGCGAGAACGAAGTGGAGCCATGCGAAGGTATCATAATCTGTGATGATTCCGAACGGATGTGAGGAATCATGTCCGTTTTTAAGATACCGATTCGAAGTTGCGGATCAGACAGGCTCAGGCAGAAGATAAGGGGTATGCCGGGACTGTTTCAGATATAGGAATGAAGGGTTAGATTTCATGAAGACACAGAAAGATTTGAGAACGATTTTGGCATCCATTGACCAAAAAAGTTATCCGGCATATAAAAGCACGAAGGGAAGCTATGCTTTCGGAAATTATATATTGCATATAGATCATGTGCAGGGAGATCCATTTGCCTCTCCTTCTGCGGTAAGTGTAGAGGTACCGGCGGAAATCAATGCTTTTCCAAAGGAGTATTGGGATCAGCGTCATAGAAGAATCGCCTTGGAGGATTTTTTGGTGCGTAGCTTTGGCAGGCTGGCTGATAAATACAGCTTTAAGGTGAAAGGATCCGGTAAAAGCGGTCTGATTCAGGTGAGCCGGCCGGGACAGGAAATTCTCGAGCGAACATCCTGCCATATCGATGTGAATACCGGAGATATTATCATGCGGATGGATATGGGCTTCCCGGCCCAGGGCAGAACGATTCAGGGCTATGAGCTGGAAAAAATGCTCTATGAGTATCTTCCGGATCTGGTGGCAGATGGCTTGATCTATCGGAATCTGAACAGGACACAGGTAGAGAGGCGGATTCATCTGGCAGACGATCAGCTCTTTCTGCGGGATGCGCTGGAAAAGCTGGACCTCTGTGCATTTCTGGCGGATGGAGCGATTTTGCCCAGGGAAAGCGGTATATCTGATAAGCCCCTGGAGGGAGCCATCCCCTTTAGGACACCGGATTCTATGCGTATTACACTGCAGCTGCCCCACTATGGGCAGATCACCGGTATGGGTATTGAGAAGGGTATTACCCTGATCGTGGGAGGTGGTTTCCACGGAAAATCCACACTGTTAAAGGCAATTGAGAGAGGCGTTTATAACCATGTGGAGGGTGACGGAAGAGAATTCGTGATCACGGATGCCACGGCGGTGAAGATTCGCGCGGAGGACGGACGCAGCATTGCCGGCACGGATATTTCTTTGTTTATCAATAATTTGCCGGGAAAAGGTGACACCAGACATTTCTATACGGAAAATGCCAGCGGCAGTACCTCACAGGCGGCCAATGTCGTGGAAGCTATAGAAGCCAAGGCAGAGGTGCTGCTGATCGATGAGGATACCAGTGCCACGAATTTTATGATTCGTGATGAACTGATGCAGAGAGTAATCAGTAAAAAAATGGAACCGATCACACCTTATATTTCCTGCGCCCGTATGATGGCTGATGAGAAAGGAATTTCTACGATTCTGGCAGCGGGCAGTTCCGGAGAATGGTTTTATCATGCAGATGCCATTATACAGATGGACCATTATGTGCCCCGGGATATTACGAAGGAAGCCAAAAGAGTGGCCGAATTATATGCCAAGGAGAAAAAGGAAATGGAAACCCTGGCAGAAATCGGCCGTGAGATCTCGGATGTTATGCAGCAGAGTGATAATGTAACGGTGGGAAAAATACAGGAAATCCTGGAGCCCGGCAATACACGGAACGTAAAGGAGGAAGCAGAACTTCCCTTTATCACCGGTGAGGAGGAGAGCGCCAGACCGATCACAGATGTCGAAGAAGCAGAAACAGCAGTACATGCCCTGGATCAGGTGGACCAAAGCAGTATTCCCACAGCAGCGGAGCAGGAGTGGAATACGGTTCAGCTCAATGAAGAGGAATTTGAGGGCATGGAAAATAAAATCGCTTCTCAGATTCATGAGCTGGAATTATCCGATACAATCTCTGATATGATGGAAATGACGAATGAAGTACAGGAGGGATTAAACTGGCCAAGGCTCAAACGCAGACCGGTGCCGGGAAAAGAATTTGCCGAGGAAAGACTAAAGATTAAGATTGACGGAAAAAATAGTTTTTCTATCGGGCGGGAAATGACGGATCTGCGTTATCTGGAGCAGCTGTGTGATCCGGAACAGGCACGTATGATCGCGGCTATGCTGGTCTATGCCGAGCGAAAGATGATGAACGGTCATCTGACGATGGCGGATATTGTCACAGAGCTGGTGAACATAGCAGAATTTTCCGGCTTGGAGGAATTGGCCGGCGGAAGCTATGCGCATGCCGGCTTTGCCATGCCGCGTCCCCAGGAAATCCTGGCCGGCTTCAGCCGATATCGAGGATTGAAGCTGCAGAAAAAGGGCAGCAGAAGAGAGAAAAACGGAAGACGCCGTAAGTAAATAGGAGGCGCTGCTTATCGTTCATGAACAAGTAGCGGAGCGGATTGCGAAGGTCCGCTTTACCAGACATAGAAAATATCCCGCTTGCCCCGACGCAGGCTTGCTTCATAAGCTTGCCGTATAAGTCGCAGCAGCGGGATTTTTTCTATATCAAGCACTATATCTATGATCATTTCTTAAGGACAGCCGGTTTCAGCTTTACAGCTTTGAGTCTGTCGAATAATTTTTCTGTGAAGCTAACAGTCTCTTCGTCAGGAACACGTTCATAACCGATCAAGAGTCCGCCGTTTTCTGCATAATAGCTGCAGAGGCAGGTGGCCTTCTGGATTTCGATATGAGTGGGTTCGCCAAATTCTGCCCGGATCAATCCGGCCAGGGAAGCGGCAGCCTCCGGGTTATTCACATGCGCGATGATGACCGGACCGCCTTCATAGCCGCGGGAGATCATTTGTTTTAAAATGAAGTTCAGGGTTTTGGCTGCACCGCGAGTCTTGCCCAGTACCTGCAGCTTTCCTTCTGCGGAAGCGGTACCTGTGAAGCGCATCCCCAGGATGCCGATGGTTTTCGCCAGCAGGTTACTCATACGGCCGTTTCCGACGAAATTTTTTACGGATTCCAGGGAGAAGATCAAATCTGTTTCTCCACGATAGGAAAGAATCTGATGGTAGACTTCCTGCGGATCTACACCGCTTGCGAGAAGTTTTTCCATTCGTCGGATCAGAAAGATCATACGCGGACCGGTAGCCAGAGAATCGATGACATAGACATGGCGGTCCGGATGTGCTTCTTCGTACATATCCTTTGCGCTAATGGCACTGTTATAGCTGCCGGACAGAGAATAGGTAATGGTCAGACAAAAGATCGTTTCAGCATCGCCAAAGGCGGCAAGCCATGCGGCAGGTGCCGGACAGGAAGAAGATGTTTTTTCTTTCGTGGTCAAAAGAAGACTGTTCAGCTGATCGACGTCAGTCTCAGAGGTATCTGCCCAGTCATCGGAGCCCACCATGATATGCATGGGAACTGTGGCATAGTGTTCGTTTTCAATATTCAAGTAGTTACAGGATGAGTCAGATACTATTTTATAAGACATTTTGCATAAAACCCTTTCAAAACAATACTTAAAAACTTTTAAGTAGATATTGCAATTCTTTTTATCGGTTTTTAAAAAACTGATAGAAATATTGTAATAAAACATAGGGTACGTGTCAAGAGTTTTTGAAAAACCGATGTTGAGATGTTTTGACTTTTGGTGTATACTTTTCCATGGCACAGTAGTTTCGGAGGGAAAAAGAAGTGAAAGCACGGATTGAGTTATTTAGAATGCCAAGGTATCAGGAAATTCCGAACATAGGTCTTTACCTTGAGCAGACAATTAAATATATAAATGAAGTTTTGCTGCCGCTGGGATGTATAGAAGTGACCTCCTCTATGGTCAGCAACTATGTGAAAAAGGGATATATTGACCGGCCAATCAAGAAACAGTATAATGCGGAGCAGATTGCCAGGCTCTTTTTTCTGGTGGTTGCCAAGCAGGTTCTTTCGATGGAAAATATCGTGATGCTCTTCGATATTCAAAAAGCCAGCTATACTTCACAGCAAGCCTATGATCGTTTTTGCATGGAGCTGGAAACGGTTTTACAGTGGATGTTTGAGCAGAGTCAGGGTGAGATAGAGCTGCCGGAGCCGGAAACGCCGGAGAATAAGATTTTGCGCAGCGTAGTCATCGCTGTGTCACAGATTATTTATCTGAATCATTGCTTTGCCTTGCGTAAAGAAGAACTTGAGGGCATGTAAGCGGCCAACAGATATTTATTTCACTCGTGGGGCAAGGGTGAACTTAGTGGGAATAGTGTACAGTACAGACATCAATGGCGCAAGACGGGCCTTCGGTGTCAGAGGGTGATGGAGAAACTTATGAGATATCCTGCATTTTTAAAAGAAAATGATACAATAGGCTTCGTGGCGCCATCCTTTGGATGTAGCTTTGAGCCGTATATTACGGCATTTCGGAGCGCATTGGAGAAGTTCAGGGAACGTGGTTATCGTACCCTGCTTGGTCCGAATTGCTATGAAGGGAGCGGTATTGGAATCAGCAATACGCCTGCACTATGCGGAAAAGAGTTAAATGAGGCTTATTTATCAGAAGAAAGTGATGCGCTGATTTCCTGCGGCGGCGGGGAGCTGATGTGCGAGGTTGTTCCCTACATCGATTTTCAAAGTATTGCCAAAGCCAGACCAAAGTGGTATATGGGCTATTCGGATAATACGAATTTCACATTCCTTTCTGCGACGCTGGCCGATACGGCGGCCATTTATGGTCCCTGTGCAGGTGCCTTTGGCATGGAGCCGCCGCATGAATCTATTACGGATGCGCTGGCACTTCTGGAAGGTAAATCTCAGCAGGTGCATGGGTATTCATTATGGGAAAAAGAAAGTCTGAAGGACGAAACACATCCGACGGCGCCCTATCATGTGACAGAGAAAGCCATACATCATTACATGCCTGCAGAACTTCGAAATACAGGGGTAAAGATCGAAGGCCGTCTTTTGGGCGGTTGTATGGATTGCCTCAGCATGCTGGTCGGAACAAAGTATGACCGGGTACAGGCTTTCGCAGAAAAATATGCTGCGGATGGCATTATCTGGTTTTTGGAGTCCTGCGATCTGAATGTGATGAGTATACGCAGAAGCTTATGGCAGATGAAGGAAGCAGGTTGGTTTACCAATGCCAAAGGATTTTTGATCGGCAGACCGCTTCATTTCGGAGAGGAAATGATGGGGCTTGATCAGTATAGCGCAGTGACGGGAATTCTCGGGGAAATGGGTCTCCCCATTATTATGGATCTGGATATCGGACATCTGCCCCCTATGATGCCGCTTATTACCGGTGCCAAGGCAGAGGTCAGGGCCATAGGGGATGAAATCGTGATTGATTATAACTTTGGCAGCTAACATTTTGCCATGTTTTTTTGAAAGATGTGGCTTGACAAAATTCCAACATAAATGTAGAATAACATTTAAATTAATTGAAGAAAATTTTATATCGATATAAACAAACAAAGGCGTTTGAGCACAAGCTCAAACGCCTTTTTCTTTTCGGGATAATAAAGGAGTAAAAATATGAACGAGAACAGGGAATATATATTTCCGACACAGCCATTTATTGTTCTGGAGACAGAAAATTTTCGGCAGAGAATTTATGGACGCAACGGAATTTCTCATTTTTATCAATTTTCTGTTCCTGAAAAGCAGGTAGTCCGGGCGGTGCCGGATGGCTGTATTGATTTGATTTTTGAATATACAAAAGAAGGCATGAACGGCTTCGAGGTCGGCACAGTGCTTTCCTATGAAGAGCAGGTGTGGACCGGACCCAAGGAGGTATTTGGGGTTCGTTTCTTTCCGGGAGTACAGCCATCCATTCTGAAAACCAATCCGGGCGAGGTTTTGCAGAACCGTGTTCCGCTGATGAAAATGCTGAAGGATAAAAGATTGTTACCGATCATGGAAGCAGAGAAAAGATTTGATGCCCGCGTCAGAGCATTTCTGCATTTTTATAAGGAAGCCGGGGAAGAAAAAAGAAAGCCTTACGGAAAGAAGGAACTGGTGAATTCCATCCGACAGCTGGCCTGCCAGTCCGGCGGCAAAATTAAGATTTCTGAGATGAGCAAAAAAACCGGTTACAGTGAGCGCTATCTGAATAAAGTCTTTAGTGAGGCTATGGGTTTCTCGCCAAAAGCCTTTTGTAAGATGATGCAGTTTCAGTGTGCATTGGATTATCTGAATCATAATACGCCGGAAAAAATGACAGATCTGGCGGTGATGCTGGGCTATTATGACCAGCCACAGTTTATCCGGGATTTTAAAAACTTTGCAGGTATTACGCCGAAGCGTTATCTGCGGATGATGCAGCAGGAAAAGGAAAACAGACGACTGTCGGACCAATTTTTGAAGATCGTTTGATCACAGACGATCAATAGAAAAAACTTGACAGCAGAAAAACAAGAGCTTATTATAGTTTTGAACAAAGGCGTTCTGATTTCTTCAGAGCGCCTTTTTCTTTTTTTGTCGGGAAACTGCCAATTTCTCCGTCATTTATAAGCTGAATGTGCTCCCGCAGATCTTGCCATTCCAATGCGGCAGTACGTGCCCTGCGGAAATCATGCCAAAGATTTCCAAATCAGCGAAAAAGTGTCCTCATTTGCCTTAATGGTAAATGGGGATTCTTTTAAATAGGAGAAGTTTTGGGATACAGACGAAGGACTTGGAATCTTTCGGGAAATACTTTATAATACGCAAGAGAGAGAAATACCAAATATATGCTTGAAGGGAGTACTCGTAGTTATGGCAGTATATACGAAAAGAAAAGAGTATTATACCAGGGGACACATGGGAATGATTGATGTGACCAATGATTTTCGTCAGGCTGTGCGGGAAGCATGCCGGGAAAAGGGAATCAATGATGGTATTATCACAGGTTTTACCACCGGCGGTGTGGCAGCACTGACAACACTGGAATTTGAGCCCGGCATGGTCACAAGGGACCTCAAATATGCTCTGGATCAGATTTCTCCATATAGGGATGAAAACGGAAGAGTGGTTTATTATAAGCATCATGAGACCTGGGGAGATGACAATGGATCCAGTCATATTAAATCCGCAATTCTGTCCCCGTTTATTACCATTCCTTTTGTCAACGGTGATATCACGATCGGTCCGTGGCAGAATCTGACACTGGTAGAGTGTGACACACGTAACAGACATAGAGAAATTGTATTTCAGGTAATGGGTGAATAACAGAAAGGCTGTCGCAAAAGCGACAGCCTTTCTGTTCTTAAATCAAAGCTTTTTATAAAGATCCATAAGATTTTTATTATCTGTCTGCAGACGCATCCAGCCACGGATCCTTTCCGGTGTTACCTGCTCTGCGGAAGCGCCCGGGAACAATGTGCTGTAGGAAGCACCGGCGCAGGCAAAGCGGCAAGCTGTATCAATGTCATCGCCGGCAAGAATACGAGAGATGAACAAAGCCACCATACAATCACCGGCACCTGTCGTATCTGCAGTTCTTACAGCAACCGCCGGCGCCCAGCCGCGTTTCTCCGGCGTGTCGTAATAACAGCCGTTAGCGCCGCATTTAATAATGACATTCTGCGCACCCTTGGAGCGATAAAGAGCGGCAGCTTCTTCCACGGAACGCATGCCGGTCATATCCAGGGCATCGTAAATGCTTGGGATGAAGTAGTCGATATGAGGGAGATATTTCTCAATGCCGGCCAGACCGGCTTTTTCCTTGTCCGGCGCCAGATCGGCAAAGGTCAGTGCGCCCTGGGCATGATAAACCTGCAGCAGTTCCTCAAGCTTGCCGTATTTCTCCAGTTCCGGCAGAGAGAATAAACTGCCCAGTGTCACAGCGCGGCAGCCTTCCGGCAGTGTGATCGGACAATCGCTGCGGCGAAGCGTACTGTGCGCACCATATACAGAAAATGTATGACGCTCACCATCACTGTCTACCAATACGATAGCTGTGCCGGTTGGATATTCAATGCGAGTCTGCATATAGTCCGTAATAACGCCGCGGTCATTTAAAAGCTTTGTGACGACCTGTCCGTTCTGGTCATTACCGACGCAGCCTACAAAAGCTGTTTTTAAGCCGGAATCCGTCAGGTAGAGACTCTGATTGGCACCATCACCGCCGGCCAGAATCTGAATCTGAGAAATACGCTGTTTTTCCTTCCAGACATTCTTTTGTCCGATCGGCTTTGCCATAATATCTACAACTACTGTACCTATACATAAAACATCCACGTTTCTTCCCATGATGTCACCTAACCTTTCCGCAGGAATTTTCCATACTTTTATTTATTATACAATAAGTAGAAAGCAGGGTCAAAGAAACCTTTTGGTATTTAAAAGACCAAACGCATTGAAAAAACAAAAGAAAGATGTTATAGTAAACGAACTGGATTCTGAAGGGGTTAGAATCTGTAAATATCGTTAAAAAATTAACTAATGTATAAGCACTGGTTAGAGGGAGTAATACGTAAATCAAGGTTTGATGGATGGCAGGAATGCAGAGGCATTCTTGCATGTCTGACTATTCTGAAAAATAAGAAAATAAGGAGTACACTATGTGTGGTATTGTAGGATTTATTGGTGAAAAGCAGGCTGCTCCGATTTTGCTGGAGGGTCTTTCAAAGCTGGAATACAGAGGATATGATTCCGCCGGTATCGCTGTTCGCGATGGCGCAAAGGATCCTGTCGTTGTAAAAGTAAAAGGCCGTCTGAAAGGATTGGCAGAGAAGACAGATGATGGTCACTCTGTGATCGGTTCCTGTGGTATCGGTCATACCAGATGGGCTACCCATGGTGAGCCATCAGAGTCTAATGCCCATCCGCATCACTCAGATGATCATTCTGTAGTAGGCGTTCATAACGGTATTATCGAGAATTATATCGAAGTAAAAGAGAAGCTGAACCGCAAGGGATATACCTTCTATTCAGAGACAGATACCGAAGCCCTTGTAAAACTGGTAGATTATTATTATAAAAAATATAACATCGGACCGATCGATGCCATTGCAAAGACCATGGTTCGTGTCAGAGGTTCCTATGCGCTGGCAGTCATGTTTAAGGATTACCCGGGTGAGATTTACGTAGCACGTAAAGACAGTCCGATGATCATCGGTGTAAATGAGGGCGAGACCTATGTGGCTTCTGATGTGCCGGCTATTCTGAAATACACAAAGAATGTATATTATATCGACAGCATGACCATGGGTCGTCTGACCAAAGAAGGACCGCAGTTCTTCGATCTGAACGGCGATGAGATCCAGAAAAAGATGGTTGAGATCGATTGGGATGCAGAGGCTGCAGAAAAAGGCGGTTATGAGCATTTCATGATGAAAGAAATTCATGAGCAGCCAAAGGTAATCGAGGATACGATTCGTTCCGTGACAAAAAATATCGATGAGGCTGATCCGGAGAGCCCGCTGCAGGTGGAGCTGGAAGGCATCGGCATCACGGAAGATATGGTGAAAAATCTGAGTCAGATTTATATCGTGGCCTGTGGTTCTGCTTATCATGTAGGTATCGCTGCGCAGTATATTTTCGAGGATCTGGCAAAGGTACCGGTTCGAGTAGAGCTGGCTTCCGAATTCCGTTATCGCCGTCCTTTGCTGGATAAAAACGGTCTGGTCGTTGTTATCAGCCAGTCAGGTGAGACAGCAGATTCTCTGGCAGCGCTGCGTGAGTCGAAAGAGCTTGGCGTAAAGACACTGGGTATTGTAAACGTAGTGGGAAGTTCTATTGCCCGTGAAGCGGATCATGTATTCTATACCATGGCAGGTCCGGAGATTGCGGTTGCGACGACAAAGGCTTATTCAACACAGCTGATCGCCTGCTATCTGCTGGCAATTCATTTTGCCCTTGTGCGTGGTGAGATCACAGAAGAGAAATCAGCTGAGATGCTGAAAGAAATGCTTACGATTCCGGGGAAAATCGAAAAAATCCTTGATGATAAGGAGAGAATCCAGTGGTTTGCGAGCAAATTTGCGAATGCGCATGATATTTTCTTTATTGGCCGCGGTATTGACTATGCGATCTGTCTTGAGGGAAGCCTGAAGATGAAAGAGATCAGCTATGTTCATTCCGAGGCTTATGCAGCAGGTGAGCTGAAGCATGGTACCATCAGTCTGATCGAGGATGGCACTCTGGTCATCGGTGTTTGTACACAGACAGAGCTGTACGAGAAAACCATCTCTAATCTGGTAGAAGTGAAGAGCCGAGGCGCATATCTGATGGGTCTGACCAGCTATGGAAAATACAGCATTGAGGATACTGCAGACTTTACAGTATTTGTACCGCGTACAAATGAGTACTTTGCATCATCTCTGGCAGTCATTCCGCTGCAGTTGATGGGATACTATGTATCCGTGGCCAAGGGTCTGGATGTAGATAAGCCGAGAAATCTGGCGAAATCTGTTACAGTAGAATAATATTTTGTGGGTTGAGAGTTCATTGAGATGCCGCACTAACGCTTTCGGTTGGTGCGGCACTTTTCAGGTTGCATAAATAGAAACGAGGTTGGTGAGATGGAGAATGACGATATCCGGCAAAAGCCGGATCAGTCGGAGAATGATGAGCGCAGGAGACGTTTTGAAGAAAAAATGTCTTCCTTAAATGCGGCCTATCCACAATTAAAGACGACGAAGCCAGCTTCACAGAGAAGAAAAAGGAAGCCTGGCGAAAGCGCAAAGGCGGACAGAACAGAAAGCCGGGCAAGACGGGAAAAGGGCCTTGAGAAAGCCGGTGGAGAGCCTTTGGAGAAGACTTCTCTGCAAACACGGAAGGGAGAGCAGGCAGTTCGCCGGAGACGACCGGAAGGAAATGCGGAGGATACACGCCGGAGACGCCCTGCGGATAGAGCAGATGGAAGCGCACAGCAGACAGGAATGTCGGAGAAAAGGGTGCGCAGAAGCCGAGCGGAAGAAGGTGCGGAGAGCGCACAGCGTCGGAGACGACCGGAAGGAAATGCGGAGGATACACGTCGGAGACGCCCTGAGGATAGAGCAGATGGCAGTAGGCATCCGACAGGAATGCCTGAGGAAAGGGTGCGCAGAAGCCGCACGGAAGCTTCGGCAGAGAGAAGAGCAGACGGAAGAAGAGTATCTGCTGCAGGTAAGAGGCGCAAATCACCGCAATATGAGGTGAAGGAAAAGGATCTGGACTCTTTCACAGCCAGAAATGCCTGGACGGAAGCGGATGAGATTGCTTTCCGTGAAAGAGATGATGAGCGCCGCATCCAGCGGGAGAAAAGAGCTGAACAGCGCCGAAAAGAAGTGCAGATGCGAAAGATTGTCACAGTGGCAGTTATTCTGCTCGTGGCACTTTTGGGTAGTCTGAGTGTGCGGCTTGTCGTTACGAAGGTGAGTCAGATTTCTGCACAGAAAGAAGCTACAGCAGGAGGGGCAGATACAGATCAGAGCCTGGGTATCGCTTCTGATAGCAGCGTGACTTCTTCCGAAACAGGTATGACCGATGAGGAAAAGGATGCGATTATTGCGGCATCCTCCTTTTCTGCTATTGCAAACGAAGATGACGGAAATACGGATGATAGCGGAGAGAGAACGCCGAAATATGATGCGAAGCTGGATGAAAAAATCACAGCCGGAAGCAGAACGACAGCAGACGGTGTGCAGGTAGGAATTGCCTGGACTGGAAATATGATCAACAGCGATAGTATTCCGATGATCGAATACCTATTTTATCAGGCCATCATACAGGCAGGCGGCGAACCGGTATTTCTGGAAAAGGTGACGGATGAAGCTACGGCAATTCAGGCGCTGGATAGCATTGATTGCCTGGTGGTTTGTGGTGGTACAGATATTGATCCTTCTCTTTACGGAGAAAAAGCAGGGAAATATTTCGAGGGACCGGCTTATGCGGAAAGAGATACTTCTGATTATTGGATCATGGACGTGGCTATCCGTTCAGATATCCCTGTGATGGCTGTCTGCAGAGGCATGCAGATGATGAATATAATCTATGGCGGTTCCCTGGTGCAGGATATCAGCCAGGAAATCGGCAACAGCGTTCTGCATCGTTCGGAAAGCGGCACGGATTATACCAGTCATGATATTACGATTGAGGAAAATACCTTGCTTTGGGGCCTGGAGATGACATCAAGGAAGACAGTCAATTCCTTCCATCATGAATGTGTAAAGGAATTGGGTGATGGCTTGCTGGTCAGCGCCCGGGCCGATGATGGCGTGATCGAAGCAATCGAAGACGAAGAGAGAGAATTTGTTCTGGGCTTACAGTATCACCCGGAAAAAGCTATTTCGAATGGAGAAACCAGTTATCTCTTTTATTTCCAGGCGATGATCGCGGCAGCTTCATAATTATCTGAAGATAGCCCATAAGCTGATGTTTCCCTTCTGCAGGGCATCTTTTTCGACGCCTGCAGGAGTGTAAAAATAAACTTTGGCAGAAGAGAGATGTGGGTACATTTAAGGCTTTGATTTTTAAGAACTTCTATAGGATAATAGGAGAAAGAGGCTGATTTCTTATGCCGGGCTGTGTTCTGCCGGGCAGTCATCAGAAAGCACTCATAAAACGTATGTAAAGAACAGAAGAGAAGGCTTCTGAAGTGAAACTTGTAGTGTGAAATAATAAAATCTGAGTTACAGGAGGGTGTTATGTTAAAGAATCCGGAAAAGACAAAAAATGAGATTGTTGCATGGATCAGGGAATATTTTCAGAACAACGGACCGACATGTTCTGCAGTGGTAGGTATTTCCGGCGGAAAAGATTCCAGTGTAGTAGCAGCACTTTGTGCAGAAGCGCTTGGAAAGGATCGTGTCGTAGGTGTTATGATGCCGAACGGCGTGCAGAGTGATATCAGCGATTCTCAGGAAATCGTAGAGCTCTTAGGTATTCCGCATATCACAGTAAATATTCAGCAGGGTGTTGACGGTTTATATGCTGCCATTAACAGTGAGTTGGCCAAAGGTGCCATCGCAGGCGTAGAAGGGCTTTCCAGAGATTCCATGATCAATACACCGCCGCGTCTTCGTATGAGTACATTGTATGCCATCGGACAGGCACTGCCAAACGGCGGCCGTGTAGCGAATACATGTAACCGTTCCGAGGATCATATCGGTTATTCTACGAAATATGGTGATGCAGCAGGTGATTTCAGTCCGCTGTCTAACCTTCTGGTGCATGAGGTCATCCAGATTGGCGCAGTTTTGGGCTTGCCGGATCGTTTCACGAAAAAGACACCTTCTGATGGTCTGAGCGGCATGTCTGATGAGGATAAGATCGGATTTACTTATGCGACCCTGGATCATTATGTGCTGACAGGCGAGTGTGAGGATGAGGAAACAAGAAAGAAAATCGATCGCATGAATCGTCTGAACCTGCATAAGCTGCAGCTGATGCCTACATTTAAGCTGGCAGATGAAGATCACGAATAAAGCTGCCACAGATGCGGGAAATCAAGTCGAAGGTATGTGAGGCTTGGCGTCAGAGACTTTTCCGACTGAGCTAATAAAAAGAATGGGATTAGCTGTACAGATCCCGGTCTTACAAAGTGCAAAAGGGTGCTGTCGTACTTACGGTGCGGCGGTGCCCTTTGCTTTTTATGATGCACCAGGTTCGCAGAGTATGAAAAAAGGGCGCAATCGCCCCTTGGGGGGATTGTGCGCTGTTTTCATACTATAGCGAACCGCAAGAACACGATGCCTTAGTATGCTAAGCGAAGGTCCGGTGGACCTTTGCGTGCAAGATGTAGGCCGATAGGCCGGAATCTGAGTGTTCTTAGCATGGCGGGATGCTTCAGTATGCGTAAGAAGTGTCCAGTGGACACTTCTGTGGCTGCTCGAAGAGCGAAGCCATGCGTAGGGCATCATAATCTGTGGTGATTCCGAACGGATGTGAGGAATCATGTCCGTTTTTTATCAGATGGGACACATTGTAATTTTATGAAAATAAATTTATAATAAAATGGATTATTGCCTCGTAAGGGGTAATAGGCAGGAGTTGAAAGAGAAACACATGGTTACATTGAACGATTATTTGTATTCCGGTGATACGATATTTAGAATTTTGCAGAAATATGCGCGGGATCTCAGCCAAAGTGCGGAAGAAAAAAATAATGTGATCGATCAGGTGCATAGTCATTTCCTGATGCAGATCATGGATCTTTTGCAGCATAATGAATTCCTGACAGGTCAGTCACAGCAGATCCGAGATTTTTATAAATTTCTGGCAAATGAATTTCCATATCTGGCTTTTACCTTTCGCGGAAGAATCAAATCTCTGATTCGAGCCGAAGAAAAATTCAATGGCTACATCGTAGAATACATTTATAAATATTATACGAAATACGGGAAATATCCGAATACGGAGGAGCTGGCCGCAAAACTTGGCTGTTTTCGGGATCTGATCGCTTACAGGATCGTCATTTCCATGCCCAAATGCCATTTGCAGAGCGGGCAGAGTAAACAGGAGATCGAAAAAGAATATCTGTATAGAATTGCCAATATGATGCCCTCTTTTCTGGAAAAACGTGGTTTTGTGCCGGAAAGTGCCGGTGTGGAGGAAGAGAAGGATGCGCAGCTAAACCCGGACTTAAGCTTCTATTATCGGGATTATGTGAAAAATCCGACACCGATCGGTTACCAATCCCTGCATATCACCTTATATGATAAGACTGCGAAATGCTATATCGAAGTGCAGCTTCGAACAAAGGAAATGGATGATTATGCAGAAATTGGTCCAGCCAATCATATGGGCTACGAGAAGCGGCAGGAGCATGACCGTTCTAAAAGAGAAAGTATACCGGAAGGAGAATGCGTTTATTTCGATGAGGCATTCCGGCGACTGCAGCTTTTGCAAAAGCTGGATCTGGCAGAAGTGGATGTAAATATGTTTGCCGCGATGAACAATGCGCTGATCAATGATGGCTGCGGTCTTTTCAGGGGACGATTGATTTTGCCTTTTGAGCACTTATCGCGTTTCCAGACTGATATCATAGATTAGCAGAGGAATAAGAATGCATATCCTGACTTTGATCAGAGGCTATTTTTTCCGAACTTTCAAAAGCCGGTTGTCATAAAACCGGAAAGAAGAAGAGAGATATTTCATGAAGAAGAACACCGATCAATTTGAAAAAATGACACAGACACCGCTGCCCTCGCTGCTGGTGACCCTTGCGATCCCGGCAATCTTAAGTATGCTGGTGACCAGTATTTATAATATGGTCGATACGGCCTTTGTGGGCCGGCTGGGTACCAGTGCCAGTGGCGCGGTAGGTATCGTTTTTAGCTTTATGGCGATCCTGCAGGCAGTGGGTTTTATGTTTGGACAGGGTTCCGGCAGTATTATTTCCAGGCTGCTGGGCGGGAAAGATAAGCAGCGTGCCAGCCAGGTGGCTTCCACAGGATTTTTTATCACCTTTTTTCTGGGAATCCTGCTCGCTGTGGTGAGTATGCTTTTTCTGGACCGGATGGTTATGCTGCTGGGCAGTACAGAGACCATTGCGCCTTATGCTAAGACCTATTGTTTCTATATCATTCTGGCGGCCCCCTTTATGATGAGTTCCTTCGTGCTCAATAACATGCTTCGTTTCGAGGGAAAGGCTGCGCTTGGTATGGTGGGCATGATGGCCGGTGGTATTTTGAATATGATCGGTGATCCGATCTTTATGTTTGCAATGCATATGGGTATTGCAGGCGCCGGACTTTCTACGGCTCTCAGTCAGATCATCAGCTTCGGAATTCTGATCAGTATGTTTCTACGCGGAAAAACGCAGACCAGGCTTTCTATATCTCAGGTACAGCTGGATGTATCCTTGCTCTTGGATATCATGGCGACGGGCTTGCCCAGCCTTTTGCGGCAGATGCTGGTGAGTCTTGCGACGATGACACTGAACAGAAGAGCCGCTCTTTATGGTGATGCGGCTGTGGCTGCTATGAGTATCGTTTCCAGAATCTCGATGTTTATATTTTCCTTTGGTCTTGGCATTGGTCAGGGATTTCAGCCAATATGTGGCTTTAATTATGGCGCGAAAAAGTTCCGCAGGGTACGAGATGCTTTTCGTTTAACAGCTATTTCTGCGGAAACGATCGTGGTTTGTATGGGACTGGTCGTCATGGTCTTTTCCGGCGGTTTGATCGAGATTTTCCGTGATGATCCGCAGGTTATCGAGATTGGTACCAGGGCTCTGCGCCTGATGAGCGTGGCAATGATGTTTGTGCCTTTTGGCATGGTGACAGAAATGATGTTTCAGAGTACGGGACATAAGCTTGGCGCTTCTGTGATGTCGACGCTCAGAAGCGGTTTGATCTTTATTCCATTGCTTTTGATTATGAGTTATATACGGGGACTGGCAGGAATTCAGGAGGCGCAGCCACTGGCTTATGTTATTTCGCTGTTCCCCTCAATTGGCATGGCGGTTTGGTTTTTCAGAAGGTTACCGAAGGAGGATGCATAATGGCATTAAATTTTGATGAGATTCTTGGACAGGTATTGGAGATTGTAGGTACAGCAGGTGAGAGAACCATTGAGATGCAGGAAGCAGAATATTCCTGGGGTGATTATGATAATGTCGATATGGAAACAGAAATTTTTCTGAAGGATAAGCTGGCGGAAGTGATTCCGGAATCAGGTTTTCTGACGGAAAGTTTTATTTCGGCACCGAGTGATGTGGCCAACTGGGTCATTGATTCGATTGACGGAAATGTCAATTTTAAAAACAGACTGCCCTATTCCATCTCTGTTGCATTGGAGGTCAACGGGCAGACAGAAATCGGTGTGGTATATGAATTGCCGCTGGGCGTGATGTACTATGCGCAGCGCGGCAAGGGTGCGTACCGTGTATCAAAGGAAAAAACCGTGCAGCTGCAGGTGGGCAGCTTTGATGAAGAAGAGGGACTGGTTATGTTTGGCTTCTCCTATGAACGTCAGAAAATGGTACAGATGCTGCAGATCATGGAGGAAATCAGCCATATGGCGACTGATCTGAAGCGAATCGGACCGGCGTCTGTGGATATCTGTAAGGTAGCCGAGGGAAAAGCAAAGCTTTATCTGGAGCAGGACCTGAAAGAATGGGACTACATGGCGGGTGAATTGATCCTCAAGGAGGCCGGCGGCGCAGTGGGACGTTATGATGATTTCATGCTCTTTGGCGTTGTGCAGGCTACCACAGAGGCCAAGCGAATTATTCGTGGCTTTTAATGAGTCGGAAAGGACAGAAGTATGGAAAATAAAAAAATCCTTCGAAGAGAAATCGGCAAGGAATATTTTATAGAATATGAGGAAAACGGAAATGCCTGGTTTGGTGTACGGGAAGAGCAGGAGCTGGTACCGATCCGTTATATGGAAAACATTGGTTTATATCCGCGGGAAGATAGCTACGTCTATGAATTTGATAAAATCCTGCTGATGATCACAGCAGGAGAAATCACACGCTATCTGGAGGACGGCGGTCTGAATATCTGCTCCGCGGAAGGCGAGCCCTACCCATACGGTGCGCCCGGGGAAATCATGCTGGAGAGCGAAAAAGCCTTCGGAGACTATGAACTGCAGGTAGCAGATGCCCTTGCGGAGGGACAGTCAGACCTGAAAAACATCTACCTGGCAGCGCCGAATGCAGGAAACAAAATCCTCCTTATGGCTAACGTAGCAGCAGACGCCGTAGAAGCGGCAAAAGAAAAAATCCGCCGCGAAATATTTACAGAGAACTATATGGCAAACGTAGAAGACAAGTTCCGCTTCCTTATCGGCATCAATATGGACGACTAAAACCCATTAGATCATATTTCAAAGCGAGGTACTCTATGCATTACGCAATCGGTGATATCCATGGCTGCTATGATGAAATGATCATGCTGTTGGAAAAAATTGAAGCCCGGGATCCGGAAGCAAGATTTATTTTTGTGGGTGATTTTCTGGACCGGGGGCCTAAGGTGTGGGATGTCATCGAATGGGTCATGTCACATGTGACGCCGGATGGCAAATATCAGTCTATCATGGGCAATCATGAGCTCTATGTACTGAATTGGTTTCTGGAATTCCGCGAATGGGAACAGAATACATATCTGAAAAACAAAAGCCTGTATGGCTTGCCCAAGGCGCAATACGATTTTCACCTCTGGATCCAAAAGATGGACTACCTTTCCAGCGAAAAATTACTGCCGATCATGTACTTTTTCGCACAGCTGCCTTTCGAAAAGCAGGTCTTAGTTCCGGGAAAGGATGGAAGCACCATACGTTATCGGATCGTGCATGCCTGGATTCCGGGGCCGGAGGATGACACTGAGGAAAAAAGAAATAATAAATATTTATTTGAAAGACATTTTACAGGGAATACAGAGAATGATGACATTATCATCTGTGGACATACGCCCACGGCTTCACCGATCTTTTATGAACAGGATCAGACGGCGCCGGGTATGATCGCTTATCGAAAGAATGCGATTCACATTGACTGCGGCTGCACCTACAAACCTTACTTTAATGAATTTCCCTGCATGCTGGGCGCCATCTGCCTGGAGACGCTGGAGGAATTCTATCCCTGGACCCTGAAGGAGCGCATGCGCATGACCAATCCCAATGCGCTGGATGCAAAGCAGAAAAATAATTGGCTGATCTACGATCTGAAATATCTGACGAAAAAAAATAAATACAGAGAAGAAATGCTGCGAAGACTACCATGACTTCGCAGCTTTTTTATGATACGAGGTTTTGTAGCCTGGCGAGATGCCTTAGCATGCGTAGGAAGTGAAGCCAGGCGTCGTATCATAAATACGTGGTGGGAAGCGCGTACGTAGTGCTTGCCATGTCTATTTTATATGGAAAGGATGAAGTCGATGGCCAGGTTAAGGCCCGGTGCCAGACTATCCTTGCGGAGATATTCTTCGCGGGTATGGGCGCCGTGTCCGCGGCAGCAGCCCAGGCAGACGGCAGGAATGCCCAGGGAGAGCGGGATGTTACAGTCTGTGGATCCATAGGAAAAAACAGGTTCCTCCGGATAATGTCTGCGCAGCAGCTTTTCGGCCAGAGCGACTAAGGAATCCCGGGCAGCAGGATCCACATCACCCATGCAGGGACGCTGACCGATCAGGTCGCAGGATATATTTACCGCCTCAGAAAGATTTTTTGGCTCAAGCCCGGCAGGCGCATGGCTTCTGTGCTTTTCCAGAATCTCCTGCAGCTGCTGATGCATAAATGACAGAGAATTTCTGTCGTCCGAGCGGAATTCGAAGAGCATCTCGGCGGACTGGGCGATGGTATTTACGGAGGTACCGCCTTGTATTGTGCCTACATTAAAGGTAGTTTTGCCGGCGGCCGGGACCTGCAGCTGATACAGATCATGGACAATGTCGGAAAGAATGGCAATGGCATTCTTCTGTCCGAAATCCCGGAAGGAATGTCCGCCCTGGGTGTTCACATGGATTCGATAACGCATAGAACCAATGGGAATGGTAACGATTTCTTCATAAATACTATCAAAAGCGATAAAGGCCTTCACCCGTTTCCCATAGGTCTCCAGTAAATGTCGGCTTCCTTTCAGATTGCCAAGACCTTCTTCACAGGAATTGATCACCAGAAGGAGGCCTTCTGCAGGCTTTCCTGTTTCCGGGGACTTCTTCCCGGATATGGAGGGATTGCTTTCGGAAAATCCCCTGCCCTTCTTTCGGATAATCCCGGAAGAGAGAAGCTTGGCAGCCCAGAGTAAGGCGACGACATGTACACTGTTGTCTGCAATGCCGGGACAATGGATCAATTCTCCGTCATCTCTGTAGGGCAGAGGAGTTTCATCAGGAAAGACCAGGTCACTATGGGCAGAAAAAACCACCAGCGGGTTTTGTCCGCTATCACCGAAGGGGATGATCAGGTTTTTGGCCTCGTCCTGAAAAGCTCCCTGTACACCATTTTTTTGCAGCCAATCCAGGCAAAAGGCCACTCTTTTATCTTCTTTTCCGGACGGGGCCGGAATCCTTGCAAAGTCCTCTAATAAAGTCATTGCTTCAACAGGATATTCTTTATATTCAATTTGATCGATCATGACAAACTCCTCTTAACATGCAAATGTCCACCGGACCTTTGCATTGCATACTTAGGCATCGGTTTTGTTGGGTTTCGAAAGCTATGAAAAAGTGTCCACACTAACCCACAAGGGGTTAGTGCGCCCATTTTTCCCAGCCTTCGAAACCCGTATCATAAAAGTGTGTTCAATTTCATTATATCATGATAAAATATTGTGCAGAAGCATTATGAATGATCGTTTTGAAAGATGATTTTTGTGCAAAGTGATTGTTGCCTGCGGATGCGTTGTGAAAAGCTATGCGATTTGTAAGGATAGGCAGCAGAAAGGAAGGGTAATCTAATGATCAGAAGAAAAGATGAAGTGAATGTAAGAATTTCAGAGAATGCAAGAGGTGGTCCGGGAAAAGTATATTTTCATGATTTTATGGTAAAGGATGACGCGCCGGGACACGGAAGACTCTTCTGTAAGCTGGTAGTACCTTCAGGCTCCGGTATCGGATATCATGAGCATGCCGGCGAGTTCGAGGCATTTTATGTGATCTCCGGTGAGGCTACTGTCAATGATAACGGCGAAGTCGTAACACTTCTGCCGGGCGATCTGCACATCTGTAAGAGTGGTAACGGACATAGCGTTGAGAATAAAGCCGAGGATGAGCTGGTGATGATCGCGCTGATACTGAATGACCTGGCATAATATAAAAGATTAAAGATAATCCACCTCTTTTAGGTGGTGGTTCCGAACGGAAGTGAGGAATCATGTCCGTTTTTTACGCTTAAAGGAGAAGAAAATCATGTCTATGTTTTATATGCCTGTGAAGGTTTATGATGAGGCGGAGGCTGTGCAAAAAAACGGCAGTCTTCTGAAAAAATTTGGAAATAAGGCATTGATCGTTACGGGAAAATCTTCCGCAAAGAAGAATGGATCCTATGACGATGTCTGCAAGGCCTGTGATGAGAATGACATTGCCCATGTACTTTTCGATGACATTGAAGAAAATCCATCCACAGATACCATTATAAAGGCCAGAGATTTCGGATTGGCAGAGCAGGTGGATTTCGTGATCGGTATTGGCGGCGGTTCGCCGATGGATGCAGCCAAGGCGATTGCCCTGATGATTCGTCATGCGGACAAGGAAAAGGAATATCTGCATCATGAGGGTATGCCAAGCGACACTATTCCGATCGTACTGGTGCCGACGACCTGTGGAACAGGTTCTGAGGTGACAGCAGTTTCCGTGCTGACCGTACCGGAAAAAAAGACGAAAATTTCTATGAAGCACAAGGTTTTTGCAGACCTGGCTTTGATCGATGGCAAATATCTGGCTTCTGCACCGGCCTCTGTATTGTATAATACGGCAATCGATGCGCTGACCCATATGTATGAGAGCTACATCAATGTCAAAGCATCTGATTACAGTCGGATGTGTGTACATTACGGTTTGCTGCTCTGGAGCAAGAGCTTGGATATCCTGCGTGGCAAAAGAGAGGCTGCAGCAGAGGATTATCTGAATATGATGCGTGCGTCTATGATGGCAGGTATGGCCATTGCCCAGGATGGAACGACGATCCCGCATGGTTTGAGTTATCCGCTGACCTACAATCTGAAGGTAGCGCACGGTAAGGCTGTGGGTTACTTCACAGCAGGATATCTTTCTGAGGCAGATGAGGCAGACAGAGAATATCTTCTCTCCACGGCAGGATTTACATCACTGGAGGATTTCCAGAATGTGCTTCTTTCTGCTTGCGGAAGTGTAGATGTACCGGATGATTTGCTGGAGGCAGCGGTGGAAGAATTGAGTGCCAATGCGGCAAAGCTTTCTGCAGTGCCTTTTGCCTGTGACAAAGAAGTGTTAAGGAGAATCGCCTTCTATACGAAACAGCATGCCTGAATCAGGAAAGTGACGTTGCCACATGTTTTGAAGGTCTTTGGGGTGCCATAGCAGAGAGAAATGGTAATCCACGTTTTGCCTGATTATGCCGAGGCAAGAATTCCCGAGAACTTCCGGAATGGAATTATGGAGGCTCATGAGATGTTGGAAGGAATACCGGATCAAATGTCGGATATGGACCTGCTGATCCTGGCCGGAGGAAAGAGCCGGCGCATGAATGGAATACATAAGGGTGAGCTCGCCGGTGCGGGCGGAACCTTTACCGAAGAACTGGCTGCCGGAATGCAGCCGGTTTTTCGTCATGTCTATCTTTCTTTTGCGGAGGAATGGCATCAGGTACCGGCCGGACTTACGGTAGTAGAGGATCACTTCCCGGGCTGCGGTCCTATGGCAGGTATCGAAGCAGGACTGCTGGCTTCGACGACAGAATGGATGGCGGTGGCCGGATGCGATATGCCCCTTTTAGAGCCGCTTTTATATGAATATCTGGCGAAGGCATTGTCGGCGGCATTACAGGAAAAAAAAGATATCCTTTGCGGGCAGATATCTTTATCAGAGAAAAAAGAACATTACATCTGTGGTGTTGTGCCGGTATTGCAGGGAAAAATGCATCCTTTGGCAGGTATTTATCACAAGTCTTTCGGTGGTATTTTGACCCGGGAGCTGCAAGCCGGACATTATCGCCTGGGAAGAACCTTGATGGAATATCATGTGCTGCAGGTGCCGGTGGATGAGATCGAGGGCTTCGCGGAGATGCTGACTAATGTAAACACACCGGAGGAATATGAAGAATTACGAAGAAAAAGAGGTTGGAAGTATGAATGTAAGTGAAGCAGTAGATATTTTGCGGGGCGCAGTGAAAAAGATTACCGAGGTGGAGGAAATTTCCCTCTGGGATGCCTGCGGAAGAATTCTGGCAGAGGATATCTACGTATCCTATGACCAGCCTCCTTTTGATAAATCACCGCTGGACGGCTATGCCGTGCGGGGCGCGGATCTTGCGGGCGCTTCAAAGGAGACACCGGTAAGTCTTACGGTTCTCGAAGAGGTAGATGCGGGTGATGTGCCGGAAAAGGAGGTCCTTCCGGGAACGGCGACCCGTATCATGACCGGGGCTATGATGCCTGCAGGCGCAGATTGTGTGATCCGGCAGGAGGATACTGACTACGGCGAAGTGCAGGCGATGTTTTATGATACTGTATCTGCCGGAAAGAATGTATGCTTCCGGGGAGAAGATATGCGTAAAGGAGAGCTTTTGCTGGGCAAAGGAAGCCTGCTTACAGCGACCAATATAGGCATTCTTTCGGGAGACGGACATGCGCAGGTAAAGGTCCTTCGGAAGCCGGTCCTGGCGGTGCTGACCACAGGAAGTGAGGTGCAGCTGCCTGGCGAGCCGTTGAAGCCGGGCAAGGTATATGATGTGAATCTGCATACACTTTGCGCAGGACTTGCAGGCTTCGGTGCAGAGGTGCTGCGGCTTGGACTTGTGGAAGATGCGCCGGAAAAGGCAGCTGAACTGCTGCGCGCAGCGACAGAAAAAGCAGATGTGATTATTACCACAGGTGGGGTATCTGTGGGCAAAAAGGATATCATGCATGATGTCTTTCGCCTGATGGAGGTAGAGCGCTTATTCTGGAAAATCCGTATGAAACCGGGCTCACCGGTGCTGGCAGGCATGTATCAGGGCAAATTAATACTCTGTCTTTCAGGTAATCCTTACGGTGTCTTTGCGGGAATGCATTTGTTCGTACGGGAGATTCTTGCTGCACTGACAGGAGATGAAAGTATAGCCATGTCTGTTCTGCAAGCAGAGCTTACGGTAGGCTTTGCCAAAGGATCGAAGGTGCCGCGTTATGTCAGAGGAATTTATCAGAATGGGTCAGTGCGCCCATCGACAGGCTTGCATACCTCCGGCGGCATGGGCGCAAACAGGGAGAGTAACTGCCTGATCGAAATGGCAGGACAAGGTCCGACAGAGGCAGGCACTATGGTGAAGGTGTTACTCTTTTAAAATTCATCAGTTCGTCTAAAAAAGTGAGTAATATCACAGTCTTGTGGTGAAAATTATAGTATTATTGTTAAAAATATATCGTTTTTGTATAGTTGGTCCGGCAGGAAAAACAAGGCAATGGGAGTCCAATCTCCCAATGAGGCGTTCGTGAATATAAAAGGGCAGGTTGACAGCTGTGGTGACAGAAAAAAATAATCCCCCGATCATCCTTATCTGCGGCAGGAAAAATTCGGGAAAGACGACTTTGCTTGAAAAGTTAATACCGGTACTGAAACAGCGTGGATTACAGGTGGCATTAATCAAGCATGACCGGCATGGTTTCGACTGTGACGTAGAGGGAACGGATAGTGACCGCCTTCGAAGGGCCGGCGCTTATGGGACCATCGTGGTACAGGGCGGACATGTTTTTATGAATCGCTACGGTGAAACGGAACCATCGCTTGAGGAGCTTGCAAAAGCTTTTCCGGAAGCGGATCTGATCCTGGCGGAGGGCTATAAGGGCATGCAGCTGCCAAAGGTGGAGCTTATCCGGCGTGCTTGCTTTTCAGAGAAGGAAATAAAAGAAAAACAGATACAACCTGTATCCGAGAAGCGGGGGAGATTTCTGATCGTTACGGATTTTTCAGCAGCAGAGGCGGAAAGCTTCGGCTGGCGGGAGGAAAGGATCGGGCTGGAGGATATTTGCCTGCTGGCTGAAGGAATACAGCAGAAATTGCAAATGAATAATTGCGCATTATCTGTACCGTCTAAAAAGCAGGAAGCCGGCAAAGCAGAATACAAATAGCTGCCTTATGGGTCCGATCAGCAGGATCGCTCATAGGAAATGTGTTTATTCGGCTTTATCAGGACGGAAAGAGAAGGGGTTAAGAACAGACTAAAGTAAGAAGTAAAAACAGAATAAAAGAGAAAAATATGAAAGAGGGAAAAACATTGCGTCCGGGTATCAAGCTTTGGCTGGAGAAGGAAAATGCCATTCTTGGTCCCGGTACGGTTCGTTTATTCCGTGCAATCGATGCCACCGGCTCTGTCAGAGAGGCATGTAGCGTATGTAATGTATCTTACAGCAAGGGCTGGAAGATGCTGCGGTCTGCAGAAAGTGAGATGGGGGTTTCATTGGTAGAGCGTAAGGTCGGCGGCACAGCCGGTGGCGAAGCACGATTGACGGAAGAATGCCGGGAGCTGCTTCAGAAATATGAAAGATTTCAGAAAGAAATGAAAGAAGAGGCAGAGAGAAGATTCAGGAAAATTTTTTTTGATGACGAATGTTTTTGAAAAAATAATCGCTATCGAAAAAACTGCTATAGCCATGTGCAGGAATCATGACTGGATGGAGGAGCATGAAGGCAGCTCCTGCAATAGAAGTTTTGCATGAAATGTAAAGGATAGGATTTTAATATGAAGCTAATGAGAACAGAGGATGCTGTGGGACAGATGCTGTGTCACGACATCACACAGATCATCAAGGGTGTGACAAAGGATGCTGTATTTCGTAAGGGACATATCATTCGGGAGGAAGATATCCCGGTACTTCTTTCCGTGGGAAAGGACAATATCTACATCTGGGAAGTAAATGAAAATATGATGCATGAGAATGAGGCGGTCATGGTACTTTATGATCTTTGCAAGAACGATCATTTGCTTCCGTCAGAAATAAAAGAAGGAAAAATTGAGCTGATCGCAGATTGTGCGGGTGTCTTGAAGATTGACAGGGAAAAACTACTGGCTGTGAATTCTCTGGGAGAAATGATGATCGCCACGAGGCATGGTGATTTCCCTGTAAAGAAGGGAGATAAGATTGCCGGTACCAGAGTCATTCCGTTGATCATTGAAAAAGAAAAAATGGAGCGGGCGAAAGCTGCTGCGCCGGGCGGAAAGATTTTTTCCATCCTGCCCTATCAGCATAAAAAGGTAGGTATCGTAACGACCGGAAATGAGATTCTTTATCATCGAATAGAAGATACCTTCACACCGGTAATCAAGGAAAAGCTGGCAGAATTTGACGTTGAAATCGTGGGACATGTTTTTTCCGGCGATGACGTAGATGTGGAAATTTCCGCGATGGAAAAAATGCTTGCAGATGGAGCGGATATGATCATCTGTTCCGGCGGCATGAGCGTGGATCCGGATGACAGGACACCGCTGGCTATCCGCACGGTAGCTGACGAGGTGGTAACCTACGGGGCACCGGTTCTGCCGGGCGCCATGTTTATGCTGGCCTATAAGGGGGAGAAGAAAATCCCCATCATGGGTCTGCCGGGCTGCGTCATGTATGCGAAAAGAACGATCTTTGATCTGGTACTTCCGCGGGTGATGGCAGGAGAAGTTTTGACCAAGGCAGATTTCGACCGTTACGGAGAGGGCGGACTTTGCCTGAATTGTAAGCTTTGCACATTCCCGAATTGCGGTTTTGGAAAGTAGGATGTTTTTCAACGCAGTGGGAGTCTCCTTCCGGGGCGCTTTGCGTAGGTAGGGGTTAGTAACAAACTTAACTCAGTGGCG
>R14__coassemble_44_pt1 | contig 108152 bp, 91 predicted proteins | sample R14__metabat2_high_PE_005 | metagenome-assembled genome bin R14 | reverse complement strand
CCGCAATCCATATGCTCCCTCTCGTTTCTTTTATTCACGGCGCTTCGCTTTGTGGATGGTACTTATTGGTTGGCTTCGGGGGACGTTCGCTCTTGGACATCATGTAGCGGTTCTAAATTCCTCCTTCGCCTTCGGCTCGGTCTCATTAAGTGCCGACACTGCGGATGTCCCCTCCGCAATCCATATGCTCCCTCTCGTTTCTTTTATTCACGGCGCTTCGCTTTGTGGGTATGCTTATTTGGTACCTTCGGCGACGCTCGCGCTTGGGTCTCGGCTTCCGCCTCGGTCCGTGCTTCTGCTTCACAGGGGTTAGTGAGCGCGGGCGGCGCGGATGTCGGTCTGCATCTGGGCTTTGAGCGCTTCTATGGATTGGAAACGCATTTCCGGTCTATGGAAATGCAGGAGTACAACCTTTGCCTTCTGTCCGTAGAGGTCTTCGTTGCAATCGAAAAGATTACTTTCTACGGTCAGACCGCTGCCATCCACCGTTGGTTTGACACCTATATTTGTGATACTGTCATAGCTTTTCCCGTTTTCCAGGATCGTGCGGCTGAAATAAACGCCGTTTGGCGGCAGAAGCTTTTCTGCTGCCGGCACGATATTGATGGTCGGAATGCCGATGCTCGTTCCCAAATGTCGGCCATGTACAATGGTTCCTTCTATATAAAAAGGATAACCCAGCAATTTCGTAGCTTTATTCATGTGACCTGCGTTCACTTCCTCGCGTACATAGCTGCTGCTGATTTCCCTTCCGTTTTCTTCATCTTTCTTCTTTCCGGCAATTTCTACCAGAAAGCTGTATTTTTCGCCCATTTCCTTCAGAAAGGCTGCATTGCCGGCCCGATTTTTGCCGAAGTGGAAATCATCTCCCACCACAATAGCCGCCGCATGCAGACGCTGCAGGAGCATCTCCCGGACAAAATCCTCCGGTGACATATTCATCACTGCCTTTGTAAAGGGACACTCTACCAGAATATCGATTCCCATCTGCTCCAGAAAATCGGCCCGCTCCTGATTGGTCATCAGCATTTTTCCCGGTCCTTTTCCCATTTTTACCTGCGGAGAAACATCGAAGGTAAATACCACTGTATTCCATCCATACGCTGCTTCCAGTTCGTTCATTCTCTGGATCAGCATCTGATGTCCTCTGTGGACACCGTCAAATTTTCCGAGTGTGATCACACTTTTTCCTCCGCACTCAAATGCAAAGGGATCTTTAATGTATTCCAAGTTAAAAGACTCCTCTCCTCAGGCTTTTTCTGATGGATCGTAAAACATAGTCTGTAAACGATACTTCTGTGCCTTTTGATCAAAAATATAAATACCGATGAAAGCATCCTTTGAATCATAGATCCTATATTGTCCCACCGGCGTCGCTGCAGGCGTTTCCTGCAGCAGGTCTGCTCCGATTGGATTACCGTTGTGGAGAATCGCATCTCCCGCCTCCCTGGCCTTACCGGCGGGCAGATCTGCAAACATTTTTTCAATCGGAATGACGAGCTTTGCTATCTCGCCCGCTTGTACCGCCTCTGCAATCTGCGCCAGCGTCATGGCATCCCCGATTTCGAAGCTTCCCGTTCTGGTACGCACCAATTCCTCCATGCATCCGCCGCATCCAAGCTTTGCGCCTATATCATGGCACAATGTACGAATGTAGGTACCCTTAGAACAGGTCACCCGCATCCACACCCGGGGCAGTTCCATCTTCAGAATTTGTAATTCATAAAAAACAACCGGCCGGGCTTCTCGCTCCACGACGATTCCCGCCCTGGCCAGTTCGTATAATTTCTTTCCGTCTTTTTTCAGTGCGGAGTACATGGGCGGAATCTGCATTTGTTTTCCAAGGAAGCCCTGCACAAGAGCCTCCACCTCCTCTGCAGTACAGGTCACTTCCTTCTCGGCAAGTGTTGTACCCGAGGTATCCTGCGTATCTGTTGCTCTGCCGAGCAAAAGACATGTTTCATAGGTTTTCGTCTCATCCGTGATCAGGCCGCAAAGCTTGGTCGCCTTTCCAAGGCAAACCGGCAGCACACCCGTCGCATCCGGATCCAAAGTTCCGGTATGTCCGATTTTTCGCTGTCCGACAATGCCTCGCAGCTTCGCCACCACATCATGAGATGTAAAGCCCTTTTCCTTATACACATTTATAATTCCATTTACCATAAACTACTCCATTTAACTCATTGGAAGAGTGCTTTGCGCTCAATACTCCGCGGCAAAAAGACCTGAGGTCTTCTTAAAGCAGGACATCAAGGCCGCTTAAAAGCTTTGTTCTTCCAGCTCCCGCACCAGGTTATTAATGACATCCATATGTGAGCCATGCATGGTGCAGCCGGCCGCCTTCCGGTGTCCGCCGCCGCCAAAGGTCGCTGCCACTTTGCTGACATCCGCATATTCCTTTGAACGCAGACTTACTTTATAAGTAATCGGATCCAGCTGATAGAAGAAAATAGCTACTTCCACACCTTTGGTATTACGCAGCTGTGCCACAATACCATCCAGATCCTTAGGACCGATACCGTAAAATTGCATCACCTTCTGAGACACATAGCTGACGATGACCTTGCCATCGAGCATGGTAAAGCTTTCCAGTAAGGCTCTTCCCAGCACCTGATTCTCCACATAGGTTTTCTGATAGTAAGAATCATTGATGATCTTTGCATGATCAATGCCCTTTTCCATCAGTTTTGCTGCCACGCGCATGGTCTCCGGTGATGTATTAGAATACTGAAAAACACCTGTATCATGGGCAATTCCCATATACAAGGCTTCCGCGCAGGCTTTGGAAATTTTTTCCTCCTTCATAAAGCGCCAGATGACCTCACAGGCGGAACTTGCCTGAGGATCATTGTAGAGCCAGCTATAGGAGGCATTATTTGTCACATGGTGATCGAAACAGATAACTGTTTCCACTCTTTCCAGCAAAGCACCTGCCACGCCGATCCGGTCCTTGCTGCTGATGTCTGTCAATATCAGCAGATCATAGGCTGCATCCCGGGCAAGCTCTGTCTTTACCTTATCTATATCTTCTATAAAAAGGAATTCATCCTTTGGCTCTTCCAGATAGACATCCGCTGTGATCTCGGGATAATTATCCCGCAAATACAGATACATGCCCATAGTGGAACCGATACAGTCTCCATCCGGATGCAAGTGTCCGGCAATGGCCACCCGCTTCGCATCCTGCAGATACTGTTCCAATTTTTCCATTAGAAATCACCTTCCTCATCGAAGTCGTCATCGAATTCTGAATCAAATTCTTCCTCTTCGAGATTTTCGTAGGCATCCAGCGTAATCTCGCCGGCTTCCTCTCTTTTCTTTTCGTCATTTTCTCTGACATCAGAAATCATTTTTGACATCTTTACCGCATACTCCATAGACTCATCCAGACGGAAGGTCAGCTCCGGTGTATTACGCAGATTCAGATTTCGGGCCAGCATACGGCGAATGAAGCCGGCAGAGCTTTTCAGCCCTGCCATGGTATCCTCTTTCTCTTTCTCATCGCCCAGTACACTGATGGCCACCTTACAGGTTTTCAGATCCGTAGCCACCTGCACATTCGTGACAGATGCCATCGGACTAATCCGCGGATCCTTTGCCTCCAGACGAATGATTTCTGATAATTCGCGTCTTACCGCATCATTGATTCTGTTATTTTTTATACTGTTTTTTCTCATTTAGCTTATCTTGGTACCTCAACCATAATGTAGCATTCTACGATATCCAGCTCCTGCACCTCGTTGTAGTTCTCGAATACCAGACCACACTCGTATCCTGTTCTTACTTCCTTTACATCGTCCTTGAAACGCTTCAGGGAAGCCAGCTTTCCTTCGTGAATCTGTTTTCCTTCTCTGGAAATTCTGACCAGACAGCCTCTCTGGATCGTTCCGTCAAGTACGTAGCTTCCGGCAATGGTTCCTACGCCGGATGCCTTGAAGAGCTGACGGATCTCTGCATGGGCAATGACTTTCTCCTCGTAAACCGGAGCCAGCATACCCTTCATAGCAGACTGTACATCCTCAATGGCCTGGTAAATAACCTTATACAAACGAACATCGACCTTCTCCTGGGCTGCCAGGGATTTCGCTGTCATGTCCGGATGTACGTTAAATCCGATGATGATCGCATTGGCTGCTGCTGCCAGTGTGACGTCAGACTCGTTGATGGCGCCTACGCCGCCATGTACGATTTTTACCACAACCTCTTCGTTAGACAGCTTCTCCAGTGACTGGCGGACAGCCTCTACAGAGCCCTGTACATCGGCCTTGACAATGATATTCAAGTCTTTCAGATCGCCTTCCTGAATCTGGCTGAACAAGGCATCCAGAGACATTCTGCTTCGTGTATCCTCCAGCAGCTTGTTCTTGCTCTCTGTGATAAAGGTAGCTGCGAAATTCTTCGCCTCTTTATCTGTTTCTGTGGAGATCAAAATCTCTCCTGCGTTTGGTACGGCATTGAGTCCCTGTACCTCCACCGGCATAGACGGTGTCGCTGTTTTCAGTCGTCTGCCGTTCTCATCTGTCATCGCACGTACACGTCCGGATGCAGCGCCGCAGGCGATATAATCACCGATTTTCAAAGTACCCTTCTGCACGAGGATGTTTGCTACAGGACCTTTACCTTTATCCAGCTTTGCCTCCAGTACAAGGGCACGGGCTTTACGGTTCGGGTTGGCTTTCAGCTCCAGAACCTCTGCCTGCAGAAGGATCATTTCCAGAAGCTCATCGATACCTTCCTTGGTCTTTGCGGATACAGGAACAAAGATGGTGCTGCCGCCCCAATCCTCAGCGACCAGCTGATACTCTGTCAGCTCCTGTTTTACACGCTCGATATTTGCGTTCGGCTTATCAATTTTATTTACAGCGACGATAATCTCTACGCCTGCTGCTTTAGCATGGTTGATAGCCTCTACGGTCTGTGGCATAACACCATCATCTGCTGCTACGACCAGAACTGCGATATCCGTAGAGTTTGCGCCTCGCATACGCATAGCTGTGAAGGCCTCATGACCAGGTGTATCCAGGAAAGTAATCTTTTCCCCGTTGATCTCGACCATATAGGCACCGATATTCTGTGTGATACCGCCGGCCTCACCGGAGGTTACATGGGAATGACGGATAGCATCCAGCAGAGATGTTTTACCATGATCGACATGACCCATTACACAGACTACAGGCGCACGGGTGATCATTGTCTCCTCTGCATCCTCTTCCTCTTTCAGAAGCTCTTCGATCACATCTACCTTCTCTTCCGGCTCTGCGATGATATCGAAATCCATTGCGATGGCTTCTGCCTTTTCATAATCGATTTCCTGGTTGACTGTTACCATCATGCCCTCCATGAAGAGCTTCTTCACGATGACAGATGCCTGCATTTTCATCTTTTCTGCCAGATCGCGAATAGTGATCTTCTCAGGAATCTGGATCTCTGTTACCTTCTCGACCTTCTTCTCTTCCTTTTTATGAACCGGCTTGGATGTTTTGGCCAGTCCCTCCTGTTTACGTCTGTTATTGTTCTTTCCGTTGCTGCGGTCATTCGTAAACTTGTTTTCTTTCAGGAATGTTTTGTTTTTATCTTTGTCCTTATCCTTGTGGTTATTACCGCGGGATGGCTTAGACATGCCCATATCCATAGCGCTATCCGCCGGCTTTCTATCCTGGCGCATGCCCGGTCTGCTGCCACGGTTGTCCTGGCCCGGTCTGTTATTTCTTCTCTCACCGTCATCACCCTGATTACGGAAGCCTGCCCGGTCGCCACGATCATTTCTTCTGTCACCACCGAAATTATTGCGATCGCCGCCAAAGTTATTTCTATCGCCGTTGAATCCATTTCCGCGATCATTTCTTCTATCGCCGTTGAAGCTGCCTCTTCTCTCGCCTTCTCCATCAGCTCTGCGATAGTTCGGACGGTCTCCACGGTCATTTCTTCTGTCACCGTTGAAGCCGTTTCCACGGTCATTTCTTCTATCTCCATAAGAGTTGTTTCGGTCACCGCGATCATTTCTTCTATCGCCGTTAAAGCCGCCTCTTCTCTCGCCTTCTCCATCCTGATTACGATAGTTCGGGCGGTCGCCACGGTCATTTCTTCTATCCCCGTAAGAGTTGTTTCGGTCACCGCGATCATTTCTTCTATCGCCGTTAAAGCCGCCTCTTCTCTCGCCTTCTCCATCCTGATTGCGATAATTCGGACGATCAGCGCGGTCATTTCTTCCCGCTGCATTCTCTGCAGGTTTTTCCGCTGCTTTCGGTGCCTCTGTTTTTGGCGCTTCTGAAGCTGCCGCCTTAGGCGCTTCCACTGCCGGCGCTGCCTTAGGCGCTTCTGCTACCGGTGCAGCTGCCTGTACCTTTACCTCTGCCGCCGTCTCAGCCGGTGCAGCCTCCTCATGAGTCTTCTTTGGCTGCTGTTTCATTGGTGCCGGCTTTGGCTGCTCCTGTGTATATTTGGCCGGATGCGCACGCGGAACCTTTACCAATGGCTTCTTTGGTGCCTCATCCTCTTTCTTTACGACAGCCTTGTTCTGCTCTTTGTTCTGCTTATCGTAAACACGTTTCTTGCCCTGATTCTTCACTTCTTTACTCTTGGCATTCTGCGGATGGAAAACAGAAACCAGATTTTTCTTTTTCTTCTTCGGTGTTGCCTTTGTTTCTTCGCTTTTATTTTCTGTATTTGTATTTAATTCTTTATTCTCTGCCATATTGTATCTATCTTCACCTCATCTATCGCCGGATTACTTGGTATCTTTCTCTGCGTCTATATTTTTTATAATGCTTGCTGCAAAATTCTCGTCATATACGACAAGACTTGCGCGTTCATCCTTACCGATGGCTCTGCCGAGCGTTTCCTTTGTGCTGTAAACCACAAGCGGCACCTGATACCATGCGCACATATTTTCAAATTTCTTCCTGGTATTGCCGGAAGCATCCTCCGCCAGGATCAGCAGAAAGGCCTTGCCGTTTTTCACAGCTTCCTCAGAGGCAAACTCGCCGCCTCTTACCTTTCCCGCGCGCATGCCAAGACTGATCATGGATATTGCTTTATTTCTGCTCAAGCTCACTCATCTCCTTTTGCAGTTCATCATAAATTTCCTGAGGTATATTCACATCCAGTGATCTGGCAATGCCTTTATTGCGGATTGCCTTCTTCAGGCACTCAGAACTGGCACAAAGGTAAGCGCCTCTGCCATTCTGCCTTCCGGTGGCATCGATGGTAATCTGTCCCTCCGGTGTACGCAGCACTCTGATCAATTCCTTTTTCGATTTTTTCTCATTACATCCAACGCATTTACGCATTGGAATTTTTCGAACACTGTTCAATGCTACCTCCTTCGCAGGTCTTATTCCTCGACCGGCTCCTCTGCAGCTTCCTCTGCCACTACATCGCTCACGCTCTCTTCTGCATTCTCTTCAGACTCCTCGTACTCGTCCTCCTCGTACTCGTCCTCTTCCTCATCGAAATCGCCGTCCTCTGTAGCCTGTGTCTCACTCTTGATATCGATCTTATAGCCTGTCAGTCTTGCTGCCAGTCTCGCATTCTGACCTTCCTTACCGATGGCCAGGGAGAGCTGGTAATCCGGCACGATAACCGTAGCCTCTTCCTCTTCCGGATCTGCCAGTACCGCAATAACCTTTGCAGGTGAAAGGGCATTCTCGATCAGGATGGCAGGATTCTCATTCCAATTAATGATATCGATTTTCTCACCATTCAGCTCATTGACAATACTGTTAACACGAACACCGTTCAGACCTACGCAGGCGCCTACTGCATCTACATCAGGATCGTTGCTGTAAACAGACATTTTTGTTCTGGAGCCTGCCTCACGGGCGATACCCTTGATCTCGATGATTCCATCATGGACTTCTGTAACTACTTCCTCGAACAATCTTTTAACCAGTTCCGGATGTGTTCTGGAAACATTTACTCTCGGTCCGCGCGGATTATTTCTGACTTCCACGACGTAAACCTTCACACGATCATTCGGACGAAGCTTTTCGCCCGGGATCATCTCATCCTTCGTCAAAAGCGCATCCATCTTTCCCAGGTTAATGCTGACATTCTGTCCCACATATCTCTGGACAAGACCTGTCATCATGTCATGCTCTTTCTCATAATACTCATCGTAAAGAACCTTACGCTCTTCTTCACGGATTTTCTGCAGAATGATATTTTTCGCATTCTGTGTAGCGATACGTCCGAAGGCCTTGGATTCTACCGGTACATTGATGATGTCACCATAATTATAGGAAGGATCATATTTTACCGCATCCTCCAGAAGGATCTCGATAGCCGGATCAAAAACCTCTTCTACAACCTCTTTTTTCAGGAAGATGCTGTAGTTGCAGGTTTCTCTGTCGATATTAATGACTGCATCTGCATCTTTTCCGAAATGGTTTTTGCAGGCCTGCAGCAATGACTGCTCGATCGCATCCAGAAGAGAATCCTTGCTGATGTTCTTCTCTTTTTCCAGCACGTTTAACGCATCCAGTAATTCTGTGTTCATTTTTTCCTTTTTTCCTCCTGATTTTTCTATGCACTCAGCGTACTTTCACGCAGAGTCTTTACTCTCTTTATTTTAGAAGTCAAATGCCAGACGGATCAGTGACAGCTCTTTTCTCTGGAATGTCATTTCCTCGCCTTCCTCTGTTTCAATTGTTACTGTTTCTTTATCATAAGCTTTCAGAATGCCGAAAAATTCCTTCTGCTTATCAATCGCTTTATAGGTATGCAGCTCCAGCTCCTGTCCCATGCTTCTGACAAAATCCTTCTCCTTCTTTAATGGTCGGCCAAGTCCGGGGGAGCTGATTTCCATAATATATGCCTCATCAATGAAATCCTCTTCGTCAAGCTTTTCATTAAAGGCACGGCTGACAGCCTCACAATCGTCAATGGTAATGCCGCCTTCCTTATCCACATAGGCACGAAGGTAATAATTTCCACCCTCATTTACATACTCGACATCTACCAGCTCAAAGCCCATTTCGTCAATGATCGGTATCAAAAGTTCTTCTGATTTCTTTTCGTAATCTTCTCTTCTGCTCATACACCCATCCTTTCCGGGCAAAGCCCTTTCCTGCAGAAAGCCAGGATTTTCTCTGATTAACAATAACAAAAGAGTGGACCGCAAGCCCACTCTTTTATTACACTAGCCTATTTAATTAACACATCGAGTATAACACCGGACCTTTGGAAATGCAAGCGCAGTTTCCGGAAAAGATAAAATGCCGCTTTATATATGAAGAGAAAATCCTCTCATTCCTGTGTCAGATGTACATCCATCTGGTTATAAGGGATGTTGATCTTCGCCTCATCAAAGGCATGCTTGATTTTTTCGTTCATGTCCCACTTGGTCTGTAAATAATCCTCCGTCTTTACCCATGCGCGGAAACCTATAACCACGGCGCTGTCCGCCAGGCTGTCTACAAAAACCTGACTTCCTTCCTCCTCCAGACGCGGATCCTCCTTGATCAGCTGCTCCAGAACCTTTTTTGCCATGTGAATATCTGCCTCATAGGAAATACCTGTTTTGATCTCCAGCTTTCGTTTTTCCTGCGCAGTGACATTGATCACCGCATTGTTCATCAGGCTGGAATTGGGCAATACCACGGTCATATTATCAACCGTTAATACCGTGGTATAGTACATTTCAATCTTACTGACCGTTCCCTCGACATCCGCTGATTTTATAATGACATAATCGCCTGCCTTAAAGGGGTGCAGCGCCAGCAAAATCACACCGCCTGCCAGATTGGACAAACCGCCCTGCAGTGCCAGTGTAACACCTACGCCGCCGGAAGCCAGCAGGGCTGCAATGGATGATGCTGTTACGATGTTTAACTGCACCACAATGCTAAATACCGTAAAGATCAGAATACCGTATTTGGCCAGAGAAATAAAGAATGCGCGAATGGAAGTTTCCATACCAGCCTTTTCCAGTTTGTCATCCAGCCATTCTGAGAGCCAATATACGATTTTCCGGACAAGGACATAAATCACAACGGCAATCACCGCCTTTAATATAAAATTCGCTGCCGAAAACCCGATGGTATTGATCCAGGTCTCTACACTATCAGGAATTACATTATCAGGAATCAAAATTCCTTCCTCCTTTAATTTTCATTTATTTTTTTCTGGCGAAGCTCGCCGGCTTTATCTGCCACGTCTCCTGTGGCTTTACCTGCTCTTTCACGCAGCTCCTCTGCCGTCTTTCCGGCCTTCTCTGCTACGTCCCCCGCGGCCTTGCCGGCCTTATCACGCAGTTCCTCTGCCGTCTTTCCGGCCTTCTCTGCTACTTCTCCTGCGGCCTTGCCCGCTTTCTCACGCAGCTCTCCTGCCGTCTTTCCGGCCTTCTCTGCTACGTCTCCTGCGGCCCTGCCCGCTTTCTCACGCAGCTCCTCTGCCGTCTTTTCGGCCTTGTCCGTTACATCACCTGCTGCCTTGCCCGCCTTTGCTGCCACGTCTCCGGCAGCTTTGCCGGCCTTCTCCGCAGCTTCTTCTACTGTATGGCGTACCGATTCTCTCAGCGTTTTTTTCACTTTCTCATCAGCCTTAGTCTTCAGTTCAAACGGCAGCTCGATCAATGCCTCCTGCACTTCTTCCCGCGCAGCGGAAGCTGTCGCTTTCCCGGCCTTCGCCGCCTTATTCGTGGTCTTCGCCTTTACGGCCGGCATCTTATAAACAGAAAGAGCCAGCGGCGGAATGGTTACCGTAATAGAATCCTTACGCTCATTTGCCTCCCGGACTTTGCTGATCTTTACACGCGGATTGACAGCATCACTGCCGCCATACTTTGCAGCATCACTGTTAAAAATCTCCTTATATTTGCCCGCCGCCGGAACGCCGACCTCTACAGCCTCATAAAGCACATTCGAGAAATTACAGATTATCAGGAGCGTATCTTCCTTTTTCGCTGTTTTACGCAGGAAGATCAGAAGGTTTCTTTCCGCATCCAGATTACTGATCCATTCGAAGGACGCTTCCTTGCTATCCAGCAGATATAAAGCCGGATTTTTCTTATAGAGCTGCAAAAGATCTCTGACATAGCCCTTCATCAGCTGCTGCTTTTCTGCATCCATCCCTGCAGCAGCTGCATAAAAGAGCTTTTTACCCGGATGCGCTATCATATATGCATAGGCCAGCTTCAGATTCGCCAGCTTCACCTTTGCATTTTCTTCCTCGCTGCCTTCCGGTCCTGCCCCCGGCATCTGCTCCCAAAGACTGCCTGAAGGACCTGTCACATCATCCTTTCCGAAACCGATCATATACTGCTCACTAAAGGCATATACCGTGCTAAGGATCAGATCCTCCTGGCGCGGTCCCCTGTAGATCGGATCATTCCGCATATAGTCCATGACACCCGCGGACCAATCATGATTCCACTTCAGATCAAATCCAAGACCTATTTCCTCCTCGACATCACCGGTGACATGCCAGCCGCCGGCCATCTCTTCTGCCAGGGTAATTACATCCGTTTCCTTATGCAGCACCTTATTCATATATTTGACGAAATCCTTAGCCTCCAGATTCTGCGGCTCGCCATACATATTCGGCTCCCACTGGCCGAATTCTCTTCCGTAGTCCAGATAAAGCATAGTTGCCAGATCTGTAATCTTCAGGCCATCGACATGACAAACCTGTGCCCAGAATTTCATGGAAGAAATCAGGAAATTCGCCACTTCCGGTCTGTCGTAATTAAAAATATGTGTTCCGTAGGCCGGATGAATACCCTTGCGCGGATCCAGATGCTCATACAGACAGGTGCCGTCGAATTCCGTCAGCAGTGAATAGCCGCCGGCAAAATAAGATGCCACAAAATCCAGGATAACTGCAATACCGTTTTTATGCAGATAATCTACCAGATACATAAATTCCTTAGGTCTGCCGTAACGTGCTGTCGGCGCGAAATAACCGCAAACCTCAAATCCCAGACTCTGATCCTCCGGATATTCTGTCACAGGTGTCAGTTCCACATGGGTATAGCCCATCTCTTTGACATATTTGGCCAGGCGGTGCGCCAGAGCCTTATAATTCTTCTCTTCCGGCGACCCTGCCTGATCTGCCCATTCCTGCAGGCTGGTCTGATAAACCACCATAGCCTCCCCGGCAAGCTTAGAAGAATTTTTCCTGCGTTCTTCCAGCCACTTTTCATCATGCCAGAGATATTCATCGACAGACACAACCATAGAAGCATCCCCCGGTTTCTGCTCAAAGGCATTGGCATAGGGGTCTGCCTTGAGATAAACCATATCATTTTTCGCTTTCAGCTCGTATTTATAAATACAGCCTGCCTCCAGGCCCGGAATAAATAATTCAAAAATACCGCAATCCATACGGTTCATCTGATATACGCGGCCATCCCAGTTATTAAAATCACCTACTACTGACACACGTACTGCATTCGGTGCCCATACGGCAAAGTATACGCCCTGTACACCTTTGATTTCCATCACATGCGCGCCAAGCTTCTGATAGGCGTCATACCAGATACCGGCGCTGAAGCGAAGTGCTTCCTTTTCAGTGATCTGGCAAGGATAATTATAGGGATCCCGATAGGTTTTTCCGTCCGCCCTGCCGCCGGTGACAAATTCATACTGCGGAATCCGTCTGCCTTTCAGAAGCACAGCGAAAAATCCTTCTTCGTCCTGCTTTTCCATCGGATACATCTTTTTTCCCGGCAGTACATGTACGCTGACATCCTCCTCGCCCGGGAAAAATGCCTGGATCAAAACGCCCTGCGGCGTTACGCGTGCGCCCAAAATATCTCTCGGATGATCTTCTTCCGCAAATACGACTGCTTCAATTTCCGCCCAATCCATCAACTCATACAATTTATCCATACAAACCTCCCGAAAAGAAAAAGAGACTGTGCAGCTCATGCGACAGCCTCTTTTTCTTTCAAATGTTCTGCTTTTCGCCAGATGACTGATAATAGATGCTATCTTTCATCTATTGTAACACATCTTAATCATCCAGAAAACCATCATCAACGCCTTCGGGCACATCTACATCGATGATTTCATCATCGTCATCGTCAAAGAAGTAGTTCTCCTCCGGGGAAGCCTGCACGGAAGTTTCCTTTTCCGCCGCATCCTGTCGGGAAGCTGACTCTGATGCCTTTTCTGCCTGCCGGAAAGACTCTGCAGTCTTCGTCTCCCGTACGACTGCCTTTTCTTCCGCAGCAGCTTCCACCATCGGCGCAGGCTCTGTTCTGTGATTCAGGATTTCCATAAACTCATCGCCGGTAATAGTCTCCTGATCATACAGGTATTTAGAAATCTCATGCAGCTTGCCGATGTTCTCACGCAGCAGTCTTTCTGCCTTATCGTAAGCCTCCTGTACCAGATCAACAACCATCTGATCGATCTTTCCGGCTGTCGTCTCGGAGCAAGCCAGGGATGTATCACCGCCAAGGTATTTATTATTCAGTGTCTCCAAAGCTACCATTCCGAATTCTTCACTCATACCGAAACGGGTGATCATCGCTCTGGCAATCTTTGTCGCCTGCTCAATATCATTGGATGCGCCTGTGGTGACAGAATGGAAGATAATATCCTCAGCCACACGTCCGCCGGTCAAAGTAGCGATCTTATTGATCAGCTCATCCTTGCTCATCAGATTATGCTCATCCTCATCCACCTGCATTGTATAGCCAAGGGCACCGGAGGTTCTTGGGATGATGGTAATCTTTGTTACCGGGGCTGAATGTGTCTGCAGGGCAGCCACCAGGGCATGTCCGGTTTCATGATAAGCCACGATCAGCTTTTCTTTATCTGTCATGATCTTATTCTTCTTCTGGTAACCGGCAATGACTACCTCCACGCTCTCCATCAGATCCGACTGATTAACAAATTTCCGGTTCGCACGTACCGCACGCAGTGCCGCCTCATTGACCATGTTGGCAAGCTCGGCGCCTGACGCGCCGGAAGCCATTTTTGCAATGGCCGCATAATCCACATCATCACCAACACGAATTTTTTTCGCATGCAGCCTGAGAATTTCCTCACGGCCGATCAGATCCGGCAGTTCTACCGGAATACGACGATCGAAACGGCCCGGACGAAGCAGGGCAGGATCAAGGATCTCCGGACGGTTGGTCGCGCCCAGAATGATAACACCCTTGGTACCATCGAAACCATCCATCTCTGAAAGCAGCTGGTTCAAGGTCTGCTCACGCTCATCATTGCCAGAGAAACCGGAAGCATCTCGTTTTTTACCGATGGTATCAATCTCATCGATGAAAACAATACACGGCGCTTTCTCATTGGCCTGCTTAAAGAGGTCTCGCACCTTAGCCGCACCCATGCCGACAAACATCTCTACAAACTCAGATCCTGAGATAGAGAAAAATGGTACATCTGCCTCACCGGCAACTGCTTTCGCCAACAGGGTTTTACCTGTTCCGGGAGGTCCTACAAGCAGGGCGCCCTTCGGCATTTTCGCGCCGATTTCCGTATATTTCGCAGGATTGTGCAGGAAATCAACGATTTCTTTAAGGATTTCCTTTGCTTCCTCTTCACCTGCTACATCATTAAATTTTATACCTGTCTCGGACTGGACATAAATCTTCGCATTGCTTTTGCCGAAGCTCATGGCATTGCCGCCGCCCATCCGTTTCGACATGGACCGCATCAGAATCTGTCCGAGCACGACAAACATCACGATCGGCAATACCCAGCTTACCAGGAAGCTGATCCACGGAGAAACCTGCTCGATGATCGGTGACTCGAAATCCTCCAGTCCTGCATCAAGCAAACGATCCACCAGCTTATAATCATTCATCACGCCGGTTTTATAATAATTTTCCGGGTCATTTTTGTCACCGAAGGTGATCACCTCGTCCTCGCGATCCACCTCTACTTCCTTAATCTCGTCATTGTCCAGCATCTTCAGGAAGGTTCCGTAGCTGACCTCTGTTACTTCTACCTCTGTCAGCTTGGGTACCAGAAATGCATTTAACAAAAACAAGCATATAAGGGCAGCCACATAAAAAAAGATAATCGGCTTTTTCGGCCGTTTCACTTCTTTCATAAATCTATACCTCTTTCGCTTTTATAGTATTCGGTTGCATCATAGATTCAAGTATCTAACATCTACCCTGTAAAGTCAACAAATGCACTTTTTATTTCAGAGTTTTTTCACATTTTTAGAATTTACGCAGATCTTCCTCTTCCTCTGCGATTTCGATGGCTTTGATTTCTACATAATAGCCAAAATTACTGTTGATTTCCACATAAACCCGGTCACCGACCGTATGTCCCATCAAAGCAGCGCCAAGGGGTGACTCCGGTGTGATCAGTCCCTTCAGGGAATTCCCTCTGACCGCTGTCACGATCTTATACTCTTCTGTCTCCTCGTCATCCTCGATATAGATGGTTACTTTTTTATTCAGTCCTACCTCTGTAGCCTTGGCCTTATCCTCCACGATAATGGCTGTTTTGATCATATTTTCCAGATAACGGATGCGGCTTTCATTCTGATTTTTGAACTGCTTTGCCGCATAATACTCGAAATTTTCACTCAGGTCTCCCTGGGCTCTGGCTTCCTTTACATCCTCCAGTGCCTGTTTACGGACCACCAGCTTACGATGGTCGATCTCTTCCTGCATCTTGTCAATGTCTGCCTGTGTTAAACGATCATGCATATCTAAAACCTCTCTGTAATTATATTCTTTTATAATCCATGACAAACGCTGCATACACGCTTCTCACCACGTATTTATGAGGCAGCGCGGCCTTTCTCCGCTTCACACAGCAAGCTCCGGCTGCAAGGCTTATCCGCTCTTATTCCGCTTTCTATATGCTCCCGAAGACTGTTGCTTTCGCAGCTTATCTGCACTCAATAACGAATACTATACTTTGAATTTCCCGAAAAATCAAATCTTATTCAGCAGGAATTTACAGATCCCGAAACAATCCTCCGGCGCTCCGTCAGGTCTTCTGCTACCGATGGGACCTGTTTACTTTTGTAAGTTATGCATAGTATTCGCTATTATAAAATGTTATAATTGAATAACTATTATGAAATCTGGAAAGGACATGATTCATGGAAATCGGAATTAAAAATAAAAAGGAATTTATAGTCACTGAGGAAATGCTGGCTGTACATGTGGGCAGCGGTGAAGTGCATGTACTGGCGACGCCGGAAATCGTGGTGGCTGTGGAGAATACGGCAGCAGCCTCTGTAAAGCCTTTTTTAAAGGAAAGTGATACGACCGTAGGAACAGATGTGCATATTTCACATATTGCAGCGACCCCTGCCGGCATGAAATTTTTCGTTGAAACCAATCTGGCAGAGATCAGCTCCAACGGAAAGATTCTCACCTTCCTGGTCAGCGTATATGACGAAAAGGAAAAGATCAGCGAGGGTACACATCAGCGCGCCATCGTTCGCAAAGAACGCTTTGAAAGCAAGGCTGCTGCAAAGCTTTCCTGAAGCGCACACGATGCCCTCGGTATCTCTATGAAAGAATAGCTACAGAAAGGAATTCTATATATGAAAAAAGAAAAAAAAGCTAGCATCTGGGAAAAATCCGACCCGCAGGCCCTGCAGAACTTCTGTGAGGATTACCGCCTCTTTCTGGGTTCGCATAAAACAGAACGTGAAAATGTTTCCGGCATGGAAGCCATCTTACGTTCCGTCGGCGCCAGAACCCTTTCCGAAGTCATCCAAAGCGGTGCCATGCCCCAGGCCGGTGACCTCTTATATGAAAATATGATGAAAAAATCTCTTGTCATCTTTCGGATCGGTGAGAAATCTCCGCTGGAGGGCATGCGCTTTCTGGGTGCGCACATCGACTCTCCCCGCATGGATCTGAAACAGCATCCGCTTTACGAAAATACGGATCTGGCCTTATTCGAAACCCATTACTATGGCGGCATAAAAAAATACCAGTGGGTAACTCTTCCTTTGGCCCTTCATGGCGTGGTAGCGAAAAAGGATGGCAGCGTCGTAGATATCTGTATCGGTGAAGATCCTTCCGATCCTGTCTTCGGTGTAAGTGACCTTTTGATTCATCTGGCAGGTAAACAGATGGCCAAAAAGGTAACCGAGGCTGTTACCGGTGAAAATCTGAATATTCTGATTGGCAGCAAGCCTCTGCCTTCCGCCGAAAAAGATGCAGTCAAAGAAAATATCCTTGCTCTCCTGAAAGAAAAATATGATATCGAAGAAGACGATTTCGTCTCCGCAGAGATCGAAGTCGTTCCGGCCGGACAGGCAAGGGATTACGGTCTGGACCGCAGCATGATCATGGGCTACGGCCAGGACGATAAGGTATGCGCTTATACCTCCTTCCGCGCGATCCTGGACATCGATAAGCCGGCTTATACCAGCGTATGCCTGCTGACAGATAAGGAAGAGATCGGCAGCATGGGCGCCACGGGCATGCACTCCCGCTTTTACGAGAACACCCTGGCTGAATTGCTGAATGTCCTTGACTGCTACAGTGAACTGAACCTGCGCCGTGTGCTCACGAAAACAAAGGTTCTTTCCTCCGATGTCAGCGCTGCCTTTGACCCGAACTATCCGGAGGTCATGGAGAAAAATAACTGCGCCTACCTGGGCCGCGGACCTGTATTTAACAAATACACCGGCTCTCGTGGCAAGAGCGGCTCCAATGACGCAAACGCAGAATATCTGGCCTATCTTCGTCGCGTGATGGACGAGGCCGGCATTATCTATCAGACTGCAGAGCTTGGCAAGGTAGATGAGGGTGGCGGCGGAACCATCGCCTATATTCTGGCCAATCTTGGAATGGAAGTCATTGATTTCGGCGTGGCTGTTCTGAATATGCATGCACCATGGGAAATTACCAGCAAAGCTGATATTTATGAAGCTTACCTGGCATATAAAGCTTTTCTCCGCTAAGGTTTTTTCAGCCAAAAGCTTTCCTTCGCTAAAGTCTTTTCAGCCAAAAGCTTTTCTTCACTAAATAGCTTATTACAGAAAAAAATCCCGCGCAGGCGGGATTTTTTTATTCAGAATATTCTATTTTCGTCCTGCGGCAGATTTCTTCAAATTTCACTTCTGCAGCATATTTCTTTAAGTCTCGCTCCTGCGGCAGACCTTATAAATCAGCCCTTCAGTCCGCGGCTCTGACGATCCATATCCTCCACGACGATATCATAGATCTCTCCCAGGCCTGCACAATACTCCAGTACCTTCCAGGGCTCATTTGTATGATAGTGAATCTTGATCAAATCCTCATCACCTACTGCCAGCAGACAGTCGCCCTTAAAATTCTCTACGAAATAGTCATAGATCTCATCTTCATCCAGATCCTCACCTTCGATCAGAAGCTGTGTGTCATATCTAAATTCGATCATGTTTTCTCCTTTCCCCTATTTCCTTTCCGACAGGAAATAGTTCTATCGATCCTTGCCAATTTTTAATAGGATGATTTTACTTTAAATTTATTCTCTCTCGGATCCACCGGTAATTCCACAGAAAAAATATGATTGATCCTGATATATCTGGCCTGCTGTAAACCCTGGATCAGCATATCTATTTTTTCAGAAGGTCCCTGCACTTCCATGACAACGCTATCATCCCATTCATTTTTCACCCAGCCTGTCAGCCCCAGTTCCTCCGCAGCCATCCGTGCACGCCATCGAAATCCGACTCCCTGCACTCTGCCGTCAAAAATAAATTTTCTCCGAATGATACTGTCCTTACTCATTGATCAGCCCGTCCGTCTTCTGCATTTTTCATTTTCTTTTCTGCGCTCTTACTTCTCCTGCTGAGAATCCCGTTTATTATAACATACTTTTTTTCCGCAGAAAAGATTCCTACAGCATTCAGCTATTTTTCCTTCAATAAATTGAGCTATTTTTTCGTGTTATTTTCCTTCGCTTTATGTTAAATTATTAGTAGTATACTTTTTTATGATACCAGGTTCTGGAGGCTATGAAAAATGGGCGCACGAAGCCACAGGCGAAGTGTGCGCACTTTTTCATGGCTTGCAGAACCGAACAAAACCGATGCCTAAGTATGCAATGCAAAGGTCCGGTGGACTTTTGCATGCAGACGTAGGGATGCGACCTTAAGGGAGCAGACCGGGAGTCGAGGTTTTGTAGCATGGCGGGAGCACGAATGTGCGGAGCCATGCGTAGGTATCATAATCTGTGGTGATTCCGAACGGAAGTGAGGAATCATGTCCTTTTTTGGAGAATGTAAATGGATGCATTGAATATTTATGGCGGTTTTCGCCCTACCATGGAAATGATCATGGAGGATCTGGTCAACCGCATCAAGGATTATAACGAAGCAGAAAAGACCTCTATGGGACTGCCGATCTACGAGCATCTGATCGCCCGTATAAAAACCGAGAGCAGCATGGCTGAGAAATGCCGGCGGCGGAATCTGCCGGAAACGCCCGAATCCGCGCTTTGTGAATTGTACGATTCCATCGGTATACGAATTGTCTGTAATTTCATTGACGATATTTATAAAAATATCCGAAATCTGAAACGCTTCCGGGACTGCAGGGTCGTCATGGAAAAGGACTATATCAAGCAGGCTAAGGATAATGGCTACCGAAGCTATCACCTGATTTTGGAGGTGACTGCCCCTTATACCGATATCAAAGGCCGCAATCCCGGTAAATTTTTCGTAGAGATACAGCTTCGTACCATCGCCATGGATTCCTGGGCCAGTCTGGAACACCAGATGAAATACAAAAAAGAAATCAGGAATCAAGAATTGATCGTATATGAGCTGAAACGTCTCGCCGATGAGTTGGCCTCCTGCGATATTTCCATGCAGACGATCCGCAATCTGATCGAACGTTCCTAGTCTATCGCATTTTAAGCATGACAAACACTTAAAGAGCGGAGTCACACCCGGAAAAGAGACTCCTGCCAGGTAGAATCCCGTCGACCGAAAGCGCGCATGCCGCACTTTTCTTTTATAAATAACTTGAAAATCAGGATTTTGTAACTATGAAAATTTTATTAGCTGAAGATGAAAAAGATTTATCACGTGTATTATCTGCTGTATTGACGCACCAGGGATATACAGTAGATACCGCCTTCGATGGCCTGGAACTGCTAAAAAAAGCCGAGGCCAGTGCCTATGATCTGATGATCCTGGATATCATGATGCCGAAAATGGACGGCATCGAAGCCCTGACCCTGCTCCGCAAAAGAGGTGATATCACACCTGTCATTATGCTGACTGCCAAAGCTGAGCTGGATGACCGTATTCTGGGACTGGACAGCGGCGCTGATGATTATCTCACCAAACCCTTTTCCATGGGTGAATTATTAGCCAGAGTCCGTTCTCTGATCCGCCGTACCGGTTCCTTTACACCGACACGCTTAACCCTTGGAAACACAACCCTGAATACCCAGGAGCAGGAACTGACTGCCCGTAATTCTATCCGTATCTCCGGCAAAGAAACCAAACTTATGGAATTCTTCATGCTGAACCTCGGTAAAGAATTATCCACGGAAATGTTATATAAGCATGCCTGGAAGGATGAAGAAATGCCAAACATGGAAATTGTCTATGTCTATATCTCCTACCTGCGGCAAAAGCTCTTATCCATCGATTCAAACCTCATCATTTACGGCGAAAAAGACGGAAGCTATATTCTCATGGAAAGGACCGGCCTCTGATGACGAAAAAACTGCAGCTACATTTTATCGGACTCGCTACGCTTGCTGTCCTCATTGTTATGACCGCTGTAATCGGTCTGATCAATCTGCGTAATTATTTCAGTACCCGTAAACAGGTATTCAGTGTACTGGATTTCGTTGTGGTCAATGACGATGCCCTGCTGCCGAACCCTGCCGGAAATGATTTCGATTTTTCCGAAGAGCTCCTCTATTCTATCCGTTACTTTTATGTCACGGTCGATGAAAAAAATGAGATTTCTGATGTAAATCTGGAACACGTTGCCACTGTGAAAAAGGACGATGCGATCGATTATGCAAAGAAGGCTCTTCGTTCCTCCTCTGACCGGGATTACTTCGTACAGCATGGTAATTTCTATGCCTATGAGAAATTACTGACCAAAAACCAGTCGACCACGGTTTTGTTTTTTGATTGCAGCAGCTATTTCGAATCCGTTTTTCGATTTCTGCGTATTTCCATCATTTATGGTTTACTTTGCCTTATGCTCTTTGTTTTTATCATTACAATGTTCTCCAAGCGAGCCATTGAACCGGTGATAAAAAACATGGATAAGCAGAAGCAATTCGTGACCAACGCCGGCCATGAATTAAAAACGCCGCTGGCCATCATCTCCGCAAATACAGAGCTCATGGAAATTCTCTACGGAAAAAATGAATGGACAGACAGCACGCTTAAGCAGGTTAACCGCCTGACTGAGCTGATCAAAAATCTGATTACTATTTCCCGTATGAACGAACAGTCTGATCTGGCTCTGGTAGAAGTTAATCTTTCCAATATCATCAATGATGCGCTTCCTTCCTTTAAGACGCTGGCCCTGCAGCAGGAAAAAGAGATCAAATCAGACGTCCCATCGAATCTTCTGATTCAGGGTGTGGATTCTTCTGTACAGGAGCTTGTCAATATTCTCCTGGATAATGCGATAAAATATTGTGATGATGAAGGCATCATCGATATCACGGCCGCACCCAAGGGTCGTACTGTGCGTCTGATGATTTCCAATACTTATATAGAAGGCGAGGGAGTAGACTACAGCCGCTTCATGGATCGTTTTTATCGTCAGGATGCCTCCCGTAATGAAAAGAAAGGCTACGGCATCGGACTTTCCATGGCTGAAGCGCTTTGCGAGCAGATGCACGGAAAGCTGCAGATTTCTTATCGCGGCGGTATGATTTCCTTCACGGCTACCCTGCAAAAATCCTAAGTCTGATACAAGCAGGCGGGAATTCCCTTCACCCGCGCTTAGCGCAGTTAGGGATTGCCGGCAAACCTAAGCACACAAGGGCATTCTTGAAATAGAAAAACATAGATGTTTAAACATTCCTGACTTAAATAAAACATGAAAAAGAAGGGCTGCCGCAATATTCCTTTCAGGGAATAAAATACGATGTACAATATGGCAGCTCCTTCTTTTTTTCTCTTATCGCAACTTTCCGGAGATGGAGCTTTCCCAAAAAGCCCTTCCTTCAGATCCGTATCACCCGGGCATTGCCGGATAAAGGATCTCTCCTTTGATAATCAAAAACCACCGGGTAGGGACCGCTTCCGCCCCAGCCGCAAAGGTCATGCATAAAGACCTCCGCGTGTGTCATTCTGGCCATTTGTTTCGAATCATACTTCTCATAACCGATCAGTTTTTCCGGCATTTCATCCTCCCGCATATAGAAATCCCGGAAGAATTTTTTATAGGCCGGATGATCTTCGGCCCAGGCCGGCCGCTTCTTACTATTTTCCCGCAAATAAAGATCCAGCAGCAAAAGCTCTTCATAAAATCCATGCCGCTCTGCCGGTAATTTTTCCAGAATAAAATCCCGTAAAATATCAAATCTTTCCAGGCGTGAATGCTTCAGGCCTTCCAGATGCTTCTCCTTATAATAATCTGCCAGTGCATGAAAGAGATCAAAGGCACTTCCCAGGGTCTGCTCCTGTGACAAGGCTTCTATGGTATAGGAAAACTGCAAACTGTTATAATATACCTCTACCATTTCTTCTACAGCCTTTAACTCCAGCAGCCGGTCATAGCTGATCCAACGAGTCTGATAGATCTCATAGGGCGCCTTATGGCTGTATACCATGTCATAGGAGCTGGCCTTACGATTCATTTTGGACCCCTTGAGTACTTTCAGAAATCCCAGCTGCAGCTGATCTGGCCGCATCTCATATACACGATTAAAGGACAGCCGGAAGCTTTCATAATCCTCATTCGGCAGACCTGCGATCAGATCCAGATGCTGGTGAATATTCCGCCCGCTGCGGATCCTCTCCACGATCCCCTGCAGATGATCCAGGTCCATCACACGGTCAATTTCCCGTATCGTATCCATATTTGCAGATTGTACGCCGATTTCCAGCTGCACAAGACCGGGCCGCATTTCTGAAAGCAGCTGCAATTCCTCCTCATTCAAAAGGTCTGCTGCGATTTCGAAATGAAAATTGGTAATTCCCTGATCATGCTCCTTGATATATCTCCAGATAGCCTGCGCATGTCCGTGCCGGCAGTTAAAAGTGCGGTCCACAAATTTTACCTGGGGAACCCTGGCATCTATAAAAAACTGCAATTCCTTACAAACCTGCTCCGTATCTCGAAAACGCACCCGATCCAGGGAGGAGAGGCAATAGCTGCAGGCAAAAGGGCAGCCGCGGCTGCTTTCGTAATAAATAATTTTGTGCTCCAGGTCCTGCATATCTCCGTAGACAAAAGGAATCTCATCCATACATATGATGGCCGCAGGCGCATTGCTGACGGGTTTGCCGTCGCTTTTCCTGTAAACAATTCCCTTTACCTGCGAGAGATAATGCTCTGTTTTTTCCCCTGTGAAAAGCCGATCTGTTTTTATGCCGGCGGTTAAGTAAATATCCTTCCGCAGCTCTTCTCTCTTTTCACACGGATTCGCTTCCGTCTCATATCCTTCTGAAAGATAGGCCTGCAGCAGATCTGTAAAGATCTGTTCGCCCTCACCACACATCACGCCGGTCAGACCCGCATATTTCTCCAGCAAATCTTCTCCGTCAAAGCTAACCTCCGGACCGCCCAGCCAGATCGGCACCCGGGGACAGATACTGTGATAATCCTCGATAAGAAAGGACACAATCTCCATATTCCAGATATAACAGGAAAAGGCTAAGAAATCCGGCTGTCGACCATAAATATCAGCCAGAATATCTTCCTTCTGCTGATTGATCGTATATTCTGCTATCTCAATCTGCAGATTGGCCGGATTGCTCATTTTCGCAGGCAGCTTTGCTTCCGCATAGCTCTTCAGATAACGCACAGCCAGATTTGAATGAATATATTTGGCGTTGATCGCCACCAGTAAAACCTTCAATTTTCTTTACTCCTTTGTTCCCAGAAATTCCGGACTTCTCTCTCCACGGTATTTACGTTGACATAGCCGCAGTCATTCCATTCCCGCGGAAATAATTTGCGGTATTCGCTATAGGCGAAGCGCTCATCCAAAAGCAGGATCACACCTTGATCCTCTACTGTACGGATCACCCGGCCTGCTGCCTGCAAGACCTTATTCATGGCCGGTAGTTTGTATGCATAATCGAATCCGTTCATGCCCTGACGGTCATAAAAAAGCTTCAGTAATTCCCGTTCTTTGCTGATCTGCGGCAAGCCTGTGCCGACCAGCAGCACACCCTCCAGCGCGGCACCGGTCAGGTCAATGCCCTCGGCAAATATACCGCCCATCACACAGAAAGCGACCACTGATGCCTCCGGCATCGGATCACGGAACATTTCCAGAAATTCCTCTCTCTGCTTTTCCCGCATGCCGGCTTCCTGCCGCAGCAGAAAAATCCGGTCTGCATGCTGATACAGGAATTCTTCTTCAAACACCTCATAAACCGCCTCCAGCATCAGATATGACGGGAAAAAAACCATGTAATTCCCCCTGTGACCTCGCAGGGCTGCATCAATGTATGCCGCGATTCGCCGGTATTCCTCCGGTCCCCGGCGGGTATATTTGCTGCTGACATCCCGTCCGATGGCCAGCATTCTGTTTTCCTGCGGAAAGGGTGAAGGGATATAAATGCCGTAATTTTCCTCACGACTGGTCAGTAAGCTCTGATAATATTGCATAGGAAGCAGTGTAGCCGAAAAGAAAACAGCTGCCACGCCACGATCCAGAGAATACTGCAGATTTCCTGCCGGATTCACACAATACAGCCGTATACAGACATCTCCTTCCGTTCGCAGCTTCATGTAGGTCAGATAATGCTCATCCATCAATTCATAAATATTCAGAAAAGCGCAGAGGCGAAAATAAAATTCCAGGATTAGCTTCTCTTTTTCTGCCCGGCTTTCCTTAATCCCCTCGGCATCTTCCGCCGAAAGCGCTCCCTCTGCGCTCTCCCGGGCGGCAGCCATCGAAAATACGCTTTCCTGCGCCTCCTCCCTTTCTGCCGCATCCCTCTCTCTGGCCAGGTAGGCTTCCAGATGCATACGCAGATTCATGAGCGCAATGATCAGGTCTCCTATATTTTCCAGCTCATCCGTACCGCTGCAGACTTTTTCGTATTCCAATAAAATCCGATTGACTTCATTGCAGGATTTGCGAAGCTTTTTCTCTTTTTTGTCAAAGCATTTGCGAAGCTCTGTCACTTCCTGCCGGCAGATATCCGCACTGAACATTTCCCTGCCCCGCTCCACCAGATTGTGGGCCTCATCAATGAGGAAAATATATTCACCCTTTCTTGCGGACTCACCGAAAAACCTTCCCAAACGTGCCGCCGGATCAAATACATAATTATAATCGCAGATGACCGCATCCATAAATTCCGCCATATCCAGCTGCAGTTCATAAGGACATACCTGCCATTTCTCTGCATAACGCAGGATAACTTCCCTGCTACAGCAATTTTCCGATGTCAAAAGATCAAACATGGCATCGTTGATTCGATCGAAATGCCCTTTGGCGCAGGCACAGTTCTGTGGGTCACAATTTACTTCCTCGCAGACACAGATTTTTTCTTTAGCCGTGATCGTCAGGCGTTTCGCCTGCAACCCCTTCGCTTGCAGCACCGTGAAGGCTTCCTCCGCCACAGTTCTGGTAATAGTCTTTGCCGTCAGATAAAATATTTTTTCACCGGCCTGCTCTCCCAGGGCTCGGACCGCCGGAAAAATAGCTGACATTGTCTTGCCGACACCAGTCGGCGCCTGTACAAAAAGCTGTTTTTGGTGCAGAATCGTCCTGTAAACCGAAACGACCATATCCCTCTGGCCTTCCCGATAAGTAAAGGGAAATTCCATGCCCTGCATGGAAGCATTTCTTTTTTCTTCATGGCATACCTGAAATTCCGCCCATTTAGAGTAATCATCGCAAAGCGCCAGAAACCATTTTTCCAGTTCATCCCTCTGATGCCGCTCCGTGAAATAACGCAGCTCTTCCGTTTCCAGGTGACAGTAGGTCATCTCTGTACGGATCTCGGATAAGGCATGCTCCATAGCATAAATACAGGCATAGCATTTGGCCTGTGCCAGATGTACAGCTTCCGGCTTTTCCATTCCTTCAAGCTTTCTGTAAGTACCTTTTATTTCCTCAATTACTGTGCCTATTTCATCTGCATAAATACCGTCGGCCCTGCCTTCGATCACCAAAGTTACATGGGGATATTCTCTTTCGAATCGAAGAGATACCTCCGCCTGATAGGCCGCGCCTCTTCGCTTCTGTAATTTACGGTGAATACGCCCGCCGGCCTGCATGGCCTCCCGGTCTGCCAGCCCGGATTTCCGCGCCCGCAAATCCCCGCTGCGCAAAAGAAACTCCACGAGATGGCGGACCGATATTCTTTTTATTTTCTTTTCTGCCATCTCGTCAAACCTCTTTTGAGCTGTAAAAAAGGAACTGCCGCAATATAGCTTTTCGTGAATAAAGAATAGAAAAAATCCCAGTGCCGCGACTTGTAAGGTGAGCGAATGCAAACCGAGTCGGAGCAAACGGGATTTATTTCTAATTTATTCAAAAGCAATGTATAATAGGCAGCTCTTTTTTTATATTTTAAAGCCCCGCTCCCACTTAAGATTATTTTTTAGTCATCTCCTGTAAAGCAGGGCGTCTTCGCTGCCTGAAGGAAAGCACTCCTTCACATAGTCCTGCCGGCTTGCGCCGGAAAACAAGGAAGCTTTCTGTCTTACTTTTCGTCAATGCCCGGCATGGCTGCGATTGCATCATCAATATATGTATTGTGTACCAGACCGAATCTACCCTCATCGACCATCTTTGCAATAGCCGGCTGAATCGGCATTTTGCCAAGTACAGGCACCTTAAGCTCCGCTGCGATCTCATCGATCTTACTTTCACCGAAGACATTGATCTTTCTGCCGCAATCCGGGCAGGTAATATAGCTGTAATTCTCTACAAAACCAAGTACCGGCACGTCCATCATGCCAGCCATCTTAAAGGCCTTGGTAACGATCAGCTTTACCAGATCCTGCGGAGAAGTGACGATCACAATACCTTCGATCGGCAATGACTGAAATACTGTCAAAGGCACATCGCCTGTTCCCGGCGGCATATCTACGAAGAGGTAATCCAATTCACCCCAGCAGACATCTGTCCAGAACTGTTTTACGACATTGGCTACCACAGGACCTCTCCAGATAACCGGGTCATCCTCATTTTCAAGAATCAGGTTTGTAGACATGATCGCAATGCCATTTTCAGAAAGTTCCGGAAAAATATTTGTACCATCGCTCTCTGCATTATCATGAATACCGTACATCTTTGGAATGGATGGTCCGGTAATATCTGCATCCATGATACCTACGCGAAATCCCTTGGCTGCCATTTCATTGGCCAGTGACGCTGTCACCAGAGATTTTCCGACGCCTCCCTTACCACTGCAGACACCAATCACATGCTTGATGCTGGAATACTGGTTCAATTCTGCTGCAAACTGACTTTTATCCATATTTTCCTCCCAAATCATTATGTGTTTTTAAGGATTCTCTCCTTTTATATTAAAAGATCATTTCACGAAACGATCTATGGCCTTGTTCAAATCATCAATGGCTTTCTGATCACCATGCTCCACCGCATCCACGATACAATGCTCTATGTGATCCTGCAAAATGACTTTGCCGGTATTATTGATCGCCGATTTTACCGCTGAAAGCTGGATCAACACCTCTGTACAATCCCTGCCTTCTTCCACCATTTTTTTCACCGACTCCAGGTGGCCGATGGCCCTGGACAGTCTGTTCAGCACAGCCTTTGTGTGCTGATGGGAATGCGTATGCTGATGTGTTTCTGCCTCATGGCTGTGTGTGATCACCGTGCCATCTTCTAAAATATGAGTATGTTTTTCCATAGCAACCAACCTGTTTTCTACATTATCCTTTATGATGGCTCATCTTCGTCAAAAGAAACGACGATATAGAAGCCCCGCGGTGTTTCCTGAATTTCTTTCACAATCCCCTGCCGGGACTTGATTCGCTCATAGCCCTGAAAATTTCTGCTCATGGCAACCGCCGGCACAATCGTATAATAATAGGAAGTCGGCAAGGCACTTTCCGTGATATTCACCATCTGTCCCTGCTCCACAAGTCCTTTTCGCTCCATTTTAAACTCAATCTCGCGCATTTACACAAGCCTCCCTTTGCCAATCCCCATGATTGTATCATATATGCAAAGCTTTTGCCTTATAAAAAACATCCATGGCAAGCGCTACGTACGCGCTTCCCTCCAGATATTTATGATACGATGCCTGGCTTCACTTCGTTTTCGCCAGGCTACAAAAACTCAGAACCCCGCATCATAAAATCATAAGATTTACTTTATTACAAAATCGCCGCTGAAAAATTTCAGCGGCGGTGCAAGCAAATGCTTATTTGCAATCTGATCAATGATGGAAGAGACGGATTCCTGTGAAGGACATTACCATGTCATATTTATCGCAGCATTCGATAACTGCATCATCTCTTACAGAGCCACCCGGCTCAGCGATATATTTGACACCGCTCTTATGCGCACGCTCAATGTTATCAGAGAATGGGAAGAAGGCATCTGATCCGAGTGTTACATCTGTCATCTGATCCAGCCATGCACGTTTCTCCTCTGCTGTGAATACAGGAGGTTTCTCCTTGAATACACGCTGCCATGCACCCTCTGCCAGAACGTCCATGTACTCATCACCGATATAAACATCGATGGCATTATCACGATCTGCGCGACGGATACCGTCTACAAATGGCAGATTCAGAACCTGCGGGCTCTGACGCAGCCACCAGTTATCAGCTTTAGAACCGGCAAGTCTTGTACAATGTACACGAGACTGCTGTCCTGCACCGACGCCGATTGCCTGACCATCTTTTACGAAGCATACAGAGTTAGACTGTGTATATTTCAGTGTGATCAGAGAAATCTTCAGGTCGCGGATTGCTTCCGGAGAAAGCTCTTTGTTTGCTGTTACGATATTGGAAAGCAGTTCATCATTGATCGGCAGTTCCTGACGTCCCTGCTCAAAAGTGATACCAAATACCTGCTTGTGCTCCATTGGAGCAGGTACATAGTTCTCATCAATCTGAATCACTACATAATTTCCCTTCTTTTTAGATTTCAGGATCTCCAGCGCCTCATCTGTAAAACCAGGTGCGATTACACCATCAGAAACCTCACGTTTGATGATAGAAGCTGTGTCTTTATCACAAACATCAGACAGAGCGATAAAATCACCGAAGGATGACATTCTGTCAGCGCCTCTTGCTCTTGCATAAGCGCAGGCCAATGGGGAAAGATCACCCATATCATCTACCCAATAGATTTTTTTCAGTACATCACTCAGCGGAAGACCGACTGCAGCGCCTGCCGGTGATACATGTTTAAAGGATGTCGCTGCCGGAAGACCTGTCTCTTTTTTCAGATCGCGTACCAGCTGCCAGCCGTTAAATGCATCCAGGAAGTTAATGTAGCCCGGACGACCGGAGAGAACTGTGATCGGCAGCTCTGCACCGCCTTCTACATAAATCTTAGATGGTTTCTGGTTTGGATTACATCCATATTTCAATTCAAGTTCTTTCATATTTATCCTCTTTCTGTCTTAAGCAAACCCTTTTATCGCTCACGAAATTTTTATCGGCCTTATACTGCCTGCAAAATACCTGCTAAGGAATATAAGATTATTTATTTTTATTGATGATCTTAGATGTATACTCACCTGTAGCGATATCGATATAACGTACAAACAGAGAAACTTTATTATCCTCATTCAGGCTGGTCCAGAGCATATCTGCAAAGCCTTCCATATCATCCGGGATCTCTACCAGCTTCGGCTCACCCTCAAAGCTTGGCAGCGGATTTCCGTCATGCATATAAGTAGAAATGAAATGTCCCTCACCTGCGATGCAGTTGCTGTAAGCAAATGTATATCTGTTGCACTGGTCAGGATTTCCGTTATTGCTCTTCAGGATAGACATTGCATAGCTGTATGTACCGTTTTCCACATGCATAACTGCAGAAATACGTGGTGTGTAGTTCGGTCCGTCCGGCTCAAACTCACGGCAGCGCAGAGACTGCTCGAAGGTCAGCTGTTTGTCCATGCCATCATAGATGGTATCTGTCTGATCACCGTTTGTAACGATGGTCTTGTTTCCCAGTACACGTACAGGGGAATAAATGATCAGGCTTGGGTCTACCATTTTTGAAGGATCAAAGGCCTGTGTTCTGATGCCTTCACCATCTTCTACGAATACACGGTTTCGGCTATTCTCGCTTCTGCCCATGATGAAATAAGCAGTAACAGCGTATTTGCCGTTTGCGGAACGTCCTACGACGATACCACGTCCCGGATATGTGTTCTCTGAAAGCTCTTTGGAAAGATTGATCATGTTCATTATTTTTCTCCTTTAAAAGAAAGCCAATAGCCGCATTCACGGCTATTATGAATACTAAGAAACACAATAATGCCTGACACCATATTGCAGGTGCCAGACATTGTCATTTTTACTGATTAGCCTACCAGCGGATATTTGTTTGTCAGACCGGCAACGATTTCTCTTGCCTGATCTCCTGTTGTCTCAGGATTCTTAATGGTCATAGCAATGGCATCTGCGAGCAGATCCATGTCTGCTGTATTCAGACCACGGCTTGTAACAGATGGTGTTCCCAGACGGATACCACTTGTAACGAATGGAGATTTCGGATCCTTCGGAACAGTGTTCTTATTAGCTGTGATGTTTACATCCTCCAGCCACTGCTGAACAGCTTTTCCTGTCAGTCCCATCGGAACCAGGTTAACGAGCATCAGGTGATTATCTGTGCCGCCGGATACGATTGGGATTTCTCTCTGCATCAGACCATTTGCCAGAGCCTGTGCGTTATCTACGATATTCTGCGCATATGTCTTGAACTCCGGTGAAAGAGCCTCTTTGAAACATACTGCCTTAGAAGCGATGACATGCTCCAGCGGACCGCCCTGGATACCAGGGAATACAGCTTTGTTCAGGTTTACTTCTTTTGCAAACTCTTCGCTGGAAAGAATCAGACCTCCTCTAGGTCCTCTCAGTGTCTTATGTGTCGTAGTTGTTACAACATGTGCATATGGGATTGGGCTCTCGTGAAGTCCTGTACATACCAGACCTGCGATATGTGCGATATCTACCATCAGATATGCGCCTACCATATCAGCGATCTCACGGAATCTCTTGAAATCGATTTTTCTGGCATATGCGCTGGCACCTGCTACGATCATTTTTGGCTTGCATTCTTTCGCAATAGCCTCTACCTGATCATAATCGATGTAGCCCTCTGCATTTACGCCGTAAGGTACGATGTGGAAATAGGAACCGGAGAAGTTAACCGGTGAACCATGTGACAGATGTCCGCCTTCATCCAGGTTCATGCCCATGATTGTGTCGCCAGGTTTGCAAAGAGCAAAGAATACGGCCATGTTTGCCTGTGCGCCGGAATGTGGCTGTACGTTTGCATAAGTGCATCCGAAAAGCTCTTTCGCACGCTCGATTGCCAGTGTTTCTGCTTTATCAATGATCTCACATCCGCCGTAGTATCTCTTTCCCGGATATCCCTCAGCGTATTTATTTGTAAACGGGCTGCCCATTGCTGCCATAACAGCTTTGGATACCCAGTTCTCGGAAGCGATCAGCTCAAGATGCTGATTCTGTCTTGCAACCTCTGCAAGGAGAAGCTCAGCGATCTCAGGATCGACAGCTCTTACTTCATCAATTGAATACATAAATTTTTTCCTCCCGGATTTTTGCCGGTGCGCGAATTCGCACCTTATTATTGCATAGATGACCTTATGATAAATTTTGTCTTATCAAAAGTCAAGGAGATTCTGCGCGAAGATTGGGTTATTTTTTTCTTTCGGGACGCCGGAGATGGATATATATTCCTACAGGGACCGCTCGCGCTTGGGTCCTCGTGTAGCGGTACTAAATTCGTCCTGCGCCAAAGGCTTGGACTCATTAAGTGCCGACACTGCGGAAGTCCCTTCCGGAATATATATCCATCTCCGGCTGTTTTCTTCCCCTGCTACGTTTCCTTTGATTCTTATCTTCCCGTTGCGCCGTATCATAATCTGTGGTGATTCCGAATGAATGTGAGGAATCATGTCCGTTTTTTATAGAATGATAAGCTCCTTGGGGGAGTGGGCCAGGTTGCGGCTGCCGGTTTCGGTGAGGACGATCATGTCTTCGATGCGGACACCGCAAAAGCCCGGTACGTAGATGCCTGGTTCGATGGTTTCGATCATGCCCGGTTTGAGAATGCTTTCTGCGCCCGGGCCCAGACGTGGGGTTTCGTGGATGAAGAGTCCTACGCTGTGTCCCAGGGCATGTCCGAAGCAGTCACCGTAGCCTGCTTCTTTGATGATATCACGGGCTACTTTGTCTACTGCGGCACCGGTCATGCCCGGTTTTACCGCCTCCAGGGCTGCCAGCTGCGCCCTAAGGACAGTGTCATAAATTTCTTTTTGTTTTTCTGTGATTGCGCCAAAGGCGATGGTTCTGGTCATGTCAGAACAGTAGCCTTCATAGATACAGCCGAAATCCATGGTGACGAAATCACCATTCTGTATTTTCCGCGTGCCAGGGATGGCATGGGGCATGGAGGAATGCTGGCCGGAGGCCATGATAGTATCGAAGGAAAATCCCTGGGCGCCGTTTTTCTTCATAAAATATTCCAGCTCGGCCGCTGCTTCCAGTTCTGTCATGCCCGGACGAATGACCTTCAGCAAGTCTGCAAAGGCTGCATCGCCGATGGCTTCTGCCTTTGCCAGAAGTTCAATTTCCGCAGCTGTTTTGATCTGACGAAGGGCATCCACCGCGCCGCCGGCCGGGATCCATTCCCTGATATCTGTCAAAAGCTTTTGGAACTGATGAAACTCACTGCATTTCATGCTTTCATCTTCATAGATCAGCTTTGTCACAGCTTCTGCGGCAATACAGTCTTGCAGAATTGCGCTGCGCTTATGATTGCGGCTCTCCTCAATCACCTGGAAACTGCTTTCCTTCGCCGCTGCTTCCGTATATCGCGAATCCGTGATCAATACACTTCTGTTTTTGGAAATATAGAGAATGCCTTCACCGCCCCGGAATCCGGAAATATAACGCATATTAAAGGGATCCGTCACCAGCAGGGCTTCCGCCTGCAGCGTATCCAGCATTTCATATACTTTTTTTATCATTTCATTTTCTCCTTCCTCTAATTTCAAATCCGGCTCCGCATTCTGAAACCGATGCACTCATAAAAAACACCCATGGTCGAGAGCTGCATACGCGCTTTCCGCCATGGGTTTGTCAAATCATATTCAAGTCTCGTTTCTGAATTATTTGTCTAATTTTCCATAGATTTCCGCCGGCACATAGGCCTTGACCTGAATACCCTCGGCCAAATATTCCTCAGAAACAATCTGCCCGCCCTGACGGATCAGGTTGATTTTTCCTGCTTCCTGATAAGTAAATAATCTTTCCAGCAAAATTTGCTGGGCAAGCAGAATATTTTCCAATGTCTGTTTCAGCTCGTCCAGTCCCGCGCCGTGTTTTGCCGAAGTTCCCATAGAAAAGGACGCCATCGGATCATAAAGCTTCTGCTTTTCCTGCACCTTATCCTGCTTATTAAATAAAGTAACCACGGTTTTCTGATCTGCGCCGAGATCATGCAGCGTATCATATACAACCTTCATCTGGTCTTCCGCATTCGGGTTAGATGCATCCACCACATGAATGATCACATCCGCAAAAACAGCCTCCTCCAGGGTACTCTTGAAAGCCTCGATCAGATGATGGGGTAACTTTTTGATAAATCCAACCGTATCTGTCAGAAGAATCTGACTTCCGCCCGGCAAATCCAGCAAGCGGGTGGTCGGGTCGAGCGTTGCAAAAAGCGCATCCTCTTCCAGAACATGAGCATCCGTCAGCGTATTCAAGAGGGTGGATTTGCCGGCATTGGTATAACCTACGATGGCCGCCGTCTTCAGATTACTCTTACGCCTGCCTTCCCAGATGACATCACGGTGCCGGCGCACCTCTTCCAGTTCCTTATGCAGCGTGCCGATCCGCTCTCTGATGAGACGTCTGTCCATCTCCAGCTTTTTCTCACCCGGTCCTCTGGTACCGATACCACCGCCGAGTCTGGAAAGCGATCTGCCCAGTCCTGCCAGTCTGGCCTGACGATATTTCAGCTGCGCCAGTTCGACCTGAATCTTACCTTCGTTGGTTTTTGCCCTGCCGGCAAAAATATCCAGGATTAAGAGTGTACGGTCCATGACCTTGCATTCCAGCATTGCCTCCAGATTGTTCATCTGGGCCGGGGAAAGCTCATCATCACAAATGATACCGTTGGCATCCATCATAAAAAGCATTTCCCTGATTTCTTCTATCTTTCCTTTTCCCAGGTAAGTTCCCGGATCCGGATGCTCCCTGTTCTGATAAACCGTCGTAACCACATCCGCACCGGCAGTTTTTGCCAGCTCCCACAGCTCTTTCAGGGATTTGTTCATCTCTTCTTCTGTCGTCGTGCAGACACCTACCAGGATAACCCTGTCCTGCACATGGTCCATTTCAAACATAGTATTCCCCACATCTTATGTCTCTAAAAATCACTGCCTGCCTTCTTACCTTGTGGACAAAAATTTATTCTCCCGGATGGCATTTTCATCTCCGGGATACATTGCCAGATATTCTGTCATTTTGGCTTTGGCTGTCTCGAAATCCAGCAGCTTTTCATAAGCAACGATCTGGTTATAAAGCAGATTTTTCGTCGCATCCGGATCAGAGGTGTCCTGCAGACCGATATTGATCTCATCCAGGGCTGCCTGATACTGCTCATCTGCGATATCGCAAAGGGCCAGTCCGTTATAAGCAGCTGCCTGGAACATGCCGTCATTGATCATATTCTGATAGGCTTCTCTGGCTGCCTCCGTCTCCCCCAGTTCTATGCAAACCTTTCCCAGCATTTCAACCGCATCGCTGCTGCCCAGTTCAATGGCATGGTTCAGATCCTCTTTAGCCTGCTCCAGATTACCGCTGGTATAATAGACTACGCCTTCATTATAGTAATCATCGGCTGTTTCCGGTGTCTGCTCCAGGGCCTTCTGCAGATACTCCACGCCATCTGCTTTCCTGCTCACGGATGCCAGGGCCTCATAAATATGGATACAATTCTCATAGCTGGCAGCAGTTTTTACTACTTTGTCAAAATCCTGCTTGGCGCTGTCTACATCACCCAGCGTCACATAGGCAATTCCACGCATCAGATAAGCCTTTTCCGGATTTTCTCCGCTTGTCAGATCCGAATAAATAGAAATCGCCTCATCTATATTATTATTTTTCATATAGGCTTCCGCCTCATAAAGCAGCACATCCTCACGAAAGGCCGCATCATTATCACCGCCGTCTTCAAGCGCATCCAGACACCTGGTAAACATGGTAATGGCACTGGTATAGGTTCCCTCCTGCAGGTAGACAATACCCTCGCCTCTGTAAGACTCTACGACATGATCCTCCTGATCCACAGCCGTCTTAAACTGCGCCAGCGCCTCATTCAGATTTCCCTGCTCCAGCAATGTCATGCCGGTCGCATAGGCGCCATTTTCATCCACCGCCTCTTCTTTTGCGCCGCAGCCGGGCAGGACCAGCATGACTGCCAGCAGCGCACTCACAAACGGCATTTTCCAATTCACATTTTTCCGCATAATTTTATATCCTCCCGTGGCAAAAGGAAAACGCATAGCTCATCCGACCTTCTGCACACGAATATATTTTATTGGTATTCAGGCAAGATTCGAAAGCTTTTCTGCCTGGTCTGCTGCAATCATGCTATCGATAATTTCATCCAGATCACCGCCCAGAATGTCATCGATTCTATGCAGCGTCAGCTTGATACGATGATCCGTTACTCTTCCCTGCGGGAAATTATAGGTCCTGATCTTTTCAGAACGATCACCGGTACCGATCTGACTCCGGCGGTTGGCCGCCTCAGCCTCATGCTGTTTATCCAGCTCCAGCTGATACAAACGTGAACGCAGCACCTTCAGGGCTTTGTCCTTATTCTTCAGCTGGGATTTCTCATCCTGACAGGAAATAACAATACCCGTCGGCAAGTGTGTCAGACGCACGGCAGAGTCTGTGGTATTGACACACTGTCCGCCATTACCCGATGCACGAAATACATCAAATTTACAATCCTTCATATCCAGATGAAAATCCAGTTCTTCCGCTTCCGGCATAATAGCCACCGTAATGGTAGATGTATGGATACGCCCGCCGCTTTCGGTTTCCGGCACACGCTGTACACGATGTACGCCGCTTTCATATTTCAATCTGGAATAAGCACCGTTTCCGCTTAACTGGAAGGTAACCTCCTTAAAGCCGCCGATCCCGCTCTCATTGAGAGACATGAGCTCTGTTCTCCAGCGATGATTTTCTGCATAGCGGCAATACATGCGATAAATTTCATAGGCAAATAAAGCTGCTTCCTCTCCACCGGCGCCGGCGCGGATCTCCACGATTACATTCTTTTCATCATTCGGATCCTTCGGGAGCAGGAGTACCTTCAGCTGCTTTTCCAGACCGTCCTGCTGCTCTCTCGCTTCTGCAAGCTCTTCCTTCAGCATTTCCCGCATATCCGGGTCCTTCTCCTCACGCAGCATCTCCACACTGTCCTCGATGGTTTCCTGATTTTTTTTATAGCGCTGATAGGCATCTGCGATCGGCTGCAGTTCCGCCTGCTCTTTCATCAGCTTCTGAAACAGCTGCGGATCAGCTGCTGTCGAAGGCTCACTGAGCTGACGCAAAACCTCTTCCAATCGAATCAAAATATCTTCCAGCTTATCAAACATATCATTCCTCCAAATATGTCATTTATTCCACTGTCCCAGAACTACCCGGTCAAGACCTGCCAGATCCTGTATCACCTGTATTTCCTGAAATCCGGCTTCCTTCATAAGCGCAGACACTGCCTGCCCCTGATCATAACCGATTTCGAAACAAAGCCATCCATGCGTCTTCAGATAGCCGCCGGCCTCGTGAGTAATCCTTCTATAAAAATACAATCCATCCGCATGACCGTCAAGTGCCATATGCGGTTCATGATCTTTCACTTCCGGCGTCAGTGTCGGAATCACTGAAGAGCGAATATATGGCGGATTCGAAACAATCATATCAAAGCGCCCCTCTACCGGAGCAAATAAATCTCCCTTGAGCAGCGTCGGCTGCAGGGAAAGCGCCTCTGCATTGGCTGCCGCCACCTCCAGGGCTTCTTCTGAAAGATCACTTCCCACGCCTGAACAAGCGCTTTCCTTCATGAGCGTCAGCAGAATACATCCACTGCCCGTACACATATCCAGCAGCTTCATATCCGCAGTCAGACGGTGCAGCGCTTCCTCTGCCAGGATCTCCGTATCCTGCCGCGGGATCAGCACATGCTCATTCACCCGGAAATAGTATCCGTAAAACCAGGCACCGCCCGTCAATTGCTGCAGGGGTATATGTTCTCCTCTTTGCCGCAGCAGATGAAGGTAAGATGCACGCTGTGCCTGCGGCATCTCATCATGCTGCCGCATGAACCAGGCATTCCGCTCCAGACCACTGACATATTCCATCAGAAGCTTCGCATCCTGCATTGCTTCCTCAATTCCGCAGCTTTCCAGATAAGCCTTACCATAGCGCCTCCATTGGAAAAACGTATTATCCTCCGGCATTTCCAGTGCATGGTCTTTCATATCCCTATTTATCTTCATTCTGTTTTCTCTGCCTCCAGGGGCCGGTCAAAATTCTCCTGCAAATAGGTCTTCCAGTCAAAAACGGCCTCCACGGCCACAATGGCCACCTCTACCATACTCTCATCCGGCTCTTTGGTCGTCAGCTTCTGCATAGCCAGGCCGGGCTTACTGAGAATATTGACCAGAAGTCCGTCCGAACGTCCGGCCCATTGCAGAATTTCAAAGGAGATACCTGCGATGACAGGAATCAATACCAGACGGTAAACCACTCGCAGGATCCGTGAATCCGTACGGATAAACATCAGCAATACCGCGCTGATGATGACCACGAGCACCAGAAAGCTGGTTCCGCAGCGTTTATGAAAACGAGAACTCTTCATAACATTTTCTACATTCAGATCCATGCCATGCTCAATACAATTGATGCATTTATGCTCTGCGCCATGATACATAAAGGTTCTCTGAATATCTTCCATCCTGGAAATCAGGAGCAGATAAATCACAAAGATAAGCACTCTGGTCACGGCTTCCATCAGCGCTAAAAGCCATTTCGCAGTAATCACCTTACCGAGCAGCTCAGAAAGATAGTAAGGGAGCAGCATAAAAATCACCACCGCGATGGCCATAGATGCGAAAAATACAGCATACATCAGTGCATTTTCCTTTTTCTCGTCACTTTTCTCTTTCTTTTCCTTCTCCTCGGCTGTCATTTTTTCCAGTTTTTCTTTTTCTTTTTCAGAAGGCTCCTCTTCCTCAAAAAAAGATGCCGAATACATCAAGGTCGACAGTCCGATGACCAGAGAATCGATAAAACTAATCACGCCTCTTACCAGCGGAATCTTTTTTACCACCGGCGAGGGTACTACACTCTTAAACTTTTCTTTTTTCAGGGCAATTTCCTGGTCCGGCTTTCTCACCGCACAGGAATATTCATCTTTATGGCGCATCATAATTCCTTCGATCAGCGCCTGTCCTCCGATACCCGATGGCTTCATTTCTTCATTACTCCTCTTTTTTATCTCACTCCTGAGAAAAATTCTCTCCCCTGCATATCCCGGCAAAGTTCATCTCCGTGAAAGCGCGCTTTCGGCCCGGCCGCACTGCATTAAAAAACCGCAGCCTTCCTGCATTTTTCCGATGCCGGAGCCTCCTTTGCGGAGACTTCCTTTTATCCGTCTTTCCGGGGGAATCAGCTTATAAGTTATGATAACGTAAATAAAGGGTTGAAGTTTGTCACCAACCTTCAACCCTCATCTACGTGAGCTACTAGGCAAAAATTACTTTAAGCCGTATTTCTTATTGAACTGTTCAATACGTCCACGTGCTGTTGTTGCTTTCTGCTGTCCTGTATAGAAAGGATGGCATTTAGAACAAATCTCAACGTGGATATCACCTTTTGTTGAACCAACAGTAAATGTATTTCCACAGTTACATGTTACAGTAGCCTGATAAAAATCCGGATGTATTCCCTGTCTCAATGTTTTCACCTCTTCTAATAATTAATAAATTCATACAGCCTCTCAACTATAGCATATTGATTTGTCAAAAGCAAGATGCTACCTGGCATTTTTCTGCATTTTTATTTATTTCTCTTATTCACCAGATTGACCAGCTCGCGGTTGTTTCTGGTATGGGTAAACATGTGCAGAATATTCTCTGCCGCCTCTTCCGCCTTCATGCCATTCAGAGAGCGCCGCATATTGTTTACTGCCTCTCTTTCCTCTGCATCCAGCAGCAGGTCCTCCCGTCGTGTGCCGGATTTGGCTATATCGATGGCAGGGAAGACACGGCGTTCCTGCAGTTTACGATCCAGGATCAGCTCCATATTTCCGGTACCCTTGAACTCCTCATATACCACATCGTCCATCTTGCTTCCGGTGTCAACCAGGGCTGTGGCCAGAATAGTCAGACTGCCGCCTTCACGCATATTTCTCGCTGCGCCGAAAAATTTCTTCGGCATATGCAGCGCTGCCGGATCCAGACCGCCGGAAAGTGTACGTCCGCTTGGCGGTACCACCTGATTATAGGCTCTGGTCAGACGTGTGATGCTATCAATAAAGATAATGACATCCAGTTTATGCTCTACAAGGCGCTTCGCTCTTTCGATAACCATTTCCGAAACCTTACGGTGATGTTCCGGTGTTTCATCGAAGGTAGAATAGATCACCTCCACATTATCACCGACAACGGTTTCCTTTATATCCGTTACCTCCTCCGGACGCTCGTCGATCAGCAAAATGATCATATGCATCTCCGGATTATTCCTCAGAATAGACTGGGCTGTATCCTTCAGCAAGGTCGTTTTTCCTGCCTTCGGCGGTGAAACGATCATGCCTCGCTGCCCTTTACCAACCGGGCTGATCAGATCCACGATTCTCATGGCCATACTGCCGCCGGTGCGTTCCAGATGAATTCTTTCATTCGGGAAAATCGGCGTCATATCCTCAAAGTTTGGTCTATGCGGACACACACCCGGATTCATGCCATTCACACTCTTAATGAAGAGCAAAGCAGAAAATTTCTCATTCTGGGTCTTAATTCTGGTATTGCCGCAAAGTACATCACCTGTTTTTAGACCAAATTTACGAATCTGTGAAGGAGATACATAGACGTCCTCCGCACCCGGCAGGAAGTTTGCAGAACGGATAAATCCATAGCCCTCAGTCAGTACCTCCAGGATACCTTCTGCGATATTACCGCTATCCAGGGCAGCGATATCACGTTTTCCGAAGCTTCTGTTTTCATCACGATTCTCGTCCCGGGAATTTTCCTCTTCTCTCTGCTGTGCGGCAAAGGCTTCTTCTGCCTGACGTGCCTGGTCATCCGGGCTCTCTATCGGCATCGTGTAATTCTCTACATTCTCCTCCCCGTTAATCTGATCAGCAGCCTCATTCCGACCATAATCATTGTTTCGGCTATACTCTTTATTTCGATTGTAATCATTGTTGCGATCATAATCATTTATTCGACCATAGTCATTATTCCGGCTGTAGTCGTTATTACGGCCATAGTCATTGTTTCGACCGTAGTCATTATTTCGACCATAGTCGTTATTACGGCCATAGTCATTGTTCCGACTATAATCATTATTGCGGCCGTAATCATTGTTCCGGCTGTAGTCATTGTTTCGACCATAGTCGTTATTACGGCCATAATCATTGTTTCGACCGTAGTCGTTGCTGCGATTATGGTTCCGATTCTCATTATTTCTGTATGCGGAATTGCGATTGCTGTCATTATCGCGGTTACGGTAGGCACTGTTACGGTTATTTTCATTTTCACCGCCACGATATGCATTCCCTCGGTTATTATCATTATTTCGATAACTGCCTCTGCCGCCGTCAGCATTTCTGCGCTCATTATTACGGTAAGCATTATTACGGTTGTGCTCTGCTGCTCGATTCCGCTGCTCATTTCTGCCATAATCGTTATTTCCGTTTTGTTCCGCACCTACAGCAGACTCCGTATTTCTGTTTTCAGCGCTTCGGAAATCGTAGCTATAGCGATACTTATTTCCTGACTCTGCGCTCTGCTCAGTCTCAGGGGATACTGCCTGTTTTCCCTTTTCGGCATTCTCGGCGGCATTTGCCGGCATATCTGCAGCTGTTTTAGCCGATGTCCCTGCTGAAGCTTTGGCAGATGTCTCCGCTGCAGTTTTGGCAGATGTCTCTGCCGCAGCTTCGCTGTGTGCATCTTCCTGCAGCATTCTTTCAATCAACTCACCCTTTCGCAAAGCCGTCGTTCCCTTCAGACCTCTGGCCTTGGCCAATTCACGCAGCTGGCTTAACTGTAATGAACTATACTGTTCTCTTGTCATAAAAAACTCTCCCATAATTGAAACGAAAAGCTACTACTCCCATTTTTTCATGCAACTTATTTCCATATAAATTATTGTTTGTCAGGAAAAAAATCTGAAATGAATAAAGAAAAATAAAATTCAAAAAATTAAAATCAAAAACAAAATAAAATCACTCAAAATACTTGCGCAGTTACATTTATCTCTAAAGCCTGCCTAAGCAAAGCTCCCGGAAGGAGGACTCCCACCCAGCGAAGCTGAAACGGATAAAAAACATATCCATAGCAAGCGCCACATACGCGCTTACCTGCACGGATTATGATGCGGCTAACAGGACTCGAACCTGCACGGTTGCCCAGCGGGACCTAAACCCGTCGCGTCTGCCAATTCCGCCATAGCCGCCTATATCATTCCGTTTCTGCGCTGCCACAGAAGCCATATGATAAAAAGGAGCATACATTGTATGCTCCTTTCTCGCCTCTGTGAGGCTTTGCATGAAGCATCGGGGACTCGAACCCCGGACAACTTGATTAAAAGTCAAGTGCTCTACCACCTGAGCTAATGCTCCATTTATAATCTGGGCTAGCCGGATTCGAACCGACGAATGCAGCAGTCAAAGTGCTGTGCCTTACCGCTTGGCGATAGCCCACTATAGTCGCCATACGGCAGGGTGGATAAAGGGATTCGAACCCTTGCTCTCCAGAGCCACAATCTGGCGCGTTAACCAACTACGCTATATCCACCATAACCTCTTTATATTTTAAGAGAAACGTGCTTGGAGGGACTCGAACCCCCGACCCACGGCTTAGAAGGCCGTTGCTCTATCCAGCTGAGCTACAAACACGTATGTATCATACGTGATACAAGCAGGTGAAGGGAGTCGAACCCTCCTATCCAGCTTGGAAGGCTGGCGTACTAGCCGATGTACTACACCTGCATAAATAAAAAATCGGGGTGACAGGATTCGAACCTGCGGCCTCCTGGTCCCAAACCAGGCGCTCTAGCCAAACTGAGCCACACCCCGCTGATCAAGCATTCCGTTCGCCTGACGCAATAAATACTTTACTACAAGTCTTATTTCATGTCAAGCACTTTTTTAACTTTCTTTTCTGTTTTTCAATCAGATGTCGTTAAAAAAATCTACCGGAGCTCTTTGCCCGAACAAATGCTATTCTAACACCACATTCCCCCGAATGCAAGCATTAATATTTAATTTCTTTCAAGTATCGCCACCGATTTGATTCCCCCTCATCGGCGGCGCTTTTTCTCACCGGCTCCTTCCAGGGAAAAACGCAATCCATGCTCATCATCCACCGTCATCAGAATATAAGTAGGCTTTCTGTCTCTTTGCCGCGGATAGGTCAGGGATCCGGGATTCAGAATATACATGCCGTCTTCCTCTTTGATCATCGGCTTATGGGTATGTCCGTAGATCAGGATCTGCGCATTTCTGATGCGTCCCTCCGTCTCCAGTCCTTCCGTACCCATACCCACGCCGTAACGGTGTCCGTGCGTCAGGAAAATGCGATAGCCGGCCAGACTAAACTCTTCTTCTCTTTCCAGTTCCGTATACCAGTCACAGTTACCGGCCACCATATAACAGGGACAGCCCGCAATTTTCCGGATATAATCCTCCTGCCCTTCCACATCGCCGGCGTGAATAAGGGCATCTATTTTTCCGACCTTCTGCAAAATCTGCTGTAACTGCTCTGCATAACCATGGGTATCACTTATGATTAATACTCTCACGCCTTCATCTCCTAAGCCTTTTTCTACTTTTCAAAATCCAACATTCGTGAAAACTTTTGCCTGCTTGCGGGTTCCGGCGGTCTTATGCCAGTATATCAGCCAATTCCTTTTCGATTTTTCGAAGGGCTACACCTCTGTGACTGATCTCATTCTTGTCCTCCGGTGACAATTCCGCTGTCGTGCGGCTCATATCCGGCAGATAAAAGATGGGATCATAGCCAAAGCCATTCTCGCCGCGTTCCTCATAGCCAATCTTTCCCTCAATGGTTCCGCGCGCTGTTTTTTCCCGGCCGTCCGGCAAAACCATGGCGATCTCACAGACGAATCGCGCTGTACGCTTCTCCACCGGCACACCTTCCAGGCGTTCGATCAGCTTTGCATTTTTTATACGATAGGAGGTATTTTCGCCCATATAGCGGGCAGAATATACGCCCGGCTCTTTATTAAGCGCATCAATCTCCAGACCGGAGTCATCTGCCATGGCAATGGCTTCTATATTTTTTTCCTTTAAAAGCGCTGCCAGGCCCCGCGCCTTAATCAAGGCATTCTCTACGAAAGTGCTTCCGTTTTCTTCCACCTCAACAGAAAGTCCTGCCTCTTTCATGGAGAGCACCTCCAGCGGAAGTCCTGCCATGATTTCTTTGATTTCTTTTAATTTTCCCTGATTGCCGGTGGCAAAAATTATTCTATTCATAGCTTCTCCTTTGCTCATGCATCCTTCCTGGGTGCCTTTGGCGGCTTCGGACCCGGATACTGGTAAAAATAGGTTTTCATCATACCATTATAGATTTTTCTGTTTTTTACGGACTTTCGGCCGATATATCGCTCCGTATCCTCATAGCCGGAAATAATATACATGGACCAGGTATCCAGGGCTGCAAAACGCTCGCCAAGGGTCGAATACAAGGCCGGCAGCGCCTCTTTTTCCTCCAGACGCTCCCCGTAAGGCGGATTCGTGATGATAAATCCGTATTTGCCGGAATGAGACAAACGTTCTACGGGTCTCTGCTGGAAATGGATCAGATGGTCTACACCGGCCATGATCGCATTTTCTCTGGCAAATTTCACTACTTCGCCATCGATATCATAACCCTGAATATTGGTTTTCACATCCAGGTTCAGATTATCCTTTGCTTCCTCCCGCGCATTTTCCCAGCATTTCTTCGGAATCAGATTTGTCCACTCCTCTGCCAGAAAACGTCGTTTCATACCCGGCGCCATATTTGCCGCCATCATAGCTGCTTCGATGCAAAAAGTACCGCTGCCGCAGAAGGGATCTACCAGGATACGGTCATCCCGCCATGGTGTCAGCATAAGTAATGCCGCTGCCAGAGTTTCTGTGATCGGCGCCTTTGCAGTTGCCTTACGATAACCTCTTTTATGCAGAGATACGCCCGTTGTATCCAGGCCGATAGTTACTTTATCTTTCAAAAAGGAAACCCGCAAAGGATAGGATGCGCCTGATTCATCGAACCAATCCTTATGATATTTCTCTTTCATGCGTTCCACCATTGCTTTTTTCATGATGGACTGAATATCGGAAGGACTGAACAATTTACTTTTGATTGAATTCGCTTTCGTAACCCAGAATTTACCATTTTCCGGAATATATTTCTCCCACGGAATGGCCTTGGTTTTTTCAAATAATTCATCAAAAGTACGAGCGTAAAACTCGCCCACCTTAATCATGACACGCTCCGTGGTGCGCAGGAATATATTGGCGTCAGCCACAGCCTGGGCATCACCCCAGAAAGTTACCTTTCCATCCTCTACCCTGGCGATTTCATAGCCGAGGTCCTGAATCTCCCGTTTCATAACAGATTCCAGGCCAAAGTGACATGGGGTAATCAATTCAAACATTTCCATGCGGATCATCCTTTCTTTTTCACATCACCTGTAATTACTCCCTGATTCTATCATCAAAATCATTTTTTTCCAAGGGAAATGCCCCGGTAGGGGAGCTACCGAGGCATTTCGAGGGGAGTATAAATAATTAATAAGGGGTTATTAATTCGTAAAAAAAATTTTTTGAAGGGTAAATTCTTTTTACTCTGATGATTATATAACATACTTTCTGAAAAATCAACAAGTATTTCGTGTAATTCGGCAATATTGAGACTATTATGCTTTAAATAAGGGACGCAGAGAGACTTATAGATTATTACAGGGACCGCTCGCGCTTAGGTCCTCGCCTAGCGGTACTAAACTCATGCTTCCCTTCCGGTCGCATTCGTTAAGGACCGAGGCTGTGGAAGTCCCTTCCATAATCTATAAGTCTCTCTGCTGTTTTTATCTAAATTCACATTCAGTAAAGCAGACATTCGCAATCCGCTTCGCTACTTGCTCATGAACGCAGAGCCTTCTTCCCGGTGTGAGATTGTGCTTTCTGCGGATTCAGCTCTGCAAAGCCTCGACGATTTTTCCGAATTGCATGTAATGGGAAGCTTTGACCAGAATCGTATCCCCTTTTTCTACCAGGGACGGAAGCTCTGCTATAAGCGATGCTACATCTGCAAAGCTTTTCACCTCCAGGGCCGGGTTTCCTTCTTTGGCCGCCTTTGCGAAATTCTCCATCAGGGGACCGACACAGTATAGGGTGTCGATCTTCAGTCCTGCTGCGTAAGCGCCTACTTCGGCGTGCAGCTCTTTTTCATTTTCACCCAGCTCGCCCATATCACCCAGGATGGCTACTCTTCTGCCCGTACCGTCCTGCAGGACATCCAGGGATGCCTTCATGGAAACCGGGTTGGCATTGTAGCAGTCGTCAATGATCATGCAGTCTTCTGTCTCAATGATATGGAATCGGCCGCCCAAGGATTCGTAGCTTTCGATTCCTTTTTTTATTTCAGAAAGTTCCATGCCGTAAACCAGACCTGCTGCAGTACCGGCCAGGGCATTGTATACCATGTGCTGTCCCGGCATTGGGATTTCTGCCGTGAAATCGCCCTTTCCTGTGTGAATACGGCAGGATATGCCCTTCAACCCGCGGCTTTGGATTTCATCCGCCCAGACATCGTTACTCTTCTGCAGACCAAAGGTGATTGGTTTAATGCCCTTTACCTCCTTCAGCGTAGCCAGCTTGTCGTCATCGCCGTTGACGATGATGTGATCGTCGCTCTGCACGAAATCATAAATTTCGGATTTAGCTTTCAGAATACCATCTCTGCTTTTCAGATTTTCCAGGTGACACCAGCCGATATTTGTCATGATTGATGTATTGGGCCGAACAATTTTCGCCAGACGATGCATCTCCCCGAAATCACTGATTCCCATCTCCAGAACGGCCAGTTCATCCTCATCCCGCAGACGGAAGATGGTAAGCGGTACACCCAGCTCATTGTTAAAGTTTCCTTCTGTTTTCAACACACGGTATTTCTGCTGCAATACACAGGCCGTCATTTCCTTTGTACTGGTCTTACCGACACTGCCTGCAATGCCAACGACCGGAATATCCAGCTGCTGCAGATAAAACTCAGCAATATCTTTTACAGCCTGCAGAGAGGAATCTGTACGAATATACGGTGTACCATCTTCCAGATCCTTCTCTGAAAGGACAGCGACTGCGCCCTTTTCCATAACCTGTGGGATAAATTTATGTCCGTCGACTCTTTCGCCCTTGATAGCCACAAACAGACAGCCGTCTGTTGCTTTACGGCTGTCTGTAGTGATTGCTGTCACGACGAAATCCTTCAACTCCTGTGGTCCTGTATAGATTGCTCCACAGGCACTTGCAATGTTTCCGAGTGTAAGATTTTTCATAACTGCTCCTTAATTTTTATATTTCTTCATGGAAATATCTACCAGCTTCTGGCAAAGCTCCGGATAGGAAATGCCAAGGGCTGCTGCCTCCTGCGGAATCAGACTGGTCGGTGTCATACCCGGCAGCGTATTGGCCTCAAGCACATAGAAACGACCATCAGCGCGCATCATGAAATCCAGTCGGCAATAACCGGTGATACCAAGGGCTTTGGCGCCTTCCACAGCTGTCTTCTGCATAGCTTTGGTGACTTCCTCTGAAATCTCTGCAGGGCAGGTCTCTATGGTAGAGCCTGCGGAATATTTGTTTTTATAATCATAGAATCCAACCAGCGGCGCAATCTCGATCACCGGATAGGCTTCTCCGTCAATCACTGCTACAGAAAACTCTCTTCCCTGAATATATTCTTCGATGACTGCCTCTTCTTCCAGCTCAAAAACCTGCTTCATGGCATCAATATATTCATCATCATTATTGGCGATATTGATGCCCACACTGGAACCGCCGCAGCAGGGCTTCACAATGACCGGATACTCCAGTCCTGCTGCCACAGGAAGAATCAGATTCTGTTCTTTTTTCAGCGAAAATCCGGCTGGCATCGGTACACCCTGTCCGACCAGCATGAACTTGGTCATGGTCTTATCCATGGCCAGCGCACTGCTCAGATAATCCGTGCCTGTATATTTGATACCGAAAAGATCAAAGGTTGCCTGTACCTTTCCATCTTCGCCATTGGCGCCGTGCAATGCCATAAATACTACATCCGCCTTCTGACATAAACGGAGCACATTCGGTCCGAAAAACTCTTTGCGTTCTTTCCGGATTTCGTCAAGCTTTGTATCAAAGCTTCTGATATAAGCTGCTGCCGCATCTACATCATAGTTTTCCGGAAAGATATCATTCTCATCCGGCTCTGCAAGACCGCAAAAAACATCCAGCAGGATTGCCTTCTGTCCGATCTGACGAAGTGCTTTACAAACGCCTGTTCCGGATACGATAGAAATTTCTCTTTCTGTGCTTGTACCACCAGCCAATACTACAATATTCATTTCGTCACTTCTCCTATGTTTGTCAATCAGCCCTGCCTTCGCACAGGGTCTCGGAAGGGGATCTCCAACTAAGTTCGAAATCAACCCGCATGTACTTCATTTGTCGGCTGTACGCCTGTTACCTGTGATTCGCTGTAGTAAACGACTACCGGATAACCGATTTCCAGCGCGTCAAAGGCTGCTGCCGCTGCCTCCATAGGTGCATTGATACATCCGTGAGAACCATTTGTCTTATAAATATCACCGCCGAATGAACTTCTCCAGGTAGCCGGATGGATACCCGCGCCATCCACGAATGGCAGCCAATATGCTACGGTAATTCCCCATGTCGGGAAGTCCGCATCCGCTTTCTTTGCATCTACGGCATACACGCCACCGTTCGGTGTAGAAAATCCTGTCGACTCATTTCCGGAAACGATTGCGCTCTCATTCATCAGCTGGCCATCTTTATAGACCCACATAGTCTGGCTCTCGATACAAACCTCTGCATAGGTATCACCGATATCATTGATACCACGGTCAACACCTTTGTAGAGATACTGCGGCTCCAATGTCGTTACCTGACCCGCTTTGATCGCCGCGATCAGATCATCTGTCGTATTATCACGGTTAATACACCAACCGTAATCTCCGCCTTCCAGCGTAATCGTTGCGCCTGTGGAAGTTGTAAACTCATGTTCCAGACCAAAAGTATCTGTACCACGGGCCATCTGTACAACCCAATCATATACCTTATCACGATTCAGATCGTAATTTCCGTCTTCTGTCTGATCGATCCAGGTACGAATGGTTGTTCCGTCTGCTGTATAAACACGGTTATCGCCGAAATCATAAGTAATATTGGCCGTTACCATGGTATTAAGTGTCTGTACCTGCTGCAGCAGTGACTCGTCCGCTGCTGTAACCGCCGGTGTCTCATAACAGCCTGCCTCATCCAGATCGATCTCTGTCTCACCTGCCGCAATCGCATTTTTCACAGCTGTCTTTACTGCTTCCTGGTTCAATACATTACCGGCGCTTGCCTCTACGACCTCATAGGTGGTTCCGTTGTCCTCAATGTGGGCATTTACCGGCGCTGTAATATTCTCCGGCTGGAAGCAGGAGAGCTGATTCAGGATTGTGTCAATCTGCGCCTCGTCATAATCAAATCCGGCCGGCGCCTCCACATCTCTGGTACCTACAATCTTAAATATCCAAAGCTTCGGGTCCTGATCTTTTAAAACCTGATCGATCGTACCATCATCTACATATTCCAGGTAAAGCTGATCTCCGGAAATGATCTCCTCCTGATCACCACGCTCTTTCAGTGTCAGTGTATAGTCACGCAGCTGATCCTGGATAGCGTATTTCACCTGATTTACGGTTTTGTTTCCTGCGTTCACACCATTAATATAGGTATTCATATAGAAATGATCCTCGAAATGATGCACGCCAAAAATGTACATTCCTACAAGGATTGCGATCAAGAGCACCATCATGCCAATCAGACCGATCAATCCGGCCGACCCCTTTTTCTTCTTTTCTTCCATTTGCTCCCCTTTCTGTTTCTTCATTATTCTATTCATGATGCAAGTCCTGCATCTGCATCGCCGTTTTTTACTTATCCGGGAACCCCCGGGCATTCCTCCACCGACCTGGTCTATCCTGTGTCTTACCAGTAGGCTCTTCCCGTTGCGCCACAAGGCAGGATCAATCCCGTAGAGGTGACAGGCAGACCGATTTCGGACGCTTCCACCTGCGGCATCACTTTTCCTTTTTTACGTAAAGCGGTAGACAGCATATAGGTCAAAACCGCCGGCGCCAGACCTGTCGTGTAAGAATTCACCAGGAAAAAGAGCGGCTCATCACTAAGTAGCTCCGTACACAGCTCGATAAAAGGATAAATTGATTCCTCAATCTTCCAGATTTCTCCCTTCGGTCCCCTGCCGTAGGAAGGCGGATCCATAATGATCGCATCGTAGGTATTGCCGCGGCGGATTTCCCGCTCTACAAACTTCTTACAATCATCTACCAGCCAGCGTACCGGACGGTCGGCCAGACCGGATGTCTCTGCATTCTCCTTTGCCCATTTGACCATACCCTTCGACGCGTCCACATGTGTTACGTTTGCGCCGGCAGAAAGTGCAGCCAGCGTCGCGCCGCCGGTATAGGCGAAGAGATTTAACACCTTCACAGGACGACCCGCATGCTTAATTTTTTCCGCACACCAATCCCAGTTAACCGCCTGTTCCGGAAACAAGCCGGTATGTTTAAAACTAAATGGTTTGAGATTAAAACGCAGTTCCCGATAAGAAATAGTCCATTGCTCGGGCAGGTCGAAAAATTCCCACTCACCGCCGCCTCGATTACTTCTATGATAATGACCGTTGCAATTTTTCCAGCCGCGATTTTTCTTCGGCAAGGTCCAGATAACCTGCGGGTCCGGTCTGATCAGGAGATAATCTCCCCATCGCTCCAGCTTCTCTCCCCCTGAGGTATCCAGGACTTCATAATCCTTCCATTGATCAGCTATCCACATATTGTCTCCCATCATCTCCTGTCTCGCTTCTGCAAGATGAGATTTATTTCCGCCTTGCGGCATAAAATTTATTTCTTTACAAAGTACCCCAACATAAACAGTTACATCTTACTACAAGTACAAGCCCGATGACAACCTCCGATTTTTCTAATTGCATCTTTCCGCAGGAATCTATAAAGATTTCAAGTCTCTCTCCTGCAAGGTTTGCCCTTTGACTTGGAGGAATTCCATTTCGCGCATTGCATAGCCTTTTTCTTTATTCTTTAGATTTTCGCATTCTTGCGCCCATTGCAAATCCTTCGCAGGAACAAAGAAAGGGCTGCCGCATTATACATCACTGCTGTATCCTGCGGCAACCCATAGATGATGTTTTATTTTATCTACATTGTAAAAAACAGCACTAACGGCGGAAATTCGTCCCGAACAATAAAGCTGTGCAGGAAGTCCTCTGGCTTCCCGCACAGCTTTCTCTGTCATATTTATTCACTCATATGTCCGTCACGGAACATGGAGAACTGATCCATCGGATACTGCTCCAGGTTCTGCAGAATATTACGTTTATCTGCTGTCGCGAGCAATTTTCTTCTGGCGCGGATGGTATCCTGCTCGGAATTAACTTTAGATGGACCGCCTACACAGCCGCCGGTACACATCATAACCTCTACAAAGTCCTCCGGCAGTCGGCCTGCTTTCAAGGCCATCATAGCCTTCTTTACGTCATCGCCGCCGGCTACCTGAAGCAGCTTCATAGAGGTGACATCCTCGCCACGCTCAGACATACACTGCAATACAGCTGAAGCTACGCCGCCGGTCGTCGCAAATTTCTTTCCGTAGAGTGAAGAGTCCTGATAAACCTCCATATCCTCTTCAAATTCAATATCTTTGGACTTGAGCAGGGCCTCGATTTCACCAAAGGTGAGTGCATAATCCGCATTGCCCGGAATACTCTCGTCCTGGCTTTCACTCTTCTTTGCGATACACGGACCGATAAATACAGTGATCGCATCCGGGAATTTGTGTTTCACATATCTGGATACCGCCACCATAGGAGAAACGGTAGAGGACATATTCTCTTTATAAATGGTCGGATAATGCTTTTTCAGGAGATTCACGAAGGCCGGACAGCAGGAGGTCGTCATCTTTCTGCCCGTCTCCCTGGCCTCGGACCATTCCAAGGCTTCGTAGGCAGCTGTCATATCACCACCGAGACCCACCTCGATCATATCACTAAAGCCCAGCTGCATTAAGGCTGTACGCATTACCTGCATCGAAACCTTCTCACCGAACTGACCCTCTGTCGCCGGCGCGCACATGGCAATGACGCGGTCACCCGCTTTAATATGGCGGATAATATCTACCAGATAGGTCTTGGAACCCAATGCGCCGAACGGACAGCTATGGATACAATGTCCGCAATGGATACATTTACTCTCATCAATATGACAAAGATTATACTCATCATAAGTGATCGCATTGGCCGGACAAGCCTTTTTACACGGCCGCACCATACGCACGATGGCGCCGTAAGGGCAGGCCTTTGCACACATACCACATTCTTTACATTTTTCTGCATCAATATGCATACGTACGATACCTGGCGCGATCGCATTGAAACGACAGGAATTGACACAGGCACGTCCCAGGCAGAAACGACAGCTGTCAGTTACGGAATAAGCAGAAATCGGACAGTCATCGCAGGCCGGCTTGATAACCTGGATCAAATTATTATTTTTATCAGTCGGATCCGGATTATAACCGGTCGCCAGACGAATACGCTGACGTACAATCTCTCGTTCTTTATAAATACAACAACGATAAGTACTCTTTGGTCCCGGGATCAGCTTCATGACCAGCTCATCCACACCTTCCGGTGTCAGATGATCATCCCATTCCAAACGACAAACTTCCTGATATATCTGATGCTTCAAATTGACCAGACTCTGGTCAGACGTAATTAATGGCATATCGTTCTCCTTTCAAATCTTTTTTACCGCACACAACATTATCAACAAAACCGCCATCCTATTGATATCCTGATTCTAATCAATAGTATACATGAAGGGTATCGATTTTTGTTATCTTTTTGTGCACTTTTATATATTTTTTATATATTTGCAATTCCTAAAGTAAAAAAGATTCGGAATCCTTTTTCAGATTCCGAATCTTTTCTATCTCTTTCATAACGTATTTCGTATTATGCCTCAGCGCCTCCGCAATCCTGCTGCCTGACAAACTTGATTCCCAAAGAAGCATTCTCTTCCATTGCATCCTCACAGACATGCTGCAAAAGCCGTATATATTTCTGCTTTTTCTGCCGCATCTCATCATCTGCCTCCTCCGGCAGTTCATGATTCAGAAAAATAATCGTCATTTTCTCCGTATAGCCTGTCAGCACATCATATAAAGCATCCAGATTTTTTCCGTAATAGTCCGGTACCGGCAGATTTTCAGCGATCAGCTGCTGAATTTCTTTACTATCCTTTGCCGCGGAAAGATTGATCATATACTTCATTTTTTATCTCCCTTTACCTGTAAAGCGGACATTCGCAATCCGCTTCGCTCTTTTCTTCGCTTTCTCAAATCAGCCTTTGCGCAGGATTTTCCTCATCCTTCATAAAGCTGTTCAAAATGCTCATAATGGTCTTCGGTATAGTAAATGTTTCCATCTGTGTCAAAAACAATTCTCTTCGCACCACGTTTCTCTGCGCCAAGGGTATCGATATCACACTCGTGATAGGTCGCATCCTCCGGCAGGACCCCCTCATAATTACCGAATTTATCACCACCGATGCATTTGCCCGGCGCATAAGGCTCCAGTGAACCGCCGCTCCAGCCAAGGCTTTTGGCCTCTTTCTTTGTAATGAAATTCGCCGGAAGTTCGCCGTAGGTATGCAGATACAAAGCCACATCCTCCTTGGACGTATAGCTGCCATCCGGATCAAGCCCTGTTTCCGCCTGTGCGCTCTCTTCCTGTCCGGCCGCTATTTCTTCCGCAGCCGCCTCCTCTTCACTTATATCATCTGCTTCAGCATCCTCTGCCTGCGCCAGCTCCTCGGATGAGCTCATCCAGGCAGAATAGGCAGTGGCCGCCTCTCCTGCAAGCTCAGCCGCATCACTGGCTCCACAGCCTGTCAGCAGTGATAGCGAAAGGATAAAAGTCAGTAAAACCGCCAGTAAACGTTTTATCTTTTTCATATTCTTCACTCCTATATTCTTTATCTTATTTATCATTCTGCAGTGAATCAGTCATTCAGTTCCTCGAAGTGATCGATGGCTTCCCCAAAGACCTTCAGGGCCTCATCCACAGGCTCTCCTGTAGAAAGATCTACACCGGCAATTTTCAAAAGGCTGACCGGATCCTGTGTACAGCCGCTTTTCAGGAAATTCTTATATTTCTCCACCATCGGCGCGCCTTCCTCCAGAATACGATGGGCGATTGCCACGGAAGCTGCATAGCTGGTCGCATACTGATATACATAGAAATTATAATAAAAATGCGGAATTCTGCACCATTCATAAGCAATCAGCGGATCAGATACCATCGCCTCTCCGAAATAGTCCTGATTCAGAGCATAATAGGTCTCGCAGAGCTTTTCTGCTGTCAGAGGAATTCCCTCCTCTGCCATAGCATTGGTTTTTCGCTCAAACTCCTCAAACATGGTCTGACGATATAAGGTGCCCTTAAAGCTTTCCAGATAATGATTAATGAGATATTTTTTCTCTGCCGCCGATTCTGCCTTTTTCAAAAGATATTCCAGGAGCAGTACTTCATTGGTCGTGGAAGCCACCTCTGCCACAAAGATTTTATAATTGGAATTCAGATAAGTCTGATTCTTTGTAGAATACCAGGTATGCATGGAGTGTCCCATCTCATGCACCAGCGTAAACACATCATCCAGAGTGCCGCTCCAATTCAAAAGCATGTAAGGATGCACATCATAGACACCGGAGGAATAAGCACCGCCTCGTTTTCCTTCATTTTCAAGCACATCGATCCAACGCTCTGCAAAAGCTGTTTTCACGATCCGGCAGTACTCCTCCCCCAGCGGTGCCAGCGCTTCCAGCGTAATCCTCTGCGCTTCCTCATAGCTGACAGAAATATCATAATCACTGACGATGGGCATATATACATCATACATATGCAATTCTTCCACACCAAGCAGCTTCTTTCGCAGTTCCACATAGCGATGCATATGATGCATGCCCCGATGTACACTTTCAATCAGCTGGTCACATACTGCCGGTGCCACATTATTTCCATCCACAGCAGCTACAAAGGTCGATGGATATTTCCTGGCCTTTGCGAAAAAGATTTGTTTCTTTACCTGACCGTCATACAAGGCCGCCCAGGTATTGGAAAACTCCTTATATCTTCCGTAAAAGGCTTCAAAAACATCCTTTCGGAAGCTGCGGTCCTGATCCATCTGCATTTTTACAAAACGCCCGTTGCTCAGGGGCACCTCTTCTCCTGCCGCATTTTTTACCGCGGGAAATTTCAGATCTGCATTAATAAGGTTACTAAATCCGTTGGCAGGCACACCGGCCAATTCCCCTGCGGAAGCCAGCAGTTTTTCCATTTCCGCACTCAGAGAATGCTCCTTCTGGCGAAAACTTTCTCTGAAAAAGACCTCGTATTTTTTCAGTCCCGGCTCCTCAGCCAGATACTTTTCCAGTTCTTCCTTTTCCATCTGCAAAAGCTCCGGCTCCATAAAGGAAATTTTTTCATCCACACGGACGATGGCACTTCTGGAACGTGCCTGCAGACTCTGGTTTTCCGCATTGCCTGTATCCTGGTCATTTTTCATATGGGCATAGCCTGCAAAGCGATCGATACAAAGACAGCAGGCTTCATAGAGATCCATCACCTGCAGCAGTGTTGCCGGGCTTTCTGTTACTCTTCCTTCATAGGCTGCGATCTCTTCTGCCAGCTCTCCGGCCTTTTTTACTTCTGCTTCCCAGGCTTCTGTATCCGGATAAATATCCTCCAGACGCCAGGTCATCTCCAGCGGCACCTCACAGCGTTTTAAAATTTTTTCTGCCATAATATATCCTTTCTGCCATCGAAAACGTACAGAACGTTTTCGATTACTTCATGTCCTGTTCTCTTTTCATGAACGATTTTACACTATCCTAAGAAAGTCTTCAACTCGGCAGCGATTCTTGATTTCCTTCAGAACCTGAGACTTTTTGCGCCCTTTTTTCCTACTCTGCGAACCTGGTGCATCACAAAAAACTTCCATGCCGCGTTTCTCGCGACTCCACATTTTATGATGCCCTACGCATGGCTCCGCTAACGCTCCCGCCATGCTAAGAACACTCAGATTCCGGCCTATCGACCTACATCTTCGTGTTCTTGCGGTTCGCTATAGCAGGAAAAAGAGTGCACAATTCCCCCAAGGGGCAATTGCGCCCTTTTTTCCTACTCTGCGAACCTGGTGCATCACAAAAGGGCTGTCGCTTACGCGACAGCCCTATCACTTTCATGCAATCAAAAATATGCAGAAATTATTTCTTAAATACGTTATTTGGCTCTGCCCAGTTACAGATTGCTGCATCATTATGATAGAATTCAGCGCCACCGAACTGCTCGAACAATGTCTTCTCATCAGCATGCTCCAGAGACTCTACTGTTCTCAGACGAGCTTTTACTTTTCTGACTACGACATCATACTGTGGAATAGACATCCAGTATACTTCGTAAACTTCATTCGGATCATCTCCCTCGATGATGCACTCTGCTTTAAACTGAACGCCGCCACCGATTGCGTCATATCTCTTTACCAGGTTGCTTGTAAGAATAAATGGTACGTCTTTGTAGACAAATCTGTTACCCTGCATAGGCATTTTTTTCTCGCTCATTCCAACTCTCCTTCTCTCTTTAAAGAATAGATGATAACCATACATTGTTATTATAATATCAAAATATTATTCATGCAACAGAAAATATGCTAAAATACAAATAATACATTTTTAACTCAGTGGCAAGTTCAATTTCCCACTGAGTCAAAGCCTACTCTGTATACTATTTCACTATGTTCCCCAGGTTCACTTAGTGAAATATGTGTCCGTCGGATCGCAGGTGTCACCAGGTGCAGAAAAAGGTGCCTGCCTCTGCGTCAATCGGATTATGTGCTTTACCACCCAAAGGTGGTTTCTTATCTTTAATCTTTTATATAAAAAGGATGGAAAATATGGATAAAAAAGAACTTGCGCTGGAAGTCATCTCCCGCTTAAAAACCGCCTACCCGGATGCCGATTGTACTCTGGATTATGATGAAGCCTGGAAGCTTCTGGTCAGTGTTCGCCTGGCAGCCCAGTGCACCGATGCCCGGGTAAATATCGTTGTTGAAAAGCTTTATGAAAAATTCCCGGATGTAAAGGCGCTGGCCGCTGCCGACCCGGCAGAAATCGAGGCACTGGTGCGTCCCTGTGGTCTCGGCAAAAGCAAAGCCAGGGATATCAGTGCCTGTATGCGCATCCTGGATGAGAAATATGATGGTAAGGTCCCGACCACCTTCAAAGAGCTTCTGGCTCTGCCCGGCGTAGGACGAAAAAGTGCCAACCTCATCATGGGCGATGTCTTCGGGGAACCTGCCATTGTGACCGATACGCATTGTATCCGCCTGACCAACCGCATCGGCCTGGTGGACGGCATCAAGGATCCGAAAAAAGTAGAGATGGCGCTTTGGGAAATCATTCCGCCGGAGGAAGGCAATAGCTTCTGCCACCGCCTGGTATACCATGGGCGTGAAGTCTGTACCGCCAGAACCCACCCCTACTGTGACCGCTGCTGCCTGGCAGATATATGCAAAAGATCCGGCGTATAATCCACGCCGGATCTTTTATGATGCAGCAGCTTCGCAGAGTATGAAAAAAGAGCGCACGGAGCCACCGGCGAAGTGTGCACACTTTTTCACTGCTCTTGGAAGACTGTATCAATCATCTTTACCGTCTCTCCACTGATCTGCATTTGACTTCCGTAGAAGGCTTTCACCAGGTCGACCAGGTATTGTACATCCTTCACGCCTGCTGTCTCATAGGCAGAATGCATGGCCAGCTGAGCCAGACCGATATCGGCCGCATTCATGGAAACCTGCGCCATAGCTATATTTCCCAGCGTGCTGCCGCCGACCTTGTCAGAACGATTGGAGAAGTACTGCAGCGGTACATTTGCCTTACGGGCCAGCTCCCGCACAATCGCGATGCTCATGCCGTCGCTGGTATACTTCTGTCCTGCATGCGACTTCAGTACCACACCTTCATTCATATAAACACAATTTTCCGCATCGGTATATTCCGGGTGACTTGGATTCACCGCCTGAGCATTATCTGCGCTCAGCATAAAGCTGGCCGCAAGCGCCCGATAGTAAGACTCCTCCGTCATTCCCAGCGCACTGCTGATTCTGCGCAAAGCCTCCTGCAGAAATGTAGAATCCGCCCCCTGTTTGCTTCCCGAGCCTACTTCTTCATTATCAAAGCAAGCCAGCACATGGATGCCGCACATCGCATTTTCCGTCTCCAGCAAAGCTTTCAATCCCCCGAAAAGGCACTCCTGATCGTCCAGTCTGCCTGCGGAGAGAAACTCCTCATGGCATCCCCAGATAGAAGCCTTCGTCCGACTGTAAAGATACAGATCGCTACCCAGAATGTCCTCCTCTGCAACCTGTAATTCTGCCGCTGCCAGGGCCATCAGGCTATTCTTTTCTCCCTCCTGATTTCCCATAGAAAATAAGGGGAGCATATCCACCTGTTTATTATATGCGTAGCCGTCATTTATTTTCCGGTTCATATGAATGGCTACATTCGGAATCAGCACCAAATCCCGTCGAAAATCCAAGAGTCTTGTCACAATCCGCCCATCCGTCTGACGCAGAAGCACTCTGCCGGCCACAGACAAGGGCCGGTCCATCCAACTGCTGCAGATCATGCCGCCATAGCCCTCTGTATTCAGGCGAATATATTTTTTCCCCGCAGACAGTTCAGCCTTCTCCTTCACCTTAAAGGTCGGTGAATCCGTATGGGCTGCCAGGATACGGAAGCCATAAAGTTCAGGATCATTTCCCACACGAAAAGCGATGATGCTGGAGGCATTTCTGCAGACAAAATACTTCCCGCCCTTTTCGATCTGCCAGGCATTATGCTCCGCCAATTCCCGATATCCTGCCTTCGAAAGCATCTGCTTCATGGTATTTACCGCATGAAAAGCCGTCGGATTTTTTTCTATAAATGACAGCATTTCCTGCGCTGTTTCTCTGTACATAAAATCACCCTCTTTACTTTTGATCAGTTCAATTTTAACACATATGATTTTTGCTATAAAGGAAAATGCCCTTGACTTTTTTTCATCAAAAAAACAGAGCGCTGTCTTATGAACTCTGTCCAAAGATAACACTCTGTTTTCATTTTCACGTATTTATTTTATTCAATGACCGATCAGCTGCCTCAGAATTGATAGGTTTTCGGTTTCGGTCCGAGGGTCTCCACCTTGATCAGACTCGTGTTGCCGCTGCTTCCATCCGTGATACCGCCTGTGATAACAATGGAATCACCAGCGCCTGCCAGTTTGGTCGCTCTTGCCACAACAACTGCATGATAGAAGAGTACATCTGTGGATGTAAACTCCTCTACGATAACCGGCTTTACATTCCAGCTCAATCCCAGCTGACGATAAGCCTTCTCGCTGGTGGTCATACCAATGATCGGCATTTCCGCGCGGAAACGGCAGGTCATTCTGGCTGTGGTACCGGTTCTGGTACAAGCTACGATGCATTTGGCATCTGTATCAATGGCCAGCTGACAGGTAGAATGAGAAATCGCATCATTCAGATTCTGCAGGCGGAACTGATATTCGCGGAAACGCGCATTATAATCAATATTTTTTTCTGCTTCTATTGCAATACTCGCCATGGCCTTTACGGCTTCCACCGGATAGGAACCGACGGCTGTCTCGCCGGAAAGCATGATGGCACTGGTGCCATCGAATACCGCATTAGCTACGTCAGAAATCTCCGCTCTGGTTGGGCGCGGCTTGGAAATCATACTCTCCAGCATTTCCGTCGCTGTAATAGCCAGACCTCCGCGCAGACGACAGGTGGTGATCAGCTGCTTCTGGATCGCCGGCAGTTCCACATACGGAATCTCCACACCCAGATCACCTCTGGCTACCATGATGCCCTCGCAATGCTTGAGAATTTCCTTTGCATTATCTACACCGGAGCGATTTTCCAGCTTGGCAATGATCTGAATCTGCTCACCGCCGTTGGCATTCAGGAAATTACGCACATCGATGACATCCTGCGCCACAGATACGAAAGAACAGGCTACGAAATCCACGTCGTTTTTAATGCCGAATAAGAGATCCTCTTTATCCTTTTCACTCAGATAGATCTGCTTCATTACCTTATTCGGGAAGCTCATACTTTTTCTGTCTGAAAGGGCGCCGCCGATCAAAACGTCACAGATGAGATCTGTCTCTGTTTTTTCTTTTACCTGGAATTTCACCAGACCATCATTGACCAAGATAATATCACCTATGTTCATCTCACTGATGAGTCCCTTATAGGACACACTGACACATTCCTCATTTCCCTGGATATCCTCTATTGTAAAGCGGAACTCATCACCATCATTGAGCATGATTTTTTTATTTTCAAATGTACCGATACGGAATTCAGGTCCCTTAGTATCCAGGAGAATAGCAATCGGCTCTCCCATTTCCTCACGAACAGACTTGATCAGATCAATCTTATCCTGCTGCTCCGGATATGTTCCATGCGAAAAATTCAACCGGGCCACATTCATACCGCTTCTGATCATTTCCTTCAGAGTATCCGCATTTGCGCATGCCGGTCCGATCGTACAGATAATCTTCGTTTTTTTCATACCTTCTTTACCATACCTTTCTATAATCATCGGATTATTTTTCGGATAAAATCCTACTTCGTCCACCTTTGTCAGATAATTTTATCACAAAAAGCCCTTCTGCCGATATGACTTTTGTCATTCTTTCAGGTTATTGTGTGTATTTTTCATATTTGTTTACTTCTCTTTACCTTTTCATACGGATGGTGCTAAAATAGCCTTTATAATATGAAAAGGAAGGTAATGGACCATGGCAAAAAAACCTACGACATATGAAGACTGGATGGCTGTATACTCTGATGCAATTCAGATTTTCCTCTACTGCAATTCTGAATTTGACAAAGAGGGCGCACTTTATGATGATTTCTATAATCGTTTCGGAGAGCCAAGCGAAGAGCTGAAAGAGCAGACCAAGACCAAACTGAAAGAAACACTGAATGACTGGATGGATTCCATCTGAGGTCAAAACACATTCCATTCTGAAAAAAAGCGCAATTGTCCCATGAACAATTGCGCTTTTTTATTTCAGATTTTTCAATTCTTCAAGTAGCTCCAGGTCGGATGGCTGTACCCGCATGTTGGTCTCTGTTTTCGTTCCGTCCGGTTTCTCAACAGACATGGTGATCACACTTCCTTCCGGAACTCCTTCCCGGATAATTTTTCCGAAGAAGGCTACCACCTTCGGATGGGTCTTCTGAAATTTATTCTTCGCGCCCATCAATTTCATAATATTTCCCGGATTCATAATTAATATATACCTCCCAATTTCAGCTTCCATGGCAAGCGCCGGCTACACGCTTACCACCACGTATTGTGACGCAGCGTAAGGGTTTCACACTTTGCCTTTTGCTTCGTACGCCATTTTTATAGCCTTCAGATCCTGGCATCGTGAAAAACAGCCGCCCCTGTTTCCAGGAACGGCTGTCTGTACTTCTTCTTATTTCAGAAATTATTTGTTAGGATTCTCGATCTTAGTGATTCCGTTCTCACCTGCGCTGATGATCAGGTCTGTAGTATTCAGGAAGAAACCAGTCTCCAGGATACCAAGTGTTCCCTTCAGGAAGTCTGCCATTGCCTGATAGTCATCACCAAATTTTGTATTTGTGTAGTCTGTATCGAAGATGTAGTTGTGGTTATTTGTTACGAAAACTTTGCCATCGCGCATACGAAGCTTCGGAACGAATCCAGCCTCTTCCAGTTTACGCTGCGCATGTTTGTAACCAAACGGAGCAACCTCTACAGGAAGACCGAAAGCGTAGATTTTCTCTACCAGCTTAGAATCATCACAGATCCAGATATTGAATTTAGCGCTGGAAGCAACTACTTTCTCACGGAAAAGAGCGCCGCCGCCGCCTTTGATACCATTGAATTTAGGATCTACTTCGTCTACACCGTCAATGCAGATATCCAGAACCGGCGCATCATTTGTATCCAGAAGCGGAATGCCAAGGCTTTCAGCGTACTCTGTAGACTCTACGGATGTAGATACACACTGAATCTTCAGTCCTTCTTCCTGTACTCTCTGTCCCAGTCTCTCAATCAGGAAATGTGCTGTGGAACCTGTTCCGATACCTACTACCATTCCGTCTTTTACATACTCAGCTGCTGCATAGCCGGCCATCTGTTTTGCGTTCATATTCATTCACCTCTCGTTAGAATTTCTCTATTTTCCTATTTACTCTCTACGGGCATACACTCTCCAATGCCAAAACATGCCCGTTCGCTATTATTATACTTCAACAAAGAGCTTGCTTCAAGTTCTTTATGATACGGGTTTCTGAAGGGTGTGCTCGAGAATATATTCCCTCAGCTCCTCATAGATTTTTTCTTCATCCGGCGGACAGCCCATGATGCAATGCTCATAGCCGGCAGTACATCTGCCGATGCCCAACGTCCCTTTTTCACCCCGGTGTCCCTGTCCGATGGCGATCCGTTCCTTTAAACGATCGAGCAGTCCCTCTTCTTTCAGACGGTATAAGGCCGGTATCAGATTTCCGTAGCAGGCACTGCAGGAATCCACTTCATCGACAGCATAAGCTACCTGCAGTATTTTCCGCTCCTGCGGTAACTCTTCATCCATCGATAATATATTACCTGATTTTTCTTCACACTTATACCGGACATGTGCCATCGCGCTTTCACTGCACGCTGACGCCTTTACAGCATCCCAAGCCGCCTCGCAGTTCTGTGCATCCTTCTTTATTTTTGTCTCCGCAAGCTTATCTCTTGAAAGACATTTTTCCATATTGATCGATATAATCTCGGCATTCCGCAGATCCGTACTGCCGCTGCCAAGCTTTTCTGCCATACGGATATAAGGCACATCATCCGGACTGTAATGCAGAAGGTAACAGGTATAGCTATCCACCAGCACCGGATCCAAGGCTGCCATAATACAATTTTTCACCACCGGATTACCGCCCTCCTCGAAATCCAGGTCACCGCAGATATGATCCACCACGATAAAATCCTGATGGATCCCCCTGGAGAGGTGCGCGATCGGCTTATGGAGTCCCATGGTATGAAAACGTCGTTTTTCCGAGTTCGGAATCAATCCCTTCATATTTTTCAGTGCACAGGTAATCTTTGTCTGGCAATGTCCCTTGAGCACCGGCACATTAATCATGAAGTCTATTTCATCTACAATATCGCAGATATTCAGTTCCACACCGTCACAATCTACCTTATGAGCCTTGCTTTTCTGCGCATCGATAAAAGGCACAGCGTACTTCTCCGAAATTTCCCGATAACCACAGTACTCATAGGCATCTGCTGTTTTGTCACCGATCCAGGAACCCTCCGTGATACAAATATTTTCGAATCCGTGTTCCTGCAAATATTCAATGATAGCAGCCACGATCTCCGGATGGGTCGTCGCGCCAAACTCCGCCGGTGAAGGCACCACCAGATTAGGCTTAATACCAATCCGCGCCCCCAAGCCCGGAATCCGCGCCGCCAGATCCGCCCTCTCAAGAAGCGCTTTGGTCATCTCCTTAAAACCCGTCCCGTAAATCTTCAAAATCTGATTCTCTCTCATCTCACACCCTCTTTATTAGCGTCCGTCTTTGTAAAAAAAAGATTATATCCTTTACCTTTCCCCTCCTTGTTGTTAAAATAATCCCATTCAATTTTTTATTTTAACAGGAGGCGCTCATGTCTGATCAACGGATATTTTCTCTTCCGAAAATAAAACTGCCCTATATCGGTCAGCGTATTATAAAAACCACCTTTGCTGTATTCTTATGCCTTTTCATATATTTTCTCCGGGGCTACCGCGGCATGGTCGTACAGTCTGCCATCTCCACGGTACTTTGCATGCAGCCTTACAGGAACAGCAGCAAAACCTTTGCCGTGAACCGCATCACAGGCACTCTCATTGGTGCCTTCTGGGGACTCTTATTTCTATTATTCATGTCCCATGCGCCGGCATTGAACACCTACATGCTGCTTGTATACGCCGTCATGTCCCTGGGTGTTCTGATCACCCTCTATAGCTGTGTTCTGATTCGCAAAACCGACACCGCCTCCCTGGCGGCTGTGGTTTTTCTCTGCGTCGTCATCTATTATCCGAATGTAGAAAGTCCTCTCCTGCAGGCCTTTGACCGCGTCATCGATACCTGTATCGGTCTTTTGGTTGCCTTATTGGTGAATTCCATACAGCTTCCCCGCGAAAAGCAGCCGGACAAATTGATCTTTATCCGTATGCAGGATCTGGTACCGGACCGTTATGCGCATATTCCCTCCGGTGTCCTGATTGCACTCAATCACCTCTTTTTGCAGGGCGCCTCCATCTGCCTGGTATCCAAATGGGCTCCTGCCTTTCTGATCTCACAGATGGGCATGATCAAGCCCACCGTACCGCTTATCATTATGGACGGCGCCGCCCTCTATGACATCACTGAAAAAAGCTATCTGAATGTCATACCTATCGAAAAAAAAGATGCGGATGCGCTTTGCGCGCTGCTTCGCAGCATGGATGCCGGCTATTGCAGCTTCGCCATTCGCGACCGTACGATGATCATTTACCGGCAGGGAAACTTAAGCTTCGCCGAAGATATGGAATATGAAACCATGAAAATATCTCCTTATCGAAATTATGTGGACGGAGATTATTTCTCTGAGGATCAGATTGCTGCCATCCGCACCATGGATACCGATGAAAAAATCAATCTCCTTGCAGAGCGTCTGGCGGAATATCTGCCGGCCGGCAAATTCCGTGTAGCCCGTCGCACAATGCCGGGCTTCGAAGGCGTTTCCGCCCTTTATTTCTACAACCCCAAAGCAACCGTAGAAAACATGAAAGAGCAAATGCTCACACATGCCAGAGAAGACGGCCGCCCGAAGGAAAGGGTAGACCTGATTTCCATCGACGGCACCTATCGTTCCGACCGTGATGCGCTTACTTTACTGCATCGTGCCAGAGATATCTATATGCCGGTTAAGCCTGCCGCTGTCCTTGGAAATCTTTTGAAAAAAACGTTCCATCATTTGTCCTAGGCAAGGGATGGAACGTTTATTCATAATCAAAAATAGCCTTCTGTGCCATATATCCCATATACTCATTTTTCCAAACCTTATGCGGCATACTGGCATCATAAGCAGAAAGCGCATCTGCGTCCATTTCAATCCGGATAAGCAAATCATATCGATTGGGACGCTCCACCACATTCGGGATTACTTCCACTCCATGAATTCCCTCCAATTCTGTCAGCGGTGCAAACACTTTTTCAATCTCAGGTAACAAAGCCTCTCTTTTTTCTGCTGCTACTTCTTCACTATACTTTGCCAAAATACAATGCTTCATTTTCAAAAATCCTTTCTTGTATTATCAAGTGTCAGCGCAAGACTTTTACGGTCTGCGCTGTATCACATCGTCGCCTTTGGCCCTCAATACCACTATATTATCCTGATTATATACATTCATTTCTACGAATATCATGCCGTTATAAGGATTCCGCTCCTTCTTATCCACGACGATCACCTCCGCATGCAGCCGGTCCCCTGCAAAAACCGGTGCCAGAAATTCCATGGACGCCGTCATACCTGCGATCTCATGTTCAGCGCCGAAATTCCGCGGGGCATAATATCCCCACATCAGCAGATAGGTAAACATCCCTGATGCCGTGATCCGTCCCATGCGGGACCTGGACGCAAATTCCTCATTCACATGCATCAGCGATCCGTTGTATTTCCGGGCGAAATCCAGCATCTCTTCTTCCTCCACCCTTCTCTCCGGCACAAGAACCTTACTTCCAATTTCTATATCTTCAAAGTACATATACTTTAACTCCTGTAAAAAACGGATATGGCAAAGGCTGCATACCCACTTCCCGCCACGTATTATGATACACGGCATGGCTTCGCATTCCCTCTCGCCATGCTGTTACCTGTTATTTTATTATCATCCGAATAAATGTGTCAATGGGAGTGGCCGCTTTTAATATCCCAGGGGAGCTGCCGCAATATACCCTTTTTTGAATAAAGCATAGAAAAACATCCTTTCCACCTTTCTCGCGACTCCACAATTTATGATAGCTGCGCATGGATCCATGTTGAAATTCACGAATATCCTTATAAACATATATCAATTTATTTAGATATATTGCATATTTTTTAGTCAGGTTTTATAATTACTTTATATAAAGTTTATAAAAAGGAGGAAATACTGTTATGGTTGGTGTTATTATTGCAAGCCACGGACAATTCGCGCCGGGTATCTACCACGCCCTGACAATGATTCTGGGTGAACAGTCCTGTGTAAAAGTAGTCAATCTTTTACCGGAAGAAGGACCTGATGATATCTATGCAAAGATGGAGACAGCTGTAGCATCATTCGAAGACCAGGACAATATCCTGATCATCTGTGATGTATGGGGTGGCACACCATTCAATCAGGCAAACCGACTGATCACAGGGCACGAAGACAAATGGGCTATCGTTGCCGGTATGAATTTGCCAATGATCATCTCTGCCGCTTCTGAAGCTGAATTTGCTGATTCAGCCCAGGAACTGGCTGCCAGCATTTTCGAGGATGGTAAAGATGGTATTCAGATTTATCCTGAATCCCTGACACCTGAAGAAGCAGCTCCGAAAGCTGCTGCAGCAGTTGCACCTACAGGCGCTATTCCGGAAGGTACTGTTCTGGGCACCGGAAAGATTGATATCGGACTGGCACGAATCGACACACGTCTTCTGCACGGTCAGGTAGCGACAGGCTGGACGAAAGCAGTTCGTCCGGATCGTATCATCGCTGTATCTGATGCTGTTGCACATGATGACCTCAGAAAGCATATGATCATGGAGGCAGCACCTCCAGGCGTAAAAGCGCACTGTGTTCCGATTCAAAAAATGATCGATGTTTCGAAGGATCCGCGCTTCGGCGCTACCAGAGCTATGCTTCTCTTTGAGACACCGCAGGATGCACTGGCAGCCATTGAGGGCGGTGTAGAAATCGAAGAGCTGAACGTAGGCTCCATGGCACACTCCCTTGGAAAATTTGCTGTAAATAAGGTTCTCTCTCTGGACGCAAAAGACGTAGAGACCTTTGAAAAACTGAAAGCCCTCGGCGTAAAATTCGATGTACGTAAGGTTCCGGGCGATTCCAAAGAAAACATGGACGAGCTTTTAAAGAAAGCAAAAGAAGGACTTGGTATCTAAAACTGAATAAACAGGAGGAAGCAAAATGTCTGCTATACAAATGATATTAGTAGTAATCGTTGCCTTTTTCGCTGGTATGGAAGGTATTCTGGATGAGTTCCAGTTCCATCAGCCACTGGTAGCGTGTACTTTGATCGGTCTGGTAACGGGAAATTTAACGGCCGGTATTATCCTTGGCGGAACACTTCAGATGATGGCCCTTGGCTGGGCAAACATCGGTGCCGCTGTTGCTCCTGATGCCGCGCTGGCATCCGTTGCATCCGCAATCATCCTTGCACTTGGCGGCAAGGGCGTTGATGGTGTTTCTACTTCCATCGCCATCGCAATCCCTTTGGCAGTTGCAGGACTTTTCCTGACAATGGTTTGCCGTACACTGGCAGTGCCGCTGGTACACATCATGGACAGCGCAGCAGCAAAAGGTGATTTTAAGAAAATCGAAATCGTACAGATTCTTGCCATTGTCATGCAGGGTCTTCGTATCGCCATCCCGGCAGCTTGTCTTCTGGTTATCCCGGCAGAGGCTGTATCCGGCGCTCTGAACGCAATGCCTGCATGGCTGACAGATGGTATGTCCATCGGTGGCGGTATGGTCGTAGCCGTAGGTTATGCCCTCGTAATCAATATGATGGCTACAGCAGAAGTATGGCCTTTCTTCGCCATCGGTTTCTGTCTGGCTGCTATCTCTGAGCTGACATTGATCTCCCTTGGTGCTCTGGGTATCGCCATCGCCCTCATCTACCTGAAACTGCAGAGTGCAGCTACTTCAGGCGGCGGCACAGGTAACAGCGGTACAGGTGACCCACTGGGTGACATTCTGGATGATTACGAATAAGAAAGGAGGAAATACCATGGCTAATGCAAATCATGAAATTACATTGAGCAAGCAGGATCGTATGTCCGTATGTTTCCGCTCTACATTCTTGCAGGGTTCCTGGAACTACGAGCGTATGCAGAACGGTGGTTTCTGTTACGCAATGATCCCGGCGATCAAAAAATTATATAAATCTGACGAAGACAGAGCAGCTGCCCTGCAGCGTCATCTGGAGTTCTTCAACACACAGCCTTATGTAGCTTCTCCTGTTATCGGTGTTACACTGGCCCTCGAGGAAGAGCGTGCCAATGGCGCACCTGTAGAAGATACAGCTGTACAGGGTGTAAAAGTAGGTATGATGGGACCTCTGGCCGGTGTCGGTGATCCTGTATTCTGGTACACAGTACGCCCGATCCTCGGTGCCCTCGGCGCTTCCCTGGCAATGGCCGGAAACATCATGGGACCGATCATCTTCTTCATCGCATGGAATATTATCCGTTACGCATTCATGTGGTATACACAGGAATTCGGTTACAAGGTAGGTATGGAGATCACAAAGGACCTTTCCGGCGGTCTTCTCGGAAAAGTTACAAAAGCAGCTTCTATTCTGGGTATGTTCGTCCTGGGTGCTCTGGTAGACAGGTGGGTAAGCGTCTCGTTTACGCCGGTTGTCTCGAATGTACAGCTCTCTGAAGGTGCTTACATTGACTGGGCTAACCTGTCCAGCGGCGCTGAAGGAATCAAAGAGGCAATCACCCAGTATGACTCCGGTCTGGCACTTGCAGATCATGCCGTTACCACACTGCAGGATAACCTGAATTCCCTGATTCCGGGTCTTGCTGCTCTGGCACTGACACTGCTCTGCTGCCGTCTGCTGAAGAAGAACATTTCCCCGATCGTGATCATCCTCGGACTCTTCATCGTGGGAATCCTCTTCCATGTAATCGGACTGATGTAATCAGCCTGATGGATCAAAACTTTTAAATAAGGTATAAAAACGAAGCCGGTCAGATATCAAATAGTATCTGACCGGCCTTTTTTTACTTTAGGACCGTGACCTGTTCAAAGACAACGCAACGCCTACTTGCCCGCCATCCTTCTATACTTGCATCAGCTAAATGAAATGCTTATAATTAATTAAGTAGTTATTAGATCAGCTTTTTAACGGAGTTACCTATGGTAGAATCACTAAATAAAACAATCGATTTCGCCACCGCCGGCACATCCTTTCACGGATTGACCACCTACGGAAAAATTATGGTAGGCGATAAAGCATTTGAATTTTACAATGACAGAAACATCCAGGATTACATCCAGATTCCCTGGGAGGAGATTGAGTTCGTGGCTGCCTCTGTTATGTTTAAGGGCAAATACATTCCTCGTTTCTCCATCGAAACGAAATCCAACGGCTCCTTTTCCTTTGCCGCCAAAGAGCCGAAGAAGCTACTGCGCGCTATGCGCGAATACGTCGGCGCAGATAAAATGCTGAAGTCCCTGGATTTCATCACTGTGCTGAAACGAAAGTTTGGCGGCAAGTAAACTGCCAGAAGCTTTTTTTGAGGACTGACATTGCCGAAGAGAATTTTATACGCCAAAAATTTCTATCGTAAGAAAAGCTTTTCGAAAATGCACGTCACTCATAATTTTCGAACGAAACAATATATCAGAGGAGAAAATAAATGAAAATAGGAATTGCAGGCGCCGGTAATATCGTGCCGGATTTTCTCAAAGCGCAGGCTAAGGTAGCGGAAATCGAACCCTTCGCCATCTGCGCCTCCACCAGAAGCAAAGAACGTATGGAAGGCTTTGCCGCAGAATATGGTATTTCCCGCATTTATTTCAGCTACGATGATATGCTCGAGGATCCTGATCTGGAAGCCATCTATGTCGCTGTGCCCAATCACCTTCATTACGAGTTTTCGAAAAAGGCATTAAATAAAGGACTTCACGTCATCTGTGAAAAGCCTTTCTGTGTACATCTTTCCGAATTACAGGAGCTGAAAACGCTGGCTGAGGAAAAGGAATTGTTTCTCTTTGAGGCCATCACCAATCAGTATTATCCGAATTTTGCCAAGGTGAAGCAATTGCTTCCGAAAATCGGACAGGTGCGCATTGTAGAAATGAACTATACCCAGTATTCCAGCCGCTATGACGCTTTCAAGGCCGGCGATATCAAACCCGCCTTTGATCCTGCGAAAAACGGCGGCGCGCTGAATGACCTGAATGTTTATAATATTCATCTGACCACCGGTCTTTTCGGCCGTCCGGAAAAGATACAGTATTTCCCGAACATGCAGAAGGGCGTTGACACCTCCGGCATTCTTGTCCTGCAGTACCCGGACATGTCCTGTGTCCTCATTGCTGCCAAGGACTGCTGCGCTCCCTGCAGCATCCGCATCGAAGGCGAAAATGGCTATATCTTTAGCCAAAGTCCATCCAACAGTCTGGATGAATTCACCTTAAGCATCCGCAAGGGAGAAACAAAAGAATATCATCTGAACCAGGAACCGGAGCGCCTCTACCACGAGCTTCACGTCTGGGCAGACAAATACGCAGAGAAGGATTATGATTTTTTCCGCAAAGCACTCGAGCACAGCCTCATCGTGCAGGAGGTTCTGGAGAAGGCGCACGACAGCATCTGACCCTCCGGTCACATCCAAGAGTTGCCTTTAAATACCTACCGGATCTTTACATTACATATTCAGTCATGCTTTTATTCGCTTCTGTAAGCCATGAAAAAATGTCCGCACTTCCCAAAAGGCTTGTGCGGACATTTTTCATTTTTTAAATTCTTGCATCATAAAGGGGCTGGCACACCATTCCTACATGACTTTCTCTTCCATTTACAGATTAGAGTAGCCCATCAAAGACTGGTCTACTGCCTTGGCAGCCGCCCTTCCCTCGGCGATGGCCCATACGACCAGTGACTGTCCTCTATGCGCATCACCGGCTGTGAAGACCTTGTCTTTCGTTGTCTCATAAGCGCCTTCCGCAGTCAGGATATTGGTACGCGGATTGCGTTCCACGCCGAAGGTCTCAGCCACATAATCCTCTGTGCCCAGGAAGCCTGCTGCGATCAAAACCAGATCAGCCTTTACTTCACGCTCGGATCCTTCGACCGGCACCATGTTAAAGCGTCCTGTATTCGGATCACGCTCCGGCTTTAAGTCCACGAGAACAACTGCCCGCAGATGTCCGCGTTTGTTGGCCAGGAACTCTTTGATCGTCACCTGATACTGTCTCGGATCAGCGCCAAATTTATAAATTGCCTCTTCCTGGCCATAGTCTGTTTTCAGAACGCGCGGCCATTCCGGCCATGGATTGCTCGCTGTACGGCAGGCCGGTGCCTTTGGCATCATCTCCAATTGGAGCACACTCTTAGCGCCAAGTCGAATGCTAGTTCCCACACAGTCATTTCCTGTATCACCGCCACCGACTACGATCACTTTTTTGCCCTGCAGTGATTTAAATGAAAAATCCTTACTTTGAATAAGAGCTTCATCGTCATAATCCAGATCCATCAGCTTTTTGCTGACTTCTTTTAAGAAATCTACCGCGAAATAAATTCCTTTCGTATCTCTTCCCGGCGCATTTAAATCTCTTGGTCTGGAAGCACCTGTACAAATAACTACCCTGTCATATTTTTCCAGCAGCTCCTGACCGCTGATATCCACACCGACATTCACGTTACAGCAAAACTCAATTCCTGCCTTTTCCATCAATGCAATGCGGCGGTCGATCACGCGCTTATCCATCTTCATATTCGGAATACCGTAACGCAAGAGTCCGCCTACGCGGTCACTACGCTCGAAAACAGTCACCTTATGTCCGCGACGATTCAAAAGCTGGGCTGTAGAAAGACCGGAAGGACCGCTGCCCACAACAGCTACCGTTTTTCCGGTTCGCACCTTAGGTGCTGCTTCCTCTACCAAACCATGTGCGTAAGCATACTCAATAATAGCCCTCTCATTTTCCTTGGTTGATACCGGGTCTGTATTCAGACCACAGGTGCAGGCATGCTCACAAAGTGCCGGACAAACTCGAGAGGTAAATTCCGGCAGGCCATGGGTAATGCTAAGCCTTTTATAAGCCTGTTCCCATTTTCCCTGATAAACCAGATCATTCGTCTCCGGTACCAGGTTATGTAAAGGACAGCCTGATGCCATGCCGGCGATCATCACACCGGCCTGACAGAAGGGAACACCACATGCCATACATCTGGCGCCCTGCAGCTGCTGCTCCTCTAAGGTCAGCTGCTGATGAAATTCTCTGAAATTTTTGATTCGTTCAGAAGGGTCAGAGATTGCACCATCCTGACGATTATATTCTAAAAATCCGGTTGCTTTTCCCATGTTTTCTCCCTCCTATTCTTCACCGACACATGCATAGAAAGCTTCAATCTGCGCTGCTTCCCGGCTCATGCCCTGCTCTTCATACTGGCTTGTAGCTGAAATCAGTCTCTTATAATCCTCAGGGATTACCTTTTTAAACTTCTTCAGCTCTTCCTCGAAATCAGCAAGTATTTTCTGCGCTTTGACGGAGCCTGTATACTGCACATGCTTCTCCAGCATACTGCGAAGCTCTTTCTTATCTGCTTTATTCTCCACCTTTTCCATCAGGACAAGCTCCTTATTCAGGTTGCGATAAAGCGCATTGTGCTCATCATAGACATAAGCAATACCACCGCTCATGCCTGCTGCAAAATTCTTTCCGACCGGTCCGATAATGACTGCACGACCACCGGTCATGTACTCACATCCATGCTCTCCAACACCTTCTACCACTGCTGCTGCGCCGGAATTTCGTACGCAGAAACGCTCTCCTGCCATACCGGCGATATAACATTCACCGGAGGTTGCACCATAAAGAGCTACGTTACCGGCAATGATATTGTCCTCTGCATCATAGGCAGCCTCAGCCGGCGCCTTGACGATCATTTTTCCGCCGGAAAGTCCTTTACCGAAATAATCATTTGCATCACCCGTCAGATCCAAGGTCAGACCCTTAGGAATGAATGCGCCAAAGCTTTGTCCTGCCGCACCCTGACAACGAATAGTAATGGTATCCTCCGGCAGACCTTCATGGTGATTTCTGGTAATCTCTGCGCCCAGCAAAGTACCAAAGGTACGATCCGTATTGCCCACGCTAAGCTCTGCCACTGCCGTCTTTCCTTCTTTGATGGCCTGCAGGATGGCCTCATCTTTCAAAAGCACTGCTTCATCTCTGGTCTGCTCCAGCTGGAAATCATAAACCTGGGCCGGATCAAAGATACAGCCTTCCTCTGATGCCTTCATCAAGATCCGCTGCAGATCAATTCTGGCGCCTGCGCCCTGCAGGTCTTCCTTTTTCTTCAGCAGGTCAGTGCGTCCCACCAATTCGTCGATACTGCGCACACCCAGCTTTGCCATATATTCACGCAATTCTCTGGCGATAAAGATCATGAAATTCTCTACGTATTCCGGTTTGCCGATGAATTTTTTACGCAGTTCCGGATTCTGGGTAGCCACGCCCATCGGGCAGGTATCCAGATTGCATACACGCATCATTACACAGCCAAGGGTTACCAGTGGTGCTGTTGCAAAACCGAATTCTTCCGCACCCAGAATGGCTGCAATGGCTACATCGCGTCCGCTCATCAGCTTACCATCGGTTTCGATTCTGACTCTCTGACGCAGGCCGTTCTGAATCAGGGTCTGATGTGTCTCTGCAAGACCCAGTTCCCATGGCAGACCTGCATTGTGAATGGAGCTTAAAGGTGCTGCACCTGTACCGCCATCATAACCGGAGATCAGAATAACCTGCGCGCCGGCTTTCGCTACACCGGCCGCTACAGTACCGACACCGGCTTCAGAAACCAGTTTTACGGAAATTCTCGCATATTTATTGGCATTTTTTAAATCGTAGATCAGCTGTGCCAGATCCTCGATGGAATAAATATCATGGTGCGGCGGCGGTGAGATCAGGCTGACACCCGGTGTTGAATGCCTGGTCTTGGCAATCCACGGATAAACCTTTTTCGCCGGCAAATGTCCGCCTTCACCAGGCTTTGCTCCCTGCGCCATTTTGATCTGGATCTCCTTTGCGGAACCCAGGTATCTGCTGGTCACACCGAAACGTCCGGAAGCAACCTGCTTAATGGCTGAGCTTCTGTCATGATCTGTGCCGGCAGATTCCAGTCTCTCGTCAGATTCACCACCCTCGCCGGAATTAGATTTTCCATGCAGGTGATTCATGGCGATGGCCAGAGCCTCATGGGCCTCCTCTGAAATAGATCCGTAGGACATGGCGCCGGTCTTGAATCGTTTTACGATTTCCAGCTCATCCTCTACCTCTTCCAGCGGAACCCCTTCTGCCGGATAATTGAAATCCATCAGACTTCTTAAGTAGCCTGTCTCTTCCTTATCCACCATAGCTGTATAAAGCTTGAATTCCGGATAAGAGCCATCTCTGGTGGCCTTCTGCAGCATGTGAATGGTCTGCGGATTATAACGGTGGCTTTCTCCCTGGGAACGCATCTTATGGCTTCCGACAGGCGGGATAGAAAGATCTGTTGCCAGACCCAAAGGATCAAAGGCCTTGCTGTGCTGACGGTCCGTCGCCTCTGCAATATCTTCCAGGGTAATACCATCCACAGGACTTACCGTGCCGGTGAAATATTTGTCGATCACTGACTGGCTGATACCGATGGCTTCGAACATCTTACTACCCTGATAAGATTTGATCGTGGAGATACCCATCTTTGAAGCAATCTTTATGATACCGTTCAGGATTGCATGATCGAAATCATCCACTGCTGCATAATAATCCTTATCCAGCAGATCATCTCTCTCCAGTTCCTTAATAGCTGCATGGGCCAGATAAGGATTGACTGCGCTGGCGCCAAAGCCCAGAAGGGTTGCAAAGTGATGCACCAGACGCGGCTCACCGGATTCCAGGATCAGAGACATAGCTGTACATTTTCTGGTCTGTACCAGGTGCTTATGCACTGCCGCCACGGCCAGGAGAGAAGGAATCGCTACATGGTTCTCATCCACACCTTTATCGGAAAGGATCAGGATATTGCTTCCCTCTTTATAAGCACGGTCTACTTCGATAAAGAGATGATCCAATACACGCTCAATAGAAGTATTTTTATAATAAATAATCGGTACTGTAGATACTTTAAAGCCCGGTTTATCCATAGCTTTGATCTTCAGCATATCCAGGTCTGTGAGAATCGGATTTTCAATACGCAGCACATGACAGTTTTCCGGCTCTTCTTCCAGAAGGTTACCGTTTTTGCCCAGGTATACCGGTGTACAGATAACGATTTTCTCACGGGCCGCATCAATCGGCGGATTGGTTACCTGCGCAAAGAGCTGCTTGAAATAATGGAAGAGCGGCTGGTACTCCTTGGAAAGTACTGCCAGCGGTGTATCTACACCCATGGCGCCGATCATCTCGCTTCCGTTCAGGGCCATGCTTCTGATTTCTTCGATATACTCTTCATAAGAATATCCGAAGGATTTCAGCAGCTTATGTAATTCCTCATAGCCATAGCTCTGAATTTTTTTATTAGGAATCTTCAGCTCATGCAGTGTTGCCAGATTGCTGTCCAGCCACTCACCGTAAGGCTTAGCCAAAGCATAGGTCGTTTTTAACTCATCATCTGAAATAATGCATCCCTTTCGGGTATCCACCAGCAGCATCTTGCCCGGATGCAGACGTTCCTTCTTAATAATATGTGCCTCATCCACCGGAAGTACACCTACCTCAGAGGAAAGGATCAGGCGATCATCGTCTGTCACATAATATCTGGACGGACGCAGACCATTACGGTCAAGGATGGCGCCCATGACATCTCCGTCAGAATAAAGAATGGATGCCGGTCCATCCCATGGCTCCATCATAGTTGCATAATACTGATAAAAATCACGCACTTCCTTGGAGAGTGTCTCATTATGTGACCATGGCTCCGGAATCAGGATGGAAGCTGCCAGCGGCAGATCCATGCCTGCCATTGTCAAAAATTCCAAAGTATTATCCAGCATAGCGGAATCAGAACCCTGTGAGGAAATCACCGGGAAAATTTTTCCGTAATCCTCTGCAGAAAAAGCCTTTGAAAACATGGTCTCCTCGCGGGCCAGCATCTTGTCTGCATTACCCTTGATGGTATTGATCTCGCCGTTATGTACCAGCATACGGTTTGGATGCGCTCTCTCCCAGCTTGGATTTGTATTCGTAGAAAAACGGGAATGTACCATGGCAATGGCTGATTCATAGGCTTCATCCTGCAGATCCGCAAAGAAGGTCCGCAGCTGGTCTACCAGAAACATACCCTTATAAACGATTGTCCTGCTGGAAAGTGATGGCACATAGGTACCGTTGGCACTCTGCTCGAAAACCCTTCTGACGATATATAATTTGCGGTCAAATTCCAGATCTGTCTTCACACCGGACGGCCGTTTAATAAAGGCCTGGTAGATTTCCGGCATGCTGTCAATAGCCTTCTGGCCCAAAACATTCGGATAGGTCACTACCTTTCTCCATCCCAGGAACTGCATACCTTCCTTTTCTACGATAACCTCAAACATTTTCTGGGCCTGTCTTCTCTTCAGCTCATTCTGCGGAAAGAAGAACATGCCGACTGCATATTCCCGTGCGCCGCCGATGCGAATGCCTTGATCCTTACAAATCTTTTTGAAAAAACGATGCGGTATCTGTGTAAGGATTCCTACACCATCTCCGGTTTTTCCCTCTGCGTCCTTACCTGCTCTGTGTTCCAGGTTTTCCACGATACTCAAGGCATCGCTTACCAGCTGATGACTTTTCTCACCTTTTATATGAACAATGGCACCGATACCACAGTTGTCATGTTCGAAATCAGCACTGTATAAACCCTGATTTTTCATATGTCTATCCTCCTGCTATCTTTCCTTTCGGATCTATATTCTCTCTATAAAGAAAATTTCTTATCTTTCCTCTTTTCTGATGCATTAATCCGGCTGCGTTCTTTTCTTAAGCGGAATATTTTCCGTAAAGCAAACATTCGAAATTCACTTTCTACTCATGAAAAGGCTGACATTTCTGCATCTGCCATAAACTTCTTACGATCCTGGCTTCATCGCGTACACCGGTTGGCCGCTGCGATCAGTCCCTTAAACAAAGGATGCGGAACATCCGGTCTGGATTTAAATTCCGGATGCGCCTGCGTTGCCAGAAAATAGGGATGCTCTGCAAGCTCGATCATTTCCACGATCCTTCCGTCCGGTGATAATCCCGAAAGAAGCATGCCTGCCTTTTCCATCTGCTCCCTGTAATCATTATTTACCTCATAACGATGACGATGGCGCTCTGTAATATTCTTTTTTCCATACAACTTTACGGCCTGGCTGTCGTCTTTCAGCACACAGGGATAGGCGCCCAATCGCAAGGTACCACCCAGGTTTTCAACCCCTTCCTGCTCCGGCATCAGGTGAATAACCGGATGCTTTGTTTCCGGATCCAGCTCAATGCTGTTGGCATCTGCGAGGCCCAGTACATTTCTGGCAAACTCGACGATAGAGAGCTGCATGCCCAGGCAGAGTCCCAGAAATGGTATTTTCTTTTCCCTTGCATAACGGATTGCCAGAATCTTTCCTTCCGTTCCGCGGGTACCGAAGCCGCCCGGCACAATAATGCCATTGACCTCTCCCAGCGTCTCCTCCAGGCAGCCTTCGTTTAGCTCCTCCGAATCAATCCATTTGATATGCACCTCTGTCCTGTTGGAAACACCCGCATGGCGGATTGCTTCCACGACAGAAAGATACGCATCATGCAGAGCCACATATTTTCCGACGATGGCGATGGTCGTCTCACTGAGCGGATGATGCAGATTTTCGATCATCTGCTTCCATTCGGTCAAATCCGGTTCCGGGCAAGGAATATGCAGGCACTGGCAAACTGCCTGGGCCAGCTTCTCTTCTTCCATCATCAAAGGCACCTCGTAAAGGGAAGGCGCATCCAGATTTTCCAGCACATGATCCGGCTCCACATTACAGAAGAGGGCAATTTTTTTTCGGATGCTTTCATCCACCGGGTAATCCGAACGGCAAACAATGATATCCGGCCAGATACCCATACTCTGCAGGCTCTTGACACTCATCTGCGTCGGCTTGGTCTTTAGCTCGCCTGAGGCTTTAATATAAGGAATCAAAGTGACATGCAGATTCACGACGTTGTCCATACCTACCTCTGACTGAAACTGTCGGATAGCCTCCAGGAAAGGCTGGCTCTCGATATCTCCCACTGTACCGCCGATCTCGATGATAGCGATGGTCGTATCCTCGCTTGCTTCTTCCTCTTTATGGAAGTGATCCTTGATCTCGTTGGTGATATGGGGAATGACCTGGACCGTGCCGCCACCGTAATCGCCATGACGTTCCTTGTTCAATACGGACCAGTAAATCTTTCCGGTGGTCACATTCGAATTATGGTTCATGCTTTCGTTGATAAATCTTTCATAATGTCCCAGATCCAGATCTGTCTCTGTTCCATCGTCGGTCACGAAAACCTCCCCATGCTGGATCGGATTCATGGTTCCCGGATCCACATTGATATAGGGATCAAACTTCTGCATTACTACCTTGTAGCCTCTGGCTTTCAAAAGCCTTCCCAGGGAGGAACCTGTAATTCCCTTCCCCAGACCGGATACGACACCACCTGTTACGAAAACATACTTCACCATCACATTGCTCCTTGCTTACACTCTGCATGACATAAAAAACAGACATACCGCGTTTCTCGCGGCTCCACATTTTATGATGCCCTACGCATGGCTCCGCTCTCCGAGCTCCCGCCATGCTAAGAACACTCAGATTCCAGCCTATCGGCCTACATCTTGCACGCAAAGGTCCGCTGGACCTTCGCTTAGCATACTAAGGCATCGTGTTCTTGCGGTTCGCTATAGCATGAAAAACAGTGCACAATTCCCCCAAAGGGCAATTGCGCCCTTTTTTCATACTCTGCGAACCTGGTGCATCATAAAAAAAGGGAGTCAGATTGCTCTTACAATCCGACTCCCTTGCCGTTTATATAAAGAAAAGGGCACTTCAGACATCTCTGAAGCGCCCTTGCTTTTACTTCCACCTAGTATAGTATCGAGGCTACAGAAAGTCAAGCAAAAATTTATTTTATCATCAGACTTATTAAAATATATATTTAGAATTCCACATCAAGCAAAGCGTTCATGTCTTCCTCACCGGTACGAACCTTTACTACTTTACCTACATTGACCACGAAAATCTTTCCGTCACCGATGTGACCTGTGTAAAGGGCTTTTCTGGCTGCTTCAATGACATCATCCAGCGGCAGGTTACCGATGACCACATCTACCTGTACCTTTGGCAGCAGGGTAGCATCGATCTCAACGCCTCGGTATTTCTCGCCGGCACCCTTCTGGATACCACAACCCATTACCTGGGTAACTGTCATACCTGTCACGCCCACTTTATTGAGGGCATCCTTCAAAACATCGAAGCGAGACAATTTGGCAATAATGGTTACCTTGTACATACCGGTAGCCATCTCCGGTGCAATAACCTCCTGACGGACAACCTTTACAGCTGCATTTCTGGCTGCACCCGTTGCCATCTCATAATCTTCATCACCTACGATGGTATTTTCATTCATATCCAATGTCATGGTATTAGAAATATCCATGATGGAGAAGCCTGCATAGGCACTTGGCAGACCATGCTCCGTAACGTCCATACCTTTAATCTCTTCCTCAGCACTTGCACGAAGGCCGACTGTATGTTTAATGATGCTAAATGCGATGGTGATCATAACGACTGTCCAAAGCATAGTCACGGCCATACCGCCAAGCTGTTTGATCAGCTGTCCGCAGCCGCCGCCGTAGAAAAGACCCTCCTGAATACCTGCGATAGCAAAACCAGGTGCAGATTCTGTCGCAAAGAGACCAACTGCGATGGTACCCCAGATACCGTTAAACATATGAACGGCTACCGCACCTACCGGATCATCTACATGTGTCACATGATCATTAAACCAAACACCAAATACAACCAGGAGACCTGCTACCAGACCAATAATAGCAGAGCCTGCACAGTCTGTGACGTCACAAGGTGCTGTAATGGCTACCAGACCAGCCAGTGAAGCATTCAGACACATAGAAACATCCGGTTTACCATATTTGATCCATGTAAAGATCATACATGTGACAGTTGCTACAGATGGGGCAACTGTTGTTGTAAGGAATACAGATCCCAGTGTTGGGATATCTGTCGCTGCTGCACCGTTGAATCCATACCAGCCAAGCCAGAGAATAAATACACCCAGGGCTGCAATGACCAGGTTATGTCCTGGGAAAGCGTTAACTTTTGTTATTTTTCCATCTTTATCCTTTACGAATTTTCCGATACGAGGTCCCAGCATCCATGCGCCGATGAATGCACAGATACCGCCTACCATATGAATACAGTTAGATCCTGCGTAATCGTGGAAGCCCCACTGTGCCAGGAAGCCGCCGCCCCATGTCCAGTGCGCTTCGATCGGATAGATTACTGCAGAGATTACTGCAGAATAAATACAATAAGATGAGAATTTGGTACGTTCTGCCATAGAACCGGATACGATAGTTGCTGTAGTCGCACAGAATACAAGGTTAAATACAAAAGAAGAATAATCAAAGCTTGCATACTGTGAAAATACATCAAAGGAGAATCTACCGGCGAAACCGCCCAGCATATTTTCTCCAAGCATCAGGGATGCGCCGCAAATAAACCACATTACACATCCGATACAGAAATCCATCAGGTTCTTCATGATAATGTTTCCGGCATTCTTTGCTCTGGTGAAACCAGCCTCACACATAGCAAATCCGGCCTGCATCCAGAATACAAAAGCTGCGCCGATCAGAAACCAGACACCATAGACTTCACTGCTGATCGCGTTTAAAATTTCCTGCGTCATAATATCTTCCTCCTGTTTTTGAGAATCATGTCCTAACACCCCAAAACATTTCTTCTCTTTATATATGGAAAGGGTGCGTCCGATTTTCTGAACGCACCCTTGCATATATTTTTATTTTGTTTTTTATTTTCTTCAGGCTCATCCCGGAATTGAAAGGAAATCCCTTTTCCACTCATTCAGAAAGGCCTCCGTGAGAGATTACACTTCCATCGAAAGATTTTTTACTCTCACCGCAAACCGTTTATACATAGAAGAGAATCTGTGTATAAGTCGGATATGGAATATATTCCTCCGGCATAATTACTTCCAGTTCGTCAGCGATCTTACGGGCTGCTTCCATATCTGCCAGGATTGTATCATGGTAGAATACAGCCTGTGCCAGGAGATCTCCTCCCATCTGCTCTGCTGTCAATGCATCTTTATCAAGCTTCTCTGTCAGATCGAAGAGCTCCTCATACTGCTCTACGGCCTGGGTCAGAAGTTTCTCCTCACCCTTACAGCTAAGGCCCAGTGCCAGTGCTTTTCTGGAAGCGATCGTCTCTGTCAGATCATCCGCAAATTTTCTGGCTGCCGGCATAAATTCCTGATGCAGCATAGAAAGCATTGTCCTGGCCTCGATATTCAGGATCTTGCAGTATTTCTCCAGCTTGATCTCGTAACGGGAGTTCATCTCGGACTCTGTATAAACACCATGCTTTGTGAAAAGGCTTACATTCTTTTCATCCAGATATTTAGCCAGTACATCCGGTGTGGAACGCAGGTTATAAAGACCTCTCTTCGCTGCCTCTTCTACCCACTCCTCTGCATAGCCGTTACCGTTAAAGATAACTCTCTTATGCGCTACGATTGTTTCTCTGATCAGATCATGGATTGCTTTCTCCAGCTGATCAGCCGGTACATCTTTCAGTTTTGCGATAAACTGGCTCAGCACCTCTGCTACAGCTGTGTTCAGAACTGTATTTGGTCCTGCGACAGATGCGGAAGAGCCAAGTGAACGGAACTCGAATTTATTACCTGTGAAGGCAAATGGTGAAGTTCTGTTTCGATCTGTTGTATCTCTTGTGAAATGAGGAATAACATTTGCACCCATTTCCATGCTTACCTTCGGGCTTGTATGGAAGAATTCTTCTTTCTCAATGGCATCGATGACTGCTGTCAGCTCATCGCCAAGGAAAATGGAAATAATTGCAGGCGGTGCCTCATTTGCACCCAGACGATGATCATTGCCGGCACTTGCGACAGACATTCTCATCAGATCTGCATAATCATCTACAGCCTGGATAACTGCTGCCAGGAATACCAGGAACTGTGTATTTTCTGCAGGTGTTTTACCAGGATCCAACAGGTTTACTCCCTGATTGGTTGTCATAGACCAGTTGTTGTGCTTACCGGAACCATTGATACCTGCAAATGGTTTCTCATGGAGCAGACATACCAGGTCATGCTTCTCAGCCACCTTCTTCATCATTTCCATTGTCAGGCAGTTATGGTCTACAGCTACGTTTGTTGTATCAAATACAGGTGCCAGCTCATGCTGCGCCGGTGCTACCTCGTTATGTTTTGTTTTGGCCGGGATACCCAGTTTCCATAGCTCCTCGTCCAGATCATGCATATACTCGGAAACTCTTGTTCTGATTGTTCCGAAGTAATGATCCTCCATCTCCTGTCCCTTTGGTGCAGGTGCGCCGAGGAGTGTACGTCCTGTAAAGATCAGATCACGTCTCTTCTTATAATCTTCCTTGTCAATGAGGAAATACTCCTGCTCCGGACCCACAGTGGTCATAACACTCTTCACCTCTGTATTACCTAAGAGATGAAGCATCTCTGTTGCCTGTTTGTTCAGGGCATCCATAGAACGAAGAAGAGGTGTCTTTTTGTCCAGGGCCTCACCGCCATAAGAGCAGAATGCTGTCGGAATGCAAAGTGTTCCGTCTTTGATAAAAGCCGGTGATGTAGGATCCCAGGCTGTATAACCTCTGGCCTCACTTGTCTCACGAAGTCCACCTGACGGGAAGGAAGATGCATCCGGCTCACCCTTTACAAGCTCTTTTCCGGAAAACTCCATCATGACGCCGCCGTTATCTGTCGGTGAAATAAAGCTATCATGTTTCTCAGCGGTAGAACCGGTCAGCGGCTGGAACCAATGTGTGAAATGTGTAGCGCCGTTTTCGATGGCCCATTCCTTCATCGCTACTGCAACCGCATTGGCTACATCCAGCTCCAGATGTGTATTCTGCTCGATGGTTTTATGCAGCGCCTTATAGACATCCTTCGGCAGCTTTGTTCTCATGATCTTGTCATTAAAAACCAGGCTTCCATACAGTTCAGGTACGTTTTTCATAATCATTTTCCTCCTGCGAAAAACTTTTTTGGCAAAGGCTGTATCTGCGCTTTTGCCGAAAATAAAGAGGGACTCTGAACCACTGCAGTTCAAAGCCCCTTTGCTTTCTACCCATAACACGAAAAGTATTCTTCTCCTTTTGTGTTATCTGAAAATATAAAAGGCGCCTCGGATCTTCTCCAAAGCGCCTTTGCTTTCATGCGTGTTACTATAAACTTTCTGACCTCATCTGTCAAGTTCGTTTATTTACAAAAATCCTTTTTATTTGTCAATTGTGCTGACACCGATGGTTAATTCCTCCAGCACATCCAGCAAGACTTTGACTGTATCCAGGGAGGTAAACATAGTCACATTGTTCTCCGTCGCCGTCTGACGAATGGCTACACCATTTCCCTCATGTACACCGGAGAGAATAGCCCTGGTATTGATCAGATAGCTGACGTGGCCGGAGCGAATGACATCCAGTACTTCCCGGCTTCCCTCGCTGAGCTTTCTTCTTCGCCGGGTACGAATGCCATGAGAACGCAGATATTCCGCAGTTACGGTCGTCGCCTCGATATTGAAGCCCAGATCATAGAAACGGCGGATCAGCGGCAGACACTCCTCCTTATCCTCGTCCGCCAGGGTAACCAATACCGTTCCGTAATTACGCATTTTGATACCGCTGGCGATCAGAGCCTTGTACATAGCCCTATGCAGCTTCTCATCATAACCGATGGCTTCACCGGTCGATTTCATCTCCGGTGACAGATAGCTGTCCATACCCTTCAGCTTAGAGAAAGAGAAGGCCGGCGCTTTGACATACCATCTGGGCTTCTCCTCCGGGTAAATCGTGAAAATACCCTGTTCCTTCAGGCTTTCGCCCAGGATAACCTTTGTGGCGATATCCGCCAGCTGGTAGCCTGTTGCCTTGGACAGGAAAGGTACGGTTCTGGAAGAACGCGGATTGACCTCGATGATGTAAACATCCTCATGCTCATCCACGATAAACTGCACGTTAAAAAGACCTACAATGCCAATGCCCACACCCAGCTTTTTCGCATAACGAAGGATGGTTCCCTTGACCTTGTCGGAAATAGAATAGGGCGGATAGACACTCATAGAATCTCCGGAATGTACACCGGTTCTCTCTACCAGCTCCATAATACCGGGGACAAATACATCCACGCCGTCACATACCGCATCAATCTCAACTTCCTTTCCACGGATATATTTGTCTACCAGGACAGGCTTATCTACGTCGATCTCTACAGCTGTCTTTAAGTAATTACGCAGGTCCTTCTCCTTAGATACGATCTGCATAGCACGTCCGCCCAGAACAAAGCTGGGGCGCACCAGTACCGGATAACCGATTTGGGCAGCTGCCCGGACACCATCCTCGATATTGGTCACGGCCATACCCTTTGGCTGCGGAATATGCAGGTCCAGAAGCACCTTCTCGAAGGCATCACGATTTTCTGCGCGCTCGATAGCATCGCAGTCTGTACCTACAATGGTCACACCATATTCACGTAATGGTTCTGCCAGATTGACTGCTGTCTGGCCGCCGAGCGTGGCGATGACACCCTTCGGCTGCTCCAGGGCAATGATATTCATCACATCTTCTACGCAGAGCGGCTCGAAATAGAGCTTATCTGAAGTCGTATAGTCTGTGGATACGGTTTCCGGATTGTTATTGATAATAATGGCCTGATAGCCTGAGGCCTGAATGGTCTGTACGGCATGCACAGTTGAATAATCAAACTCCACACCCTGACCGATACGGATCGGGCCGGAGCCCAAAACAATAATCTTTTCCTTTGCATCTACAATGGATTCATTTTCACCCTCGTAGGTGGAATAGAAATAGGGGATGTAGCTTTCAAACTCGGAGGCACAGCTGTCGATCATCTTATAGGATGGCATAATGCCATTGGCTTTTCGCAGGTCATAGACTGCATGGGCACTCATATCCCAGTATTTTCCGATCACGATATCGGAAAAGCCCATCTTTTTCGCCTCATAGAGTACAGAAAGATCTCCCTTATGGGCAGAAATTTCCCTTTCCATCAGCACGATATTCTCGAAAACACGCAGGAAAAGGCGGTCTATTTTAGTCCGCGCAAAAATCTCCTCCTGTGTGATTCCTCTTCTCAAAAGCTCTGCAATAGCAAAAATACGATCATCCGTACCATCCTGAATATAGTCCAGAATTTCCTCTGTCTGCATTGTATCGAATTTCGCATGATACAGATGTATTACGCCCGTCTCCAGGGAACGGATTCCCTTCAGCAAGCTTTCTTCCATGGTACGGCCGACACTCATGACCTCACCGGTGGCCTTCATCTGGGTTCCCAGCTTATTCTGGGCATCCGCAAATTTGTCAAAAGGGAAACGTGGCAGCTTGGATACCACATAGTCCAGAGAAGGCTCAAAGCTGGCCAGTGTATTTGCCAGCGGAATCTCATCCAGACGATAACCGACAGCAATCTTTGCGGAAACCCGGGCAATCGGATAACCGCTGGCCTTGGATGCCAGTGCCGAAGAACGGGATACACGAGGATTCACTTCGATCAGATAATACTGAAATGAATTGGGATCCAGCGCAAACTGCACATTACATCCGCCCTCAATCTTCAGGGCGCGGATAATGCGAAGGGCACTGTCACGCAGCATATGATACTCCTTATTGGTCAGGGTCTGCGACGGACAGACAACCACAGAATCACCGGTATGGACACCGACCGGATCTACATTTTCCATGTTACAGATGGTAATAGCTGTATCATTCTTATCGCGCATGACCTCGTACTCAATTTCCTTATAGCCACGCACAGACTTCTCGATCAGGGCCTGATGTACCGGTGAGAGAATCAGGGCATTCTTCAGAATATCCCGCAATTCCTCCTCGTCATCGGCAAAACCGCCACCAGTACCGCCTAATGTAAAGGCCGGACGGATAACGACCGGGTAACCAATCTTTTCTGCTGCCGCAATTCCTTCCTCCATACTTTCCGCTATGATAGATGGCAGAATCGGCTCTCCCAGACTTTCACACAGCTCCTTAAAAAGCTCACGGTCTTCCGCCTGATTGATGGATTCGAAACGGGTTCCCAGAAGCTCCACGCCACACTCCTCCAGCACGCCCTTTGTAGAAAGCTGCATTGCCAGATTCAAGCCGGTCTGACCGCCGATGCCGGGCAAAATAGCATCCGGTCTCTCTTTACGGATGACCCGTGCCATATATTCCAGTGTCAGCGGTTCCATATATACTTTATCTGCAATCGCCGGATCCGTCATGATGGTCGCCGGGTTAGAGTTACAAAGAATAACCTCGTAGCCCTCCTCCTTCAAAGCCAGGCAGGCCTGGGTACCGGCATAGTCAAACTCTGCCGCCTGACCGATGACGATGGGTCCTGATCCGATGACCAGAATTCTTTTCAAATCCGTTCTCTTAGGCATTCTGATTGCCTCCTTTCATCACCTCTATAAAACGCTCGAAGAGGTATTTGCTATCCTGGGGACCCGGCGCACTCTCCGGATGATACTGAATGCTAAAGGCCCGGTCCTCCTTATGTTCCACACCCTCAATGGTCTGATCCAACAGATTGATATGGGTCACCGTGAGGCCGGTTCCCGCAAGGGAAGCCTCATCTACAGCATAGGAATGATTCTGTGAAGTAATCTCTACGTGATCTGTCAGCAGGTTTTTCACCGGATGATTGCCGCCGCGATGACCAAATTTTAATTTATAAGTCTTTGCGCCGTAAGACAAGGAAAGAATCTGGTGTCCCAGGCAAATACCGAAGATCGGATATTTGCCGTGCAAAGCCTTTACCAGCGCAATGGTTGCGTCTACATCTGTCGGATCTCCCGGACCATTTGACAGAAAGACACCATCCGGCTTCAGTGCTTCTATGGTCTCCGCTTTGGTATTCCACGGAAGTACCGTCACCTTACAGCCCAGTTCATTCAGAGAGCGCACGATATTTAGCTTCATACCGCAGTCAACGGCAGCCACATGCAATGGATTTTCTGTGCTTTTTGCCTCGGACACCCATGCTTCCTTTGTACTGACACGACTCACCTGATCATGGGCATAATCCCAGGCAGAAAGAATCTCCTTTCCCTCTTCCGGACTTACTTCCATACCGCAGATCAAAACCTTACAGGAACCGCTGGTACGGATTTTTCTCGTGATGGCTCTGGTATCGACACCGCTAATACCGGCGATGTCATATTTCTCCATGAAATCAGATAAAGTCATACTACTTCTGAAATTCGACGGCACAGGCGCATACTCTCTGACGATCAAAGCACCGATGGAGGGCACCCTCGTCTCATGATCCTCGTCGTTAATACCGTAGTTACCGATGATCGGATAGGTCATGACGACCGCCTGGTCTGTATAGGATGGGTCTGTCAAAATCTCCTGATAACCCACCATAGAGGTATTAAAAACCAGCTCCAGTTTTTTATCTGACAGGCTGCCGAAACGATATCCCTTGTAGCAGCTGCCGTCTTCCAGAATAATTTGTCCAGGAATGTATTCTCGCATCTTTCTTCCCCTTTACTGCACGAATCCCAAGGCCGGAAGCAATGCTTCTGACCTTGGGTCTATATACTTTTTCCGAAACGATTTTTACGCATGAAAGAATGTCAGGGGGCCGCTTAAGCCACGTCAAAAGCCGGAAACTTTTTTCACTCTGCCGGCAGACATTCAACATCCGCACACATCATGTCTGAAAATATCAGACATGCTCGCGTCTCTTTGCACACAAGCGGATCATCCGCTTTTGCGTTTCATTATGAATTTATTCTCCGCTCGCACCATAGTTTGCAAGCACACGGGCGGATGGATCATTTACATCGCATCCCTCCCATTCCTTATTCGGCATCCAGAAATCCACCACCATTTCTGCCTGACCCGGATAATATTTTTCAAAAATCTCACGATAGAGTAAGGACTCTTTCGTAAACGGCTGCGCATGGGTATATTTCTGCCGTTTTTCTTCATACTCTGCATCGCTGTAATAGGCTTCTGCATATTCCTTCAGATCGTCCACCATGGAATGACCTACCGCATCCGAAAAGGCTGCCTTTTCACGATAAAGGATATCGTGCGGCAGATAATCTCCCTCAAAAGCATGACGGAGCAGATATTTGCCCTTGCCGTAAATATTCATCTTTTTGGCCGGATCCACAGACATCACATAATCCACGAAATCCAGATCGCCAAAAGGTACTCTCGCCTCCAGTGAGTTCACGGAAATACAGCGGTCCGCACGGAGCACATCGTACATATGCAGCTCCCTGATACGCTTCTCTGACTCCTTCTGAAATTCCTCCGCAGACGGGGCAAAATCCGTATATTTATAGCCAAAGAGCTCATCAGAAATCTCACCTGTCAGCAGGACACGGATATCCGTATTCTCATGAATCCATTTGCAAAGCAAATACATACCCATAGAAGCACGGATGGTCGTGATGTCAAAGGTGCCCAGCATGTAAATGACCTCATCCAGGGAATCCAGCACCTGCTGTTTGGACATATATACCTCTGTGTGATCACTGCCGATATGATCTGCCACCTGTTTCGCATACTTCAGATCGATCGCATCCTTCTCCATACCGATGGCAAAGGTACGAATCGGCTGATCACTCTTCGCCGCCGCGATCGCACACACCAGAGAAGAATCCAGACCGCCGGAAAGCAGATAACCTACCTTGGCATCCGCCACCAAACGTTTTTCGACACCTGCCACCAGCTTCTCATGAATATTACTGCAGATTTCCTCGAGGTCATCCTTTCTCACCTCTTTCACGTCTGTCATATCGCGATAGCAGATAAATTCCCCGTCTTTATAATAATGTCCCGTCGGGAAAGGCATGATATGCGCACAATAGGAAACCAGGTTTTTCGCCTCACTGGCAAATATGATCGCGCCATCTGCATCATATCCGTAATAGAGTGGCCGGATACCGATCGGATCTCTGGCTGCTATGAAACTCTCCGTTTCCGCATCATAAAGAATCAGCGCAAACTCTGCATCCAGCATGGCAAACATATCTGTGCCATACTCACGATACATCGGAAGCAAAATCTCACAGTCGGAATCACTTTCAAATGTATATTTCTCCGACAAAGCCTCCTTCAAGGCTGCAAATCCGTAGATTTCTCCGTTACAGACCACATAACTGCCATCTAAGGCAAAGGGCTGCATTCCTGACGGTGTCAGACCCATGATGGAAAGTCTGTGAAATCCCATGAGACCTTTGCCGGTATCGATGATACGGCTATCATCCGGTCCACGGGAAATGGTCGCATCAAAGCCTCTGCTGAATTCATCTGTAGTAACACCTTTTTTACAATATGTCATAATCGAACACATATCTATACCTCCTAAAAAAGAAGGCACTTTGGATAGATAATCCAAAGCGCCCTTGCTTTCCTTTTTGCTCAAATCTGTCTCTGTCGGAAATCGGACGCCGACAGGATTAATCTATTCATTTAATCTATTCATTTATGCTAATGCAGTCGGATATTTACCGTTGAAGCAGGCCATACATAATGGCAGACCGCCGACTGCGCGGTCCAGATCCTCGATCCGCATATAGCCCAGTGAATCTGCGCCGATCTGCTTTCGTATCTCCTCCACCGAAAGCCGACTGGCGATCAGCTGCGAATTATCCGGCACATCTGTTCCGTAATAGCAGGGGTGGAGAAACTGTGGTGAGCTGATCCGCACATGCACTTCCAATGCGCCTGCCTCTCGAAGATCCCGGATCAGATTTGTAATCGTGGTTCCTCTGACGATGGAATCATCGATCAAAACAATCCTTTTTCCCTTGGCCACACTTTTCAGGATATTCAGCTTCATATGCACTGCTGATTCTCGCTCGGCCTGTGTCGGCTTGATAAAGGTCCTGCCCACATAGCTATTCTTATGAAAGAGCTGAACGTAAGGAATCCCGGCCCGATCCGCATAGCCCGCTGCCGCTGTCAATCCCGACTCCGGTATGCCGGCTACGATATCTGCCTCTACGGGATAGGCGTCTGCCAGCGCCTGTCCGCTGCGAAATCTCGCGTCATAGACATTCACGCCATCAATTTCCGAATCCAGTCTGGCGAAATATATATACTCGAATACGCAATGCGCCTGCCCGCTTCTGCAAAGCGATGTATCCGAGACCAAACCATGCTTTGAAATCGTAATGATTTCTCCCGGCCGTACATCCCGCACAAATTCAGCACCCACCGCTGTAAGAGCGCAGGACTCGGAAGACACCACATAACCCTTTTCTGTCTTTCCTATACAGAGTGGCTTCAATCCCCAGGGATCTCTTACCACCACCAGCTTTCGGGGACTCATGATGATCAGCGCATATCCACCCATCAGCCTCGGAATGGTAGATTTTACCGCCTCCTCAATGGAGCCTGTCTTTGCGCGATTCTTCGCGATCAGCACCTGTATGACCTCCGTGTCTGTGGTGGCCCGGAAGGTTTCTCCCTCCTCCATCAGCTGCTGCTTTAATTGTCCGCAATTGACGATATTTCCGTTATGTACCAGCGCCAGTGTACCCTTTAAGTAAAAGCTGGCCACCGGCTGCGCATTCTGCACATTACTATCACCGGTCGTTGAGTAGCGCACGTGACCAATGCCCAGATTTCCCGGCAGCGATTCCAGCCTCTGCTCGTCAAAGACCTCTGTCACCAGACCCATGTCCTTATGCAAAAAAAGATTACCTCGCTCACCGTAAGAGTTACAGGTGGCGATTCCCGCCGCTTCCTGTCCTCTGTGCTGCAAGGCCAGCAAGCCGTAGTAAATTCCCTTGGCTACATCCTGCCTGACTGCATCCCACATGCCAAAGACACCGCATTCTTCATGAATTCTGTCATCGTTATACATGTTATTTTTTCTCCATGAATACAGAAAAAGGCACTTTGGTCATCTGACCAAAGCGCCCTTGCTTTTTCCGTAATAAAGTATAGTAACTCTAATGACTCTTGTCAAGCAAATTTTCTTTTTTCTACAATTTCATCATTAAATAGTGATCATTTCTGCTTAAGCCTATTAAGCATCAACTGAAAAGAGTTTTGTAGAATAATATCTGTCTCCGCTATCCGGAAGAAGTACAACGATTGTCTTCCCCTTATTCTCCGGTCTCTTCGCAAGCTCTACAGCCGCAGATACAGCTGCGCCGGCAGAAATACCGACCAGGACACCTTCATTGACAGCAATCTCCTTGCCAAAGATGAAACCTGCTTCATTATCCACAGCAATCACTTCATCATAAATCTCTGTATTTAAGACCTCCGGTACAAAGCCTGCACCGATTCCCTGAATCATATGCGCACCGGACTCTCCCTTGGAAAGTACAGGCGATGTAGCCGGCTCTACCGCTACGATTTTTACATCCGGCTTCCGTGCTTTCAGATATTCGCCAACACCTGTTATCGTTCCGCCGGTACCTACACCTGCTACAAAAATATCCACCTCGCCGTCTGTGTCTGCCCAGATTTCCGGTCCTGTGGTCTTTCTATGAGCTGCCGCATTCGCAGGATTTGTAAACTGTCCCGCAATGATAGACCCCGGGATTTCCTTCTGCAGCTCTTCCGCTTTTTCAATCGCACCGGCCATTCCCTTTGCGCCTTCTGTCAGCACAATTTCTGCACCGTAAGCTTTGATGATATTTCTTCTTTCCACACTCATCGTCTCAGGCAGAACAATGATTACCCTGTAGCCCTTCACAGCAGCTATAGAAGCCAGACCAATACCTGTATTACCGCTGGTTGGCTCGATGATGGTTGCACCCGGTTTTAATTTTCCCTCTGCCTCTGCTGTCTCAATGATCTCCTTCGCTACTCTGTCCTTTGCAGAACCTGCCGGATTAAAATATTCAATCTTTGCCAGGATTCTGGCCTGCAGATCATATTTCTTTTCAATACCACTAAACTCAACAAGTGGTGTATTTCCGATCAATTCTGCTGCATTTTTATATATTTTTGCCATGATATTTACCCCTATTCTGTATTTGTTAAAGTAGCTGCTTTTCTTTTCATAAAGACAAGGCTTATCTGTCTTCATGCCATGTCAATGCATCATTTCTCCTAAAAGCTCCGCCAGCTTCAACATATCCGGAAGACCAGCATATTCTTTTTTCTTAAATCTTACACCTCATCAAATGCCTGTGCAAGGTCTTCCAGAATATCATCGATATGCTCTGTACCAATGGAAAGTCTGATGGTGCTCTGGCTGGTGCCCTGATCTGCTCCGCATCGTTCAGCTGTGCATGGGGCATCGTTGCCGGATGAATTACCAGGCTCTTCACATCAGCTATGTTTGCAATCTTTAAGCTGTCAATGACCTTATATGCAGCTTCCTGGCCACCCTTAATCTCGAAAGTAAAAACGGAACCGCCGCCATGTGATGTACTGTGAGATTTTATTGCGTATATCCTTGACAATAGAAATATCAGCTGTCAGATCAACAGTAGGAACCACCATAACGATATCATCATTACCGCAGGCCACATGAAGGTTTACCTCTGATCCAAGCATTTCGGATACCTCTACAACACCCTTCAGGTCTCCACACTGCCGCGCCGTGAATCAGACGGTCATCCTCCTTTCGTGAAATGGTCACTGCTCAGAAGGTGGAGTGAAGCAGCGCCACCATATTTTATTATTTTCTTTTGTACAATAAGCTTCTGCTGCCACTGTTTCGCCTGTCACCGTTTCAGTCAATAATCAGATCATATTTTTCCACATCAATCAGGACCTCTTCATCGGCTTCGAAGGTGATTGCTTTCGCATCATTATTATCTAGATAGAGAAGAAAAGACGCTGCCTCCTCGCCATCGTTGACAAAGAGTTCTGCATGATTGCCATCCAGCATCAGGCGGAATTTTATGACTCCCTTGTTCTGACTGACGATAAAATCTCTGACATGGACAATATCAAAGCTTGAACCACATCTTGTCCTGTCGATTCTCACAGTCGAAGAGTCACTCTTATATCGAATCGTTGCAAAATGTTCGCCATCATTGGCAAATGTCATCCTGAAGAATTTGTAATTATGATTTTTGAAAGGTTTGACGGTCACATTCAAATCAATACATCTGCCATTTACATTACCGAGGGTTATCGTATCCTTTACGATCACATTCTCATAAGACACTTTCCTGCTGCGGTAATTTTCAATTTCCCTGACAGGATTCTGGAAAAGCCGCCCGTCCCGGAGCGTAAGTTCTCTCGGCAATGTCATAGAGCCATGAATCCGACTGCCATTTCTTTTGCAGAAAGTAGTTGTCCAGTTCTGCATCCATGCGATCATGATCTGTCTGCCGTCAGGAGTTTTCAGCGTCTGCGGAGCATAAAAATCGATACCGTAATCGATTGCCTGTACCTTTTCACGTTTAAATGTGCAGGTTTTATGATCGTAACTTCCGATGATGCATACGCTGCCGTAGCCAGCATGAAATTCAAGTCCGATCGGTCTCATTTCCTGCGGGCTTACAAACAAGATCTGCTTGCCGTCAAGCGAGAAGAAATCCGGGCACTCCCACATTCTGCCGTACTCGTTATAACAGGCATCCAGGACCTTGACAAATTCCCATTGAAACGCGTCCGCGCTTTTAAACAACAGCACGGAACCGCTTCCGTCAGAAGTACGGTTTCCGACAACACAGTAATAATTGTCTCCATCTTTAAAAATCTTCGGATCTCTGAAATCAAGAGCATCTCCGCCTTCCGGCAGAAACCCGGCGTCGATAACAGGATTGTCTTCATATTTCTCATAGTTAATCCCGTCACCTACGGCTACACACTGATGCTGAAACTCTTCAACCAGACTGTCTGTTCTTCGAATCCTGTTAACGCCGGTATAAAGGAGCAGCTGTCTGCCGTCCGGCAATTCAATTGCACTTCCCGAGAAACATCCGTCGCGGTCTGCCTCTGTATCCGGTGCAAGTGCAGCCGGAAGACGCTCCCATTTTACAAAGTCTCTGGTCTTTACATGTCCCCAGTGCATCGGCCCCCATTCGTTAGAATATGGATGATACTGAAAAAACAAATGATACTCACCTTTATATACCGAAAAACCATTTGGATCGTTAATCCATCCGATCGTACCTGTCACATGATAGGCAGGTCTTTCTATATCCGCATATTTTCCATACTTTTCTTCAAAATTCCTCGCCTTTTGTAACTGCTCACTAATCATATTATTATTCCTCGTTAACTTTTTTATTTTTCCTGATGCCGATACCTGAAAACAGGTACCGGCACCGGAAGCATCTCTTAGAAAAGAAACTCTATTTTACAGTTCTATAACGGAAAGAACAATATTTTCTGGAGCCCGTTTCTCTGCATGGGTGTCTACTCTCTGATCCACGCTTTCCGACTTGCCAGGACGACAGAGCAACATAGATACAAAGTTCTGACCACAAAAAAAGCCGGTGTTCCGGACGAACACAGAAATACCCGAAAGTTCAGCTTTTTTGAAGAGCATATGGAAATACAGATGCCTGACGGCCGGATTCTTGTAACGAACTACGAAGATATCTCCGACTCAAAAGAGGGGAGAAATCCCTGGTTTTTGTCATAGAAGACAAAAGCGCTGTTATCATTGCAAAAGACGGCTTCCTCTCTGGCAGCGCCGAAGAAGTGAAAGAGGCTGTCAATGAATTTAATTCTTAGAAAAAATCGCCCCCCGCAAATTCATCATAAACAAGTTTGACTATTTTAACAGTGCGGATCACGACACCACGCCGACTAACGTCGCCGCCGGACGGGGTATGTCTGGCTCCCGGTTTTCTGAACGACTACAGCGGACAGTTTGCCCGGATTCCCTTTGATTGCAGGGAAAGTGTTCCCTGTGTGCTCTGTGCACATAAGGATGGCAAACGACCGGCCCTGAAGGACTTTATCGAATTGCTCAAAAGCTGTTTCGGGACGCCGTGGCAGTTCCATTATAGCTGCAGTATTTAAAACGTCTCACAATTGCGGAAGGCCTGCTAAAATAAGGCGCCTACCATGGTCATATCGCCCAGGCAAGCGCCTTCGTATTCATAAAGCTTTATCAACTCATTTCAACATGCTTCAAAACCTCCTCAATCGCCTTTCTCTTCTGCTCTGCATAAGTTCGACTACGGAAATCAATATCAATTTTAGATTTATGGTACATCTACCGTTTTTTTAAGATGCATTATGTCGCTATCATCTTAAATCAAGTATCATCAAATCACAATCCACATATCTACCATCAATTTTCATATAGGCAGGAACCCTTCCAATAAATCTAAATCCATACTTTTCATAAAGGTGAATCGCTGCAAAGTTAATACCAAAGTTGTCAGCGAACTTCTGGGAAATCCGAAGTTCGCGACTTTGACAAATTTACTTGCCCAGTATCAGAAAGAAGTATTTATCACCGGAATGAACGTCATGAATCAGAACCCTATGCCAAATCGGCCAGAGTCTTACTGTCAAGATAAGTATTAACTACGTCATTCATTCCTTTCCAAAAATCCAATGTCCGGCAGATATTTTCTCTGTCGCACTTTGAAGCACCTTCAGCAAGACATGCTACAGGGGCCAGATCCTTCTCTGTAAGCCGTAAAATGTCTCCAACCTTAATCTCGGCAGGATCCTTTGCCAGCTTGTATCCACCGCCTTTTCCATGGACAGCCGTCACCAGCTCATTCTTAGACAGAATCGGAAGGATCTGTTCCAGATATTTCAGGGAAATCCCCTGTCTTGCAGCAACATCTTTCATGGGAATAAAATTTTCTTTTGCATTCTGAGTCAGGTCTATCATAACCCGCAGGGCATATCTTCCTCTTGTTGAAATCATATTCATAACTCCTATCGCATTACTTCCTTTGTTGTGGCGGCATTATCTGCATAAACAAACATATAGAGCCCCTTATTCCGTAAACAGAGCCGTAGAATAATATCGGTCACCACTATCCGGCAGCAACGCCACAATCACTTTACCCTTATTTTCCGAACGCTTTGCTAACTGAATCGCTCCGTAAAGAGCTGCTCCGGAAGATATTCCAACGGAAATCCCCTCTTTTCTTGCCAGCAGCCTTGCCGTGTCAAATGCATCCTGATTGGATGCCTTAAGTACTTCATCATAAACCTTGGTGTTCAGGACATCCGGCACAAAACCTGCTCCGATACCCTGGATCTTATGAACTCCGGATCTGCCTTCGGAAAGAACAGGCGAATCTTCCGGTTCCAAGGCAACAACTTTGACAGCAGGATTCTGCTCTTTCAGATACTCACCGGTTCCGGTTACCGTACCGCCTGTACCTACGCCTGCGATAAAAATGTCTACCTTCCCATCGGTATCCTTCCAGATTTCAGGTCCTGTCGTAGCCTTATGCGCAGCCGGATTGGCCGGATTTACAAACTGCCCCGGAATAAAGCTGCCCGGGATCTCTTTTGCCAGTTCTTCCGCCTTTGCGATGGCTCCTTTCATACCCTTTGCTCCTTCTGTAAGTACCAGCTCAGCGCCATAGGCCTTCAGGATATTTCTCCTTTCCACGCTCATGGTTTCCGGCATTGTAAGAATGATGCGATAGCCTTTTGCTGCCGCAATAGAAGCCAGGCCAATGCCCGTGTTGCCGCTGGTCGGTTCAATGATCACAGAACCTTCTTTCAGAAGCCCTTTCTTTTCCGCATCTTCAATCATTGCTTTTGCAATACGATCTTTTACGCTGCCTGCCGGATTCAAATACTCCAGTTTTACAAGGACTGTTGCTTCCAGTTCCAGCTCCTTTTCAATGTTAGTAACTTCCACAAGAGGCGTGTTTCCGATAAGTCCTAATGTTCCTTTATAAATATTTGCCATGATCATACTCCTTTTTACTGTTTTACTGCTTCAAAAGCCTGTGCAAGATCATCGATAATATCATCTATGTGCTCTGTTCCAATTGACAGACGAATCGTGCTTTGGGAAATACCTGCTGCTGTCAGTTCTTCATCGGAAAGCTGTGCATGAGTTGTTGTAGCCGGATGTATTACCAGACTTTTTACATCTGCGACATTTGCCAAAAGCGAAAATATCTGTAAGCTGTCAATAAACTTCCATGCAGCTTCTTTTCCGCCCTTGATCTCAAAGGTGAAAATGCTGCCGCCGCCATTCGGAAAATATTTTTCATACAATGCATGATCCGGATGATCGGGCAGGGATGGATGATTTACCTTTTCCACCAATGGATGATTTTTAAGATATTCAATTACCTTCTTTGTATTCTCCGCATGTCTGTCCAATCGAAGCGGAAGGGTCTCGATTCCCTGAAGAAGCAGGAATGCGTTAAACGGTGAGATTGTTGCGCCTGTATCCCGGAGCAGAATTGCTCTGATATATGTCACAAAAGCTGCATGCCCTACTGCATCATAAAAGGAAACTCCGTGATAACTTGGATTCGGATCAGCAATATTCGGATATTTACCGGATACCTTCCAGTCATACTTTCCGGCCTCCACAATTATGCCGCCAAGTGTTGTTCCATGTCCTCCGAAAAACTTGGTGGCGGAATGTACTACAATATCAGCGCCGTGCTCGATGGGTCGTACCCAGTAAGCAGCACCGAAAGTATTGTCCACTACCAATGGAAGTCCATGCTTATGCGCGATAAGTGCGACTGCATCTATGTCAGGGATATCACTGTTTGGATTTCCAAGAGTTTCCAGATATACGGCTCTTGTATCTTCCTCAATCGCATTCTCAATTTCCTCCAGATCATGTGCATCCACAAATGTTGTCCTTACGCCGAACTGAGCAAGTGTATGCTCCAGTAAATTATAGCTGCCGCCATAGATTGTCTTCTGTGCGACAATGTGTCCGCCATTTGCCGCAAGTGCTTCGATCGTATAAGTAATCGCTGCCGCTCCTGAAGCTACCGCCAGTGCAGCGCTTCCATTTTCCAAAGCTGCCACCCTCTTTTCAAGAACATCCTGGGTGGAATTGGTAAGACGTCCATAAATATTTCCCGCATCTGCCAAACCGAATCGATCTGCAGCATGCTGAGAATTGTGAAATACATAACTTGTTGTCTGATAAATAGGGACTGCTCTCGAGTCCGTAACCGGATCAGCCTGTTCCTGTCCTACGTGAAGTGCAAGTGTTTCAAATCTGTAATGATTACTCATATTCTTATCCTCCGATTTTTACAAATGTATTTAATAAAATGTGTCTGTAAAGCAACATCGCATACACATTCGTCCAAATCGGAAATTATGTCTGTCCATAAATATCAATTTTAAACTCATTCTATATACCTACCTTTCCAGTGGGCAGGTAAAGAATATCACCATTTACCTACTATGTCAATAGGTTGATAAAACAAAAATTCTGCAGCTATCAGGAATTTCACCGGGCACCTGCAGGATTAATCATTTATAAATACCAATTTTACCATACCTACAGGAGCTGCCGCTGCTCTTCCTCACTCATGCAGGAATAAAGCTTTTCGAAACAGATTAGGATCTTGTAAATATTATCGCCTGTAACCTTCTCCGCCTCAATAGACTGTTTTTTTGCCTTGGCCTCAATCAGGCTCTGCTCCAGATCATCGATTTTATCGTACATGCGATAGAGGCGGTCATCCAGGTCCGACTTCCGGCGATTATAATACTTGCCATATTTCTTCCTGATATGGAAGATTCATGCCGTTCAGTGTTGCTTTTACTTCATCAATGTGCTGATATAGCTTGAAACTCTTGGTTCCTTCAAAAGGAACTATCTCATCATTAAAAAACATTAGTAATATCTCTATTGTGATGTTTGAAAGGTTTTCTTTTGTCAAGCATCCCATGTCTAATTCGACATTTCAATTCAAAGCGTCCTTTTTTCTGCGTTCTTGGTTCTATTTATTTTATTATCGACTTCATAAAACCAAATTCGTTTATTTTTGGTTTTATATGTGCTATATTATAGCCTGGAAGGAGGAATAGAACAATGAGTGGTTCTTACGAAGCAATAACCCTTCCTTTGGCAAATGACATTATTGATCCGTTATTTTTTATGGAAGAACTGATCGACGCAACAGCCAAATTGGAGGTATATAAAGAGAAAATTCGCGACAGCAAGCTTGACAGTTCCTGGTTTATGCCCACTCTGCAGCAAAAAGAAGCTCTGGCTTCCTCTGCATTGGAAGGTACTCAGGCCACCTTGGATGGTGTGCTTATCGATCAGATCTCACCAAATGAGAAGGATACAAATCTTACCGAAGTTAGAAACTATTATCTGGCAACCGTTCAGGGAATCAATACTTTGAGCCGACACGACTTTTCAAATGATTTCTTTTCTGATATCCATTCTGCGCTAATGATTGGAAATGTAAGAAAGCCTAGCATCATCGGGTCATACAGAACTGAGCAGAATTACATTGGCAAGAAGGATTCCAGCCACGCGATCACATTTATCCCGCCTGCACCGGAAAAAGTACCAGTTTTGATGGATAACCTGATAAGCTATATCAACAACCCACAGGACAATCTCCGTCCTTTAGTACGTACAGCTATTATCCATGCGCAGTTTGAAACCATACATCCTTTCATGGATGGTAACGGACGTGTTGGACGTATGCTGATACCAATGTATTTGTATTCCCAGAAGCAGATTGATCTTCCCTGTTTCTTTATCAGCGAAGCATTAGAGCGTGATAAGATCAAATATTATAATCTTCTGAATAATATTCGATATAACGGAGAATGGAACGAGTGGATCAAATTCTTTCTTAGCACAGTTGCCAGGCAGTGCGACAAGTACATCAAGATGATCACTGATATTAATGCACTGTATCAAAAGCATCTGGATATTGCCTGTGACCTCGCAAGATCCAGCAAAATGGTCGACGTCATAAATGTTCTGTATCAGCATCCTGTTACCAGCGGGACGCAAATTGCAGAACTTACCAATGTGCCGCAGACCAGTGTCAATCGCTACCTGAATCTGCTTGTTCAGGAGAAGATATTATACACGGATAACAAGCGCAAGAATCGTACCTACTACTACTACGATCTTCTCGATATTCTCCGTGCTTAATATGAATATACTATGGGAGGTGATGCCCTATGAATGTAAAAAAATAAAACGCATTGGAAAACTGTTACCAGCAGCTTTTCAACACGTTTCATTCCCCGGATATGCTATTAACGAATCCAAGAGTCGCTACTTGAGATAATAGCATATCCTTGTCCCACAGTCTATTGGCATTTTATACAAATTGCACAATAGGCGGATAATAATTGGTCAAAGACCAGAAAGGATATGTTAATGTCATGAAAAAACTAACTAAACTAGTGCCGCAAGAAGATGGCACATATGTACGCATGCCTAAAGACATGTGTTATTTACTGAACTATAATATCCTCAAATTGCTTAATCGTGCTCGACGATGTGGTCCCTTGGATATGCCAGAACTCCACTGTGATACTAACGTATTTCCAGATTATCTAGCTCTATACAGCCAGAAATCTCTCTACCACACCTCTCAGATGACTGCTGTCTGCTTCTATTCATTTGATATTGAATTCGATGGACGAAACGGATTGTTTTGGGCAATCTACTTTGACGATAAGAAGAGACTCTCCTATTTCAAAGAACGCTTCAAAAATGTTAAATTCTTTATCTCACCTGATTATTCTGTATTTGGTGATATCCACAAGATGGAGAATCTGTACAGAATTTTCAGAGCACGAATCATTGCTTTGTGGTTCTCGTTGGAACTGCATGCAGTTGTAATCCCTAATGCCTCATATGCTGATCCAGAGAGTTTTTCCCTCTATTTCAGCGGATTAGAAAAATGCAGTGTTATTGCAATGAGCGCCAAAAGCCATATCCGATATGCATCGGAGAGAAAGCTATTTGAATCAGCAATACGATATGCGGTTGATAACCTTCCTCTAAAAGCAATAATCGTTTATTCTGCCTGCGGTAAGGATCAGACCTGTCTTAAGTCATTTGAATATGCTATCAATCATGGTGTTAAAGTGATCATTCCAGAAAATACCCTTCGTAGTCGAAATATGCAGAGGAGGGCTGGTTAATGGCAAGTGGTGGAAATAGCAATCAAACTTCTGGGAATCAGCACACTTTAGAGCAAGAGGAAGCTGCTAGACAGGCAGCCGAAAATGAAGCAGCTGCTGAACAGCAGTATCTTTCTCAAATCCTTCCTCAATCGTCCCCTATACATATTCCTGATAATGCCACAATTACGCCACAGAGTAAAAATGGATATGAACAGGTAAAGTATCAATGGAGCAGAGGAGATTACAATTATACCTGTCGCTGGCACACCCGAACCCCTGGAGCTCCGCCAGAACAGGGTGACAGCTGGGTTGTTGAAAGGCATCGTCCTGGTATCGGTTCAGGACCTAATGCACGGCCAGCCAAACGTGAAATATTGGCAGGCGACGGGAAATGGGTTCCAAAATCAATGTGGGATGCCGCTATTCGAGCTAGAAAAAATGGCACCGCAACACAAGAACAAAAGGAGTTGTTAGATCATGGACACTGGAAAGCTTAATAATACCCTTTTCTATGAAGGATACGAAGGTGAAGGAGAAATAATTTTATCCTTATCAGACGCCGAAAACGAAATCACCATTCATGTGTGGGATGGTTACTTCGAAGAGATCTTTGGGAATCCTATTGACTCAAATCTTGGATGGATTGGTTTCACAAAAGATTATCAGGAATCTGTTCGCACTTTCGCCGATGAAGAACACATCTCACCTTCAACAATTTCAGAGTATCTTTCTGATTTGAGGAGTTACGAAAATCACTCCTTTTCATACCCTGAGGCAAGAGATTGTTTGAAATTATTGATTTCATTTTTCGAGAAAGCGATGAACTCATCATTAGAAATCACCGTAAAAATACTGTAAGATGAAGGACTGATTCATTGATTTCCCTCAGTGAATCAGCCTTGACATAATCAGGATCATTCCTAGAAAAATGTGCATAAGAATATAACAACAACGCTTCAGACGTACACAAACGCAACTAAAACAATGGAAACAGGTGGTCTTTTTTACGCTCAAATGTACACTACCTGAAACGGGCGTGTACAAATGGTGTACATTTAAGCATTTATTTTTCTTGAAATCTCAAAAAATGGCTTATTTACTTACTTAAAAGACATACAGTCTCGACATGTCTTTCATTGTCCAAACCATCTCCGATCGGCATCTGCATGTCCTCCTCAATGATCGGCAGCCGGAAGGTGATGGATTTCAGCCACTGCCCATTTGCCTGTCGCTCCTCATAGATCTGAATCTCGCTGATGAGGGATTCCATCAGCTGCCGTTTTTCTTCCTCACTCATGCAGGAATACAGCTTTTCGAAATAGATCAGGATCTTGTAAATGTTATCGCCTGTGACCTTCTCCGCCTCAATGGACTGCTTCTTGGCCTTGGCCTCGATCAGGCCCTGTTCCAGATCATCGATCTTATCATACATGCGATAGAGGCGGTCATCCAGGTCCGACTTGCGGCGAGCATAATGTCTGTCATCCGGATTCAGCCCTTCGATCTCCTCCAATGTCTTCCTCTTGGTAGCATACGCCTGCTTCAGCTGCTTTTCCAAAGCCGCGATTTCCTGCTCTACAGCCGCAGTATCCACCTTCAGATTGATCTTTTCCTGCATCATGGAAGCAAAGCGAGGATTCGCCACCAGTTTTGTGATCACCTCAACAACTGCTGCATCCAGGATTTCTTCATTGATTTGCTTCTTGTAATCACACTTATGACCCCGGGTCATGTTCCTGTGCTTGCAGCCGTAGTAATAAAAGTTCTTGTACAGACTGCCATCCTTCTTGTGCTTGATACTCTTGTTGCCATACATACCGGCACCGCAGACAGGGCACTTCACCAAACCGGACAGCAGGTGTGTCTTGATATCCTTTGCCTTGTTGACATGCTCATACTTTTTCGCCTGAGCTGTCATCTTAACCTGAGCCTGATTCCAGACCTCTTCGGATACGATTCCCTCATGCAGGCCGTCCACAACGATATAATCGTCCTGCTCCACCAGTTTGTATTCATTCCGGGTACCATGAACCTTTTCCGTCTTGCGGCGGCCGTAGGCGATCTTACCACAGTAAACCGGATTCTTGATAATACGACGAATCAGAGCTGCATCGAAAAGCTGATTCTTGCCATTATCCCTAGGAATCTTGCGGATTCCATGATTCTCCAGATATTTTGCCAGACCATTGGCTCCGATATCGGTGGAATTCCACTGTTCAAAAATGGTACGGATTGCCACTGCTTCCTCTTCATTGATGACCAGCAGACCCTTTTCCAGTTTATAGCCATAGGGCGGGAAACCGCCGTTCCACTTGCCGTCTCTGGCTTTCTGGATACGGCCTTCCATGGTTTGGACACGGATATTCTCACGCTCAATCTCCGCAACTGCTGACAGGACCGAGATCATCAGCTTGCCGGCATCCTTAGAAGAATCAATACCGTCCTCCACGCAGATCAGATTGACGCCGAAGTCCTGCATGGTCTGCAGGGTAGAAAGTACATCTGCTGCGTTGCGGCCGAAACGGGACAACTTGAAAACCAGAACATAGGACACATCATCCTTTCCGGTCTTAATATCCTCCATCATGCGGTTGAATTCGTCCCGGCCCTCGATAGACTTGCCGGATTTACCGGCATCTTCATATTCACCGACTATCTCGTAATTGTTAAACTCCGCAAAGGCCTTCATGCGGGTGCGTTGGGCTTCCAGGGAATAACCATCAATCTACATGGCGGTGGAGACTCTAGTATAGATATATACTTTCTTTTTTACTTCTAACATAAAATCATTATCCCCTTTTATAGTTTGGACATTTTTCTCATGTATATGTTACATCTCATCCGCTTTTATTACAATCAAAAAACAAAAAGGGCAGGCAATATTTACACTACCTGTCCCTTATCATGAAACTCACTGAATTTTCCGATATAGTCTGTTCACTGCTTCCATATATTCAGTCTTATCTTCTTCACAAATCCATTCATACCTACTGATAAAGGACTCGGCCTTGTCGATAATTTCAATTATAGTTGTTTTATGCTTAATGATTAGCTCATCATCAACTTCAACCGCCTTATCCATCAGTTCACCTTCATAAACATCGCCTTCATACGGATTATGCAACAAATAGGCCAGTAAAACCTCATAAGCTTTTTCTACAAACAATTCTTGTCTGATGCACCTAGCAACATCAGCTACTGTCAGTTCTGCTACCGTTTTGTTAATCACATGATTATACCAAATTACCAATGGATCCTCCCCTGGTAATGGAGTACAATCATAAATATCTTTTATTTTTTCTTCCATTGTTCTATACCCCCAAATGGTTTGAATAGTTCGTCAATCCTTTGTATATGTGCATTAGTTGTCTCCAATGCTTTTTCTAGCATCGTTCGTTCATTTTCTCCCAAATTAGGATTTTTCAAGGAACCTTTCAAACTTCGTTTTGCTTTTGTTAGTGCTCTATACGAATCCTTCATCTCATGAACATGATCAAAGTATCCACCTCTGCCATTCGGAACCGGATCTCCCGCTATATCTCTTTCCACACCGCTATAATCCAACTCTGTCAGATGCTGAGTTACGGTATTGATTACTGTACTTAAAGTACTCTTCTGTGAATCAGTAAGATCACTTGTATATATTTCAGCCTGCAATACGTCTAGCTTTTTCGAGTATTCAAGGTTCTCCATTGATAATTGAGAATTACCAACCCCAACGCTCTGACCAGAACTTACACCACTACTCATTTTGCATCCCTCCTAACCTTTAGAATTCTGTTACGAATTTTCATACTGTTATCTGGGATTACAACTTTGATTCCTTTTTCCCGAGCGCCCTCAAATAAGATGTCTGCATCCTTATTATCCGCGGAAACATCATACACAACAAATGTTTCCAATGACGGCATTCTAATAACCGCCTCATCTATTGTTGCCTGAAGTAACTCTCTATCTTCTCTTTTTGGCAGCTTGCTCTTTGTGCTTATTCCTGCAACCTTAACATTTTCATACCCGTCAAATATATATTCAAAATCTCGTGGACTTCCTGCTGCTATATTTGGAATGACGATACTGTTATTCTCCATCGTCAACCACAATGCAACTTCTCTTGCTCTGCCCATACGGTGGTGATTCTCATATGCTTGAATATCGCCAAATATTGAATAATCTGGCATAAAGAATAATTTTACGTCCGCAAATCTTTTCTTAAAACGATCAAGGTCTTTCCTATTGTCATACTTTATAGCATTATATAATCCATGCTGTCCATCCATTTCATTATCATAATCATAAAAACTAACCGCTGTCATTTCAGTTCTATGATAGTCTGATGGTTGACTGTACAAAGCTATATAATCCGGCAACACGGGCAAAGCGCATTGTATCTCCGGCAAATCCAATTCTCCACAACAAACGGTTTTGTTGGTGAGATTTAAATGGTTATAATTTAATTTTCTCTTTAGGTCACGTTGTTCCTTTACAATAACTCCGTTCCTATTTACATACTTATTCTGTTTCAAAATAAAACCTCCGAAAACAAAAGTCGATCTGCATAAATAGTCTCCTATAATAACAATGCAATACTACGATTATCTTCTGAAACCCACTCAATGGGTACAGAAATCCTTTGACTTTTTCTCCGAAGGTCTCTATAATAGAAGTGCCTAATTTCTGAATGGAAACATTCGGAGAAAAACGTCTTGCTGATCACTGCAATGGTTAGCAGGATGTTTTTTTATTGTCATCTACAAGCAATAGGACCACCACCTTTCATAATCGCTCATATTATGCCCAATCGTATCGAACTACTCTTTCCGGATAATCTGACCAGTCAAGATACTCGTCATTCTGCAATCTGCCAAGTACGATGAATGGCTCTACACCAACAGTCTCTGCAAAGGCTGTAATTCGATCCCATGACGTGCAGTCTTTCGATAAAATAAATTTGCGATATTTCTCAGGTGAAATCAATGTATTGCTTGCATACTGGTCTGCTAATTGCTCCGCCTTCCCTTGAACGGAGTCGAAATCGACAAACCTTGTTTTGTAATCCCCGTTAAGGATATGCGCAATTTCATGGAACAGCGTAAACCAGAAACGGTCTGCTCGTTTTCCCCGGATCGTCAGGCAGAGAATCAGGCGGCCATCTACAGTTTCCTTTATAAACCCTTGTACCGGAGCACCCCGGAAATTCTGAACAACCTGAAATGCAATTCCGCACTCTGCAAGGATCTCCTGAATTTCCTGAATACCCTTGTTAATGCTGCCGAACATCGCTTTTTTAATTTGTTCCACACTATTCCGAAGGCGTTCTTTGTCTATAGACCTCTTAACAGGAATATCCTCTGTCTGCTTCTCGCATAAGCGCTGCCATGCAAAGAGCACATAAGGATCGACCTTCACGTTCGCGGTCAGCTGCGCCCTGTATGCCGCATTGTAAGTGATCTTGGGAATCTGCGTCAGATCACTGATTTGAAGGAACTCCCTAAGCTGTACTACCTTAGATGCTTCGCCGCAGTTATTATGCATGTAGCCACAGTCGATAAAATACTTCATGATATCCCGAAGCGGTTTCAGCAGGTCAATTTCTTCCTGTGAGATTTCATACTCTTCCTTAAGGCTCAGCTGGTACGCGTCATATTCCGCCTGCAGGTTTATCCAATACTTAGGAGTTTCAAACACATATCCCAGCTTTCTGGCAAACGCGGTAGAAATACCTTTATCACCGTTTACAACGGTACAGATATGCTTCTCGGTGACATTTGTTCTGAGAGCCAACTCCTTCCGGGACATACCACTGATATTTAGTTTTTCCTGTAATTCTTCACCTGGATGTCTCATGTCTATCACCTCAATTTGTACTTTACCACATATCTTCATGTTTTTCAATTGTTAGCATTACCTTTTTGGTAATGATCCATTTTCTGTTTTCTTACCGCAATTCAATCTATGCACAAAGCCTACCACATATTGACTTTTATTGCAAGTATGCGACATTATATCTATGTGTCTTTGAAAGTGGGGTGTTTTTAACATGAATACTCAAATTCTTGAAACAATCAAAAAATATGAAGAGCCTGGCGATTTCACCCATGCTGCTGTTACTGAAGAAATGATAACCACCGCCGAAAACACGCTCGGTGTCAAATTACCTCAGCAGTATCTCGATTTTCTGAAAATGTATGGTCATGGTGGCATCGGCGGCATTGAAACATTGGGTGTAGGACTGACCGGAAGGATGATTTTTGTCGATACTACTATAGATTATCGATCTGAAGAATTGCCTAATAACCTCGTTGTTATCGAAAATGTAGATGAATGGCTGACCTGTATTGATTGTAATTCAGGAAAAATCGTCTCTTGGGATTTCAGTGGATATATCAAAGAAGATTATCCCTGCTTTGACGACTATCTGATCGACCAGATGAACAATGCTATCGAGAATATGTAAAAATCAAGGCTGGTTCATTAGTTTTACCCTTTGAGCCAGCCCAATTCTTCTCATGCTGGCTTCCGTGCTCTTGCACTCAGCCGCATATACTTACGATACATCTCCAGCATCTGCTTGCTTCTGTAGTATCGGTCCGGATCCGGCAATTCATCGAGGTCCATCTGTCCGGCGTATTTTTCGATCATATTCGCCAGAAAATCCGCCAAACCACTCCATTCATCATTATATCTCAAGCTCATGCTTCCTCCTGTTACTTCGTTCCGGTCTTCCGGCATATGCCTGCAGAACCTCCGGTGGAATCCGCTCCAGCAAGGCAACCGCTGCGTCATAATCCCTTCGGAGTTGAAGGTCCTCCATCTTCTTCAGGACGCTTT
>R14__coassemble_41_pt1 | contig 111660 bp, 87 predicted proteins | sample R14__metabat2_high_PE_005 | metagenome-assembled genome bin R14 | reverse complement strand
GACATCCGCAACGCCGGTACTTAATGAAACCGAGCCTACGGCGAAGGTTGAATTTAGTACCGCTGCGTGAGGACCAAGCGCGAGCGGTCCCCGTAGAAATGAATATCCTCCCACTTGTTACATTTTAGACAATTTGCCACTAACAATAAGAGATTATTTGTGCTAAAATAGCTTAGTCACAGATAATCTCTTTTTTAAATTTGCACAAAAACGGAGAAAGTTATGTATATTCTCTTTTTAATTTTATGGTTTATTTTTAACGGGAGGGTTACCACGGAGCTCTTGATCTTTGGCCTTGTCATGGCGGCTGTCGCCAGCTATTTCGCCACAAAGGTTATGGGTTATACGGCGAAGACGGATCTGATGATCCTGCGGAATCTTCCACTGGCTATTTTGTACATTCTGAATCTGATTCTGGAGATTGTGAAAGCCACACTGGCTGTGATGTCTGTCATTTTCACACCGGGCAAAAAACCGGAGCCGATCATTGTGGAATTTTATTCCGGATTTAAGTCTGATTTTTGCAATGTCCTGTTGGCAAATTCTATTACACTGACGCCGGGCACCTACACGATTATTCAGGATAAGGACCATTTCGTTGTCCATTGTCTGCGGCCTGAATATGCGGAAGGTATGGAAGAATCATCATTTGTACATTTGCTGAGGAGGATTAAATGAGCGTCGAAAGTGCATATCAATATTTATATCTGGGAACGCTGATCGTTATGGCTGTACTCATTGGTTTGGTGATGGTGCGTTCCATTATCGGTCCCCGCGTAACGGATCGTATCCTTTCTGTAAACATGATCGGTACCCTGGTCATTTCCTGTATTGCGATTCTTTCTGCGGTGCTGAAGGAATCCTATCTGGTCGATGTGGCACTGATCTATTCTATGATCAGCTTTGTCTCCGTCATTATGCTGGCCTCCATTTATCTGCCGGAAAAATCGAAAAGAGCGCATTTTAATCCGCAGGCCTACGAGGAAGCGAAAGCAGAACAGGCAGCCTTTGGCAAAGCGCTGTCTTCGGAGAGAAAGAATGAGTCAGATGCTTCTGTTTCTGCAGAAAAGCAGATGACAGCAAGCGGGAAAGGAGAGCGGTGAGATGTTAGAATGGATTCGCTTTGGCCTGACGGCATTTTTTATTCTGGCAGGTCTCTTTTGTTTCATTGCTGAGGTGATCGGTTCCTATCAATTCGATTTCGTCATGAGCAGAATGCATGCCGGCGGTATCGGTGATACGCTGGGTCTTTTTTGCATTATCGTCGGCCTTGGTATTCAGGCGGGAATTGGATTTGATCTTTTGAAACTGATCCTGGTAGTTTGCTTTATGTGGTTGACTTCTCCGTCCTCCACCCATCTTCTGAGTATGGTAGAGTATGGTACGAACAAGCATCTTTACCATCATATGGACAGGGCAGAAAAGGTCGTGAATGAGCCGGAAAAAATTTCCCGTAAACATAAAAGTAAACAGAAATCAAAGGCAAAGAAATAATACAGATCCCTCGCGGAATGTAAAGGAAATAAATCTATGGAACTTACAGAAATTTTCAGAATTATATTATTGGTTTTGCTGATCGTATGTGCGATCTGTGTAAACCTGACCGGAAATCTGCTGGCAGCGGTGATCATTTTTATGTCCTACAGTTCCATCATGTGTCTGGTATGGCTGCTGATGGAATCACCGGACCTGGCGATCACGGAGGCTGCCGTCGGCGCCGGTATCAGTGGTGTTTTGTTTTTGCTGACGCTGCGAAGAATTCGCGTTATCGATGCATCGGAAAATGCTGAGGAGGAAAAAATCCCGGCAGCAGAGATGACAGCGGCGCCAAAGGAAGAAGGTGAAGCGCATGAGTGATCGCTTTATGAGGTGGTTCCGTGGCGAGATTGACTACATGGAAGAATTCATGGATGCGGCAGAGCGTCATGATGAACCGCGGAAGGTAATCCGTGAAAAAAAGAAAGAAACCGTATCAGAGATCAGGACAAGAGCCCAGGCCCAGGCTTTGATCGAAAAGGAACGAGCCGGTTTTTATAAAGGCTATACATTGGTGGCGGTTTTTTGCTGTATTGCGCTGATCGGTGTGCTTCTGTATATCGTGGCGAATTTGCCGCTATACGGACAGGAAAATCCGCTTACAGTTGAGGTGGTCAAGCGATACGTGGAGGAAGGTCTGGAGGAGACAGGCGCGATCAATATCGTTTCCGGTCTGATCCTGGATTATCGTGCTTTCGATACCCTGGGTGAGTCCCATGTCCTCTTTACAGCCTTGGTATGTGTAACGATTCTTTTGCGGGTAGACCGCAAAAACATGGATTCCCGTTATGAGGATTTCTATACGATTAAAAGAGATCGTTACTTTGAAACCTACAAGGATTCTATTCTGCGAAAAATCGCAATCGTTCTTTTGCCGGCGACGGTGCTTTATGGTATATACATTCTGCTGAACGGACAGAATTCACCCGGTGGTGGTTTCTCCGGCGGCACGATCCTTGGCTCAGCCATGATTATTTATGCGGCTGCCTATGGCTTTAAGGAAGTTGACCGCGTGCTTACCTTTAAGCGTCTATCCATTGTTACATTTATCTCGCTGGGATTTTATAGCTTTGCCAAAGGCTATGTATTTATTACAGGCGCAAACGGGTTAGAGAATCACATACCCAAGGGTATCCCCGGGGCCATCCTTAGCGGCGGTCTGATCCTGCCTCTGGATATTGCGGTAGGTATGGTCGTAGCCTGCACTATGTTTGGTTTTTACAGTTTGTTCAGGAGAGGAAGTATCGGCGGTGATTGAGACATTAATGATTAATTATGAGGAAGCAGTAGCGATCATTCTGTTCGGTATCGGTTTTACGATGCTGCTGTTTCACAGAAACCTGGTAAAAAAGCTGATCGGTATGAATATCATGGATACAGGTACCTTTCTGTTTCTGGCTTCCATGGGTTATATTAATGGAAGAAAGGCACCGATCATCGTGGATGGTGTGCAGAGTACATCTGCCTATATCAACCCGGTCCCGGCCGGTCTGGTACTGACAGGAATCGTTGTTTCCGTATCCGTAACAGCGATTACTTTGTCACTGACGGTGCGACTGTATAACAGATATCATACATTAAACCTGGACGATATTTATATTTTGTCCAGACATGAGTCGGAGGACAGATAGTTTTGGAAATCATCAGGAATTTCCCGCTTTTTACGATTGTGCTGAGCCTGTTTTCGGGTGTGCTCTGCTTTATGCTGAAGGGAAAAGCGGCGAGAGCTTATACAATAATATATGAAATGTTTTTGATCGTGCTGCTTTCCTGCGTTTTATATTACGTGGTAAGCACAGGCGATTCCTTTACCTATACCATGGGTGAGTTTTCCGCGCCTTGGGGTAATGAGATCCGGGCCGGTGTGCTGGAGGCATTGACGGCGGTATTCTTTATGATCGTCATGATCTGTTCCGTGGCAGCAGGCGCTCGTTTCATCGATGTGGATATGGACGAGAGTAAGGTGAATCTTTACTATGCCCTGGTGAATCTGATGACGGCTGCGCTGATGGCTATCATCTGGACAAATGATATTTTTACCGGTTATGTGTTCCTGGAGATCATGACACTGACAAGCTGCGGTATTATGATCGTCCGTGAGATCGGTCGAACGACACTGGCAGCAGTGCGCTATATGATCCTGAATCTTCTGGGATCGGGACTCTTCCTTCTGGGTGTGGTTCTTCTCTATGATATCACCGGAAATCTGCTGATGATCCCTATGCAGGAGGTTATTGCGCAGTATGCGACGGATCCGCAGTTCATGAGAATTCTGATCCTGTCCATGGGAATCCTGACCATCGGTCTGGCCATCAAGAGTGGTTTGTTCCCCTTCCATTACTGGATGCCGGATACCTATGGATATTCAACGCCGTCTTCGGCAGCGATTCTTTCATCACTGGTATCCAAGGCCTATATTTTTCTTTTGTTCAAAATATATTACCGTGTGATCGGTATTACTGTTTTCGAGACAATGCCGATCAGGAATGTCCTGCTGGTGCTGGGTATTTGCGGTATGGTCATGGGTTCAGTTTCTGCGATTCGTGAAAATAACCTGAACCGAATGGTGGCATTTTCTTCTGCGGCACAGATCGGATATATTTATATGGGTATCGGTGTCGGCGGTGTGGCCGGTTATACGGCTGCCATCTTCCATATTTTTGCCCATTCCGTGACCAAATCTTTGCTTTTCCTGACGACGCCTCGCCTGGCAGAGACCAATAAGGAAAAGAGCCTGATCTTCCGAAATCTGCAGGGCAGCGCGCTGCGTGACCCGGAGGCAGGCATATTCTTCACAATGGGTGCTTTTTCCATGATCGGTATTCCGATCTTTGCAGGATTCTCGTCTAAGCTTTTATTTGCAATTGCGGCCGTAGAGTCGGGTCATACAGTAAAAATGTATATGATGATTCTGGCATTGGCTATCAGTTCCGTCTTAAATGTTATGTATTTCTTGCGTACGGTCTTCCGTATTTACAGTCAGCCAAAGAAGGGTCCGCGTGTAGATAAGGCAGCAAAGGTGAAACACCACCTGGGTTATCGTCTTTCTATGCTGGTGCTGATGCTGGCAAATCTGTTACTCGGTCTGGTTTCCGGTGTTGTCGTAACACTGATCACCAGTGGTCTGTCTATGTTTGGTTAAGGAGAGGAAGCTATGTTATATATCATTACCATTCTTTTTCCGATCATTGCGGGCGTGGCCGTTTCCCTGATCGGTGAGGAATCAGAGAGAGTCAGAAATCTTTTATATGCCTTTGTTATGGTGTGTACGGATATTTTTGCCATCTTTTCCATTCTTTACGGTAGTCCCATACAGCTTTTTCAGTTCGCGGATTATGTGACGGTTAATTTTAGATTGGATACCTTCGGCAGATATGTGCTGGCAGCGGTTGTGATCATGTATACGGCCGTTACCTTCTACGGCTTTGAATATCTGAAAACAGACCGGCGGCATCGTATTTTCCATGGATGCTTTTTCATTTCTCTGGGTGCTCTGATCGCTGTCTGTATGGCGGGTAATCTGATCACCCTGTATCTGTCCTTTGAGTTTGTTACCCTGAGTTCCTTCCCATTGATTCTGCATGATGTCACAAAGGAAGCAATTCTGGCAGGTATGAAATACCTCTACTATTCCATAGCAGGTGCGCTTATGGGCTTGCTGGCGGTTACGTTTGTTTATTTTTACAGCGAAGGTACTTCGAATTTCATTTTGGGCGGATATATTTTGCCTTCGAATATTAAGGATCACAGAGAGCTTTTTCTGGCGATCATCTTTATCGGCATTCTTGGTTTCGGTACCAAAGCCGGTATGCTGCCGATGAGCGGATGGCTGCCGACAGCGCATCCCATTGCCCCGGCGCCTGCTTCCGCATTGATGTCCGGTATTATCGCCAAGGCGGGTGTGATCGCGGTGGTTCGTCTGGTCTATTATTCGGTGGGAATTCGTATTCTTCAGGGAACCTGGGTACAATATGCATGGATGATTCTGGCCATGCTGACAATCCTCATGGGATCAAGCCTTGCATTCCAGGAAAAGGTGACGAAGAAGAGACTGGCTTATTCCACGATCAGCCAGATTTCATATATTATGCTTGGCTTATCCATGATGTCCAAGGATGTACTGCAGGGTGTCATCATTCAGCTGATGAGCCATTCCGCAGCCAAGGGATGTCTCTTCCTGGCAGCGGGTGTTTTCATTCATGAGTTAAATAAACGTAAAGTAACAGAGCTTCGCGGTATCGGTAAACAGATGCCGATCACCATGGTTTGTTTTACAATCGCTTCACTTTCACTGATCGGTATTCCGCCGATGGGTGGATTCGTGGGTAAATGGTTTATCGCAAAGGTTGCGATGACCAGCGCACCGGGCATTTTTGCATATCTGGCGCCGGCGGTACTGATGATTTCTGCATTCCTGACAGCAGGTTATCTGCTTCCTATCGTGGTGGATGGATTTTTCCCCGGTGAGGATGTGGATCCTGATAGTCTGCCGAAGAAGGAGCCGCCTGCATTGATGACTGTACCGATGATTGCGCTTTGCTGTGTAGCTGTGATTCTGGGTCTCTTTGGCTCACAGATCGTTAGCATTATATAAAGGAGGTAAAATTTTGAATCCTCTGTTTATCATGGTACCCGTATTTCTGCCGATCATTGGTGGAATTGCGATGTTGCTGACAAATATTAAAGACAGATTAAAGAGAAATATTTTTGCCGAACTGATCGTCGTGCTGACCTCTGTCAGTGTCTGGATCACGCTGCTGAATGTGAGTGATAGCAGAGTGAGTATCTATAGCTTTATGGAAGGATTTTCCATTTCCTTCTGTATGGATGGTCTGGGAATGGTCTTTGCGACAATGATTTCTATTATGTGGCCGCTGGTCATGCTCTATGCTTTCGATTACATGAGTCACGAAGAGCGTCAGAATACCTTTTTTGCATTCTATGTGGCGACCTTTGGTATTACACTGGGCATTTGCTTTGCGGCAAATATGACCACCATGTATGTATTTTTTGAAATGCTTACATTGGTCACAATCCCCTTGGTTATGCATTACCAGGATGGTGAGAGTATGTATGCGGTCCGCAAATATGCGATCTATACCATTGGCGGCGCGGCCCTGGCCTTCTTTACTGTAGTCGTAACCACGATGTACGGTGGTGACGGATTTTTCCACTTTAGCGGTAATATTTACGGTGGTTTCGGTCCGGCCATTTTGCAGGTGGCTTATGTTTTCGGATTTTTTGGCTTCGGTGTCAAGGCTGCAGTTTTTCCCTTACATGGCTGGCTGCCGACAGCTTCCGCGGCACCGACCCCGGTTACAGCCCTCTTGCATGCGGTGGCGGTCGTTAATTCCGGTGTCTTTGCTGTGATCCGCCTGACCTGGTATATGTACGGTGCCTCTATTTTGGAAGGTACCTGGGTACAGTACTTCTGTATGTCCTTTGCAATATTTACGCTGGTATATGCCGCCGTAAAGGCTGTGAAGGAAAGACATTTCAAACGCCGTATGGCTTATTCCACCATCAGTAATCTTTCCTATATGCTCTTTGGTGTGATGCTGCTGACACCCCTGGGACTGGAGGCGGGTATTGCCCATATGGTCTTCCACGGCATCATAAAAATCGTATTATTCATGTGCGCCGGCGCTTTTATGCATGTGACCGGTAACAGTTATATATATGAGATCAACGGTATCGGTCGGAAAATGCCGATTACTTTCTTTTGTTACACATTAGGCGCTGTATCCTTAACGGGTGTGCCTATGTTTTGCGGATTTATTTCCAAGTGGAAGCTGCTTAATGCGGGCTTTAAGCAGGGAAGCATTTTCGGTTTGATCGGTGTTTTTGCCCTGATCATTTCGGCCTTCCTTTGCGCTATCTATACGCTGACTGTCAGCCTTCGCGCTTTCTTCTCAGAGGAGAAAAAGAATCTTTATCTGGAGGGAGAGCAGAAGATGAAAGAGGCGCATATTCTGATGCTGATCCCAATCGTAGTATTTACGGTCGTCAATGTGGCCATTGGTATTTACTCTACACCGGTGATGCAGTTCCTGGAGAAAATCGTTAAGGGCTGGATTTAAAGGCAGAAGGAGGAATTATATGTTAATTGGATTGATTGTATTTCTTCCTATGATTTGCGGTCTGCTTTTTTATCCGCTGGGAAGAAAAAATGAAAATTTAAGAGATGAGATGGCTATTCTGCTGACCTTTGTGGAGCTGGTGCTGACCCTGCTTTTATTTCGCTCTATGCCCTCCTTCCGCATCCGGGGGATTCTGGTGCAGGGAATTTCCTTCACCACAGATGGTTTTCGGGTTATCTACAGTATCGTGACGGCCATTATGTGGGCAGGTACCACATTATTTTCAAAAGAGTATTTTAAGCATGAAAGAAAGGGTCTGGATCGTTATTGGATGTTTGTGCTCATTACCCTGGGCGCAACGGAAGGTGTGATGCTTTCCGCAGATCTGATGACAGCCTTTATCTTTTTTGAGATTTTGTCCTTTACTTCCTTTACCTGGGTTATTCATGAGGAGACAGAGGGCGCGATCCGGGCAGGTTATACCTACCTCTTCATTGCAGTATTCGGTGGCCTTGTATTATTTATGGGTCTTTTGATGATTCAGCATGCTGCCGGTACACTGGCCTTTGACAGCCTTCGCACTGCGGCGGCTGAAGCCACGAATAAAAAGGAAATTCTCGCAGGCGGCATCTGCGTATTGTTTGGATTTGGCGCGAAGGCCGGTATGTTCCCGCTGAACGTATGGCTGCCGAAAGCGCATCCGGTGGCACCGTCTCCGGCTTCTGCTTTATTGTCCGGTATTCTGACCAAGGTCGGTGTATATGGTATCCTTATGACGACCATGCAGCTTTTGATCGGTAATGAGATGTATGGCCTTCTGCTACTGATCCTGGGTGTGATCACCATGGCTCTGGGCGCAGTCCTGGCTCTGTTTTCCGTGAATCTGAAAAGAACATTGGCCTGCTCCTCTATGTCACAGATTGGATTTATCCTGACAGGTATCGGTATGGCAGTTTTGCTGACTGCAGCAGGAGAAGAAGAGGGTGTGGTTCTGGCTCTGTCCGGTGCCATGCTGCATATGGTAAATCATTCCCTGATCAAGCTGACACTCTTTATGGCAGCAGGCGTCGTGGTCATGAATCTGCATGTACTGACCCTGGATGATATCCGCGGTTGGGGTAGAAACAAGAATGCCTTAAAGGTAGCCTTTGCCTTTGGCGGACTGGGTATCAGTGGTGTTCCCCTCTTTAACGGATATATCAGTAAGACCATGCTGCACGAGGGCATTGTCGAAGGCATTCATGCGATTCATGGTCTTTCATCCATGCTGCATGTGATCGAATGGATTTTCCTGATCTCCGGCGGACTGACATTTGCTTATATGCTGAAATTATTTATCTGCATTTTTGTAGAAAAGAATACGAAAGAATGGGTGCAGATGAAATATGATAAGAGCAGCAAATGCATGAACAAAGCCAGCACGGTAGCTGTACTGGGATCCTCTTTCTTTATGGTTATTCTGGGACAGCCCTTTGTGATGACTCATCTGGCTGCTTTTATGACAGGCTATGAAGAGATTCTGGAATTCCGGGCATTCTCGATGGAAAATCTGAAGGGCGGATTGATCTCACTTTGTATCGGCGCGATCCTATACCTGCTTATTGTCAGACATGTCCTCAGAAAAGAGGATTCCTATGTCAATCTCTGGCCGCAGAAGCTGGATCTGGAGGATCTGATCTATCGGCCGGTATTGCGTATCCTGGCACTGGTGCTGGCATTTTTCGGACGGATCATGGTCGATGTGGTCGATGCCGTCTGTGCCTTTTCCAGAGCGACCTTTATGCGTGAAGTAAGGGTGCGGGAAGGAAAGGATGAGCTCGGCAGGGTTTCTGTCTTTGTAAATGAAACAGAGGAAGCGCTGGCACCATTCCTTAGAAACTTCACTTTTGCCCTCATGATGACCTGTATCGGTATTCTCATTATCCTGGGCGTATTGATCCTGTATGTTATGTAAGGCATGCGAGGCGCGATTTCTGATATTGAGCTTTGCAGAAAGCTGTGTTATTCTAAAGGGCGAGACTTAAGTGAACAGGCAGGGCAGAGCGCAGGAATCCGTCATGCTTTAGGAATAAGAAGGAAAGGAAATCTTTTCTATGTATAAAATTGCAGACTTTCAGGTAGATGAAAAGGTTTATGTGCTTCCCCCGGAAAGAAATATTCATGAGGGCAGAGAATTTCTGGAAATAGAAGCATTTGTGATTCGCTCTGTAGGCGAGGATCGTATTAGTGCAGTTAGTGTCGATGATGAAGAAAGAATGATCGAGTTTATTGAATCGGTTACCTATGGCGTCATTGTCGATAATCAGCAGATCAAAAAAAGCCTTGTTTTTAAATCAGAGAAAGAGGCGCGTGATTATTATGAGCAGGATATCATCGAGAAGTGGTTCCGGATACAGTTCAGCAAATTACCGCAGTCCGATTTCACATATGAAAAGATCAAAGAAGCGCAGGCTATTTTAAAAGAAAAATGAATGAAAAAAGAGAATATCTTCTATCCGACAGGATAGGAGTTATTCTCTTTTCTTTATTTGATGCCCCAGGTTCGCGGAGGACAAAAACAAAGCGCAATTGCACTTTGAACTAAGTGTGGCTTCTTATTGGACCGAAAAATACAATATGTATAAATCGGAAAAATATACACTGTTTATTCAATAGAAGGGTGCATAAAAATACAAAAATCCATGTATTTTGTAAGAATTACCTATGTTCTTTGGAATTTTTCCTTGGATTTTATCAAAAAAACAGGTGGAATTTTTACAATGCACATACTATAATGTCTTAGGAATATGCGTGGGAGTGGGTAATCAAAAAACCACGAAACATTTTCCTAAAAAAGTGTTTGAAACATATTTCTATATAAATGAAGTAAAGATTTATATCTAAGGAGGAAATTTATGCCAAAAAGAACAGACATCCATAAAGTTCTGATTATTGGATCCGGTCCGATCATCATTGGACAGGCTTGCGAGTTTGACTATTCAGGTACACAGGCGTGTAAAGCGTTGCGCAATCTGGGCTATGAAATCGTTCTGGTTAACTCTAACCCGGCGACAATTATGACTGATCCTGAGATGGCAGATGTTACCTATATCGAACCATTGAATGTAGACCGTCTTGAGCAGATCATTGCGAAAGAAAGACCGGATGCACTTCTTCCAAACCTTGGCGGACAGTCAGGTCTGAACCTTAGTGCAGAGCTGAACAAAGCAGGTATCCTTGACAAATATAACGTAAAAGTTATCGGCGTTCAGGTAGATGCGATTGAGCGTGGTGAGGACCGTATCGAGTTTAAAGAGACTATGAATTCTCTGGGCATCGAGATGGCTCGAAGCGAAGTAGCTTACAGCGTAGATGAGGCTCTTGCTATTGCAGATAAGCTGCATTATCCGGTTGTTCTGCGTCCGGCTTATACCATGGGTGGTGCCGGCGGCGGCCTTGTATATAATAAAGAAGAATTGAGAACAGTATGTTCCCGTGGTCTGCAGGCTTCTCTGGTAGGACAGGTTCTGGTAGAAGAGTCTGTTATGGGCTGGGAAGAGCTGGAGCTCGAAGTTGTACGTGATAAAGATGGAAACATGATCACAGTATGTTTCATCGAGAACGTAGATCCGATGGGTGTACATACAGGTGACTCCTTCTGTACAGCTCCTATGCTGACAATCTCTCAGGATGTAATGGATCGTCTGCAGGAGCAGGCATATAAAATCGTAGATAAGATTCAGGTTATCGGCGGAACAAACGTACAGTTCGCTCATGATCCTGTATCAGACAGAATCATCGTTATCGAGATCAACCCTCGTACATCCAGATCCTCTGCACTGGCTTCCAAAGCGACAGGATTCCCGATCGCACTGGTATCCGCAATGCTGGCCAGCGGTATGACACTGTCAGATATCCCATGCGGAAAATACGGTACACTGGACAAATACGTTCCGGACGGCGATTATGTCGTAGTAAAATTTGCTCGCTGGGCATTTGAGAAATTCAAAGGCGTAGAGGATAAGCTCGGCACACAGATGCGTGCAGTCGGCGAGGTTATGAGTATCGGTAAAACCTATAAAGAGGCATTCCAGAAAGCAATCCGTTCTTTGGAGAAAGACCGTTACGGACTTGGCCATGTAAAAGATTTCGATACATGGACAAAGGAGCAGCTGCTCAACGGTATCAGCACACCTTCCTCAGAGCGTCACTTCATGATGTATGAAGCAATCCGTCAGGGCGCTACAGTAGAGGAAATCTACGAGCGTACACATGTAAAACGTTACTTTATTGAGCAGATGAAAGAACTGGTTGAGGAAGAGGAAGAGATCGTTAAATCCAAAGGATCTCTGCCATCAGACGAGCTGCTGACCCAGGCTAAGAAAGACGGATTCTCAGACAGATACCTGAGTGAGATTCTGGCAATCCCGGAGGCAGATATCCGTAACAGACGTATTGAGATCGGCGTAGAGGAAACATGGCACGGCGTACACGTTAGCGGTACAAAGGATAGCGCTTACTACTACTCTACATACAATGCACCGGATGCAAATCCGATCAACACAGATAAGCAGAAAATTATGATCCTGGGCGGAGGTCCTAACAGAATCGGTCAGGGTATCGAGTTTGACTACTGCTGTGTACATGCAGCACTGTCTCTGAAGAAGCTCGGATTCGAGACCATTATCGTTAACTGTAACCCTGAGACAGTTTCTACAGACTATGATACATCCGATAAGCTCTATTTCGAGCCGCTGACACTGGAAGATGTTCTTTCTATCTATAAGAAAGAGAAACCGGTCGGCGTGATCGCACAGTTTGGTGGACAGACACCACTGAACCTGGCATCTGAGCTGAAGAAAAATGGCGTAAACATCCTCGGTACATCACCTGAGATCATCGACCTGGCAGAGGATCGTGACCAGTTCCGTAACGTTATGGATAAGCTGGGTATTCCGATGCCTGAGGCTGGTATGGCTACCACAGTTGAGGAAGCGCAGAAGATCGCCAATGAAATCGGTTATCCTGTAATGGTTCGTCCTTCCTACGTACTTGGCGGACGAGGCATGGAGGTCGTATATGATGACGAGGCTATGGCAGGCTACATGAGAGCAGCTGTAGGTGTTACACCGGATCGTCCTATCCTGATCGACCGTTTCCTGGTACATGCAATGGAGTGTGAGGCAGATGCAGTAGCAGACGGAACACATGCATTTGTTCCTGCTGTTATGGAGCACATCGAGCTGGCCGGCGTACATTCCGGTGACTCTGCTTGTATCATTCCTTCCAAACATATTTCTGAGAAGAATCTGGAGATCATCCGTGATTACACCAGAAAGATCGCTGAGGAGATGCATGTCGTAGGTCTGATGAATATGCAGTATGCGATTGAGAATGATAAAGTATTTGTTCTCGAGGCAAACCCAAGAGCATCCCGTACAGTTCCGCTGGTATCTAAGGTATGTAACATCCGTATGGTACCGCTGGCTACAGAGATTCTGACAGCTGAGCTGACAGGCAGAAAATCTCCTGTACCGGAGCTGAAAACACAGAATATTCCATACTATGGCGTAAAAGAGGCTGTATTCCCATTCAACATGTTCCAGGAAGTAGACCCGATTCTTGGACCGGAGATGCGTTCCACAGGTGAGGTTCTGGGTCTGGCAGCATCTGAAGGCGAAGCCTTCTATAAAGCAGAGGAGGCTACACAGTCTAAGCTGCCTACAGAGGGTGCGGTTCTGATCTCTGTAAATAACAGTGATAAGCCGGAAGTAGTAGAGCTGGCAAAGGCATACCAGGAGGATGGCTTCAAGATCTATGCGACAGGTCATACATGGCAGATGATCACAGAGGCAGGTATCCCGGCAGAGCTCGCAAAGAAGGAGTATGAGGGTCGTCCGAATATCCAGGATCTCATCCTGAACGGCGATGTACAGGCTGTTATCAATACACCTTCAGGCAAAGAGAGCACACACAGTGATAGTTACGTAAGAAAGAGCTGCATCAAGGCTAAGATTCCTTACATGACTACAATGGCTGCCGCAAAAGCTACTGCAGATGGTATTCACTATGTACAGACACATAATCAGGGTGAAGTACGCTCCCTGCAGGAGTGGCATGGCATGATCAAAGATTGATCAGTGGCGAATCAGTCAGAGATCGATTTGTAGTGAATCGACTAAAGATTGATCTGCAAAAGAGCCATATCTGATTTTCAGAAAGATAAAAAGTATATAAAAAATCTGCTGCGCCGGAATTGTGAAATTGCAATTCCGGCGTAGTTCGTATATAATATCATTTCGTGAGCCATGGGGACGGGGTCAGTGGCTCATTTTCGCAAGTTAAGCCTCATGGAAACAGAGGCAGCTTTTACGACATTTTAGCAGTTGCAGAATTCAGAGAAGGACAGGGGACGGACCTTTGTCCCGAACGGAAATAATAGGACAGGGGGACGCCCCTTGTCCCAAACGTAAATAGAAATAGAACAGGTGATGAATCTTTGTCCGGCTGTAATTTAAGACAGGGACAGATTTTCGTCCCGCGCATAAAATAAAGGAAGTAAACATGTTTTTTGACGTATTATTGGATTCAGTCATTGATACATTAAAAATAATACCGTTTCTGTTTGTGACCTATCTGATCATGGAATATCTGGAATCCAAGACAGAGGACCATAGTCAGAATTTCCTGAGTAAAGCAGGAAAATACGGACCCTTGCTGGGCGGCCTGATCGGCATTGTACCCCAGTGCGGATTCTCTGCTGCAGCTGCCAGCTTTTATTCCGGCGGCGTGATCACGATGGGAACCATGATTGCCGTATTTTTATCTACTTCAGATGAGATGTTGCCGATTCTAATCTCAGAGGCAGCCGGCTTTGGAACAATCTGCCGCATCATGGCGGTAAAAATGATCCTGGCGATCATCAGCGGTATCATGGTGGATCTGATTACCCATATCATTCGTGTGTCCACCGGAAATACAAAGCATATCCATGATCTCTGTGAGCGTGAGCATTGCGGATGTGATGAAGAGGAAAACGAGGGCATTTTTATGCCGGCCTTAAAGCATACACTGCACATCACAGTATTTATTTTTGCATTGAGCCTGCTCATCGGGCTTCTGGTAGAAGGCATTGGTCAGGATAATGTATCAGCCTTCCTCTCCAACAGAGCTGTGCTGGGCGTATTTCTGGCAGCCCTCATCGGTTTGATTCCCAATTGCGCTTCCTCTGTCATGCTGACGGAATTTTATATGAAGGGAATCCTTGGCTCGGGACAAATGATGGCCGGTCTAATGGTCAGCGCAGGCGTAGGACTCTTAGTCCTCTTCCGCACAAACCGTGATTACAAAGATGACCTCACTGCCACAGCAGTATTATTTGCCTGCGGCATCTTCTGGGGAATGCTGATCGAAGCCTGCGGCATCGTATTCTAAGGTGGTTTGACAGTCTGTAGAGAAGAGGCCATATAACTAAGGTGATGTCCACCTCCTGCAGTGCACGCCCTTCGGGTGTCTTTAGGCGGGAAAAATCAAAGACTCGAATAAAATATCTTCTTTATATAAGAACGTACATAGCAAGCACAGAATTATCATGCCTGCTGTGTACGTTCTTCTTATGATGCAGAAGGTTTGCAAAGTATAAAAAGGGAGCAAAAAGCCAAAGAGTCTAAATAGGACAAATGCTTTTTTTTCAGAGGAGTTTGACGTATAATAGGAAAGCATACACGCTGAAATTTCCGGCGTTTTTGAATAAAGAGGTATATATATGAGCTACAGAGAAGAATTAAACGGTCCGCAGTGTGAAGCTGTGGAGCATACAGAGGGACCGCTGCTGATCCTGGCGGGCGCAGGTTCCGGTAAGACTCGTGTGCTTACCTACCGCATCGCTTACCTGATCAATGAAAAAGAGGTAAAGCCCTGGAATATCATGGCTATTACCTTTACCAATAAAGCAGCCGGCGAGATGCGTGACCGTGTGAATCGCATGATCGGTTTTGGCGCAGAACAGATCTGGGTCAGCACCTTCCATTCAAGCTGCGCCCGTATTTTGCGCCGCTACATCGACCGCATCGGCTATGATACGAATTTTACGATTTATGATACAGATGACAGTAAGCAGGTGATGAAGGAGGTCATCCGCAAGCTAGAGCTGAATCCAAAGGTGTATAAGGAAAGAAGGCTTTTGTCCCAGATTTCTTCATTAAAGAATGAAATGATCGGACCGGATGAATACGAGCGTTCCGTAACCCGTTGGGAAGAAAAAAATGTGGCCAAAGCATATCATTTGTATCAGGAGACGCTGAAAAGCAATAACGCCCTGGATTTCGACGATTTGCTTCTGAAAACCGTCGAACTCTTTAAACAGGATGCGGAGGTGCTGGACTACTATCAGGAGCGTTTCCGTTACATCATGGTAGACGAGTACCAGGACACAAACACGGTGCAGTTCGCTTTCGTGCAGCTGCTTTCTGAGAAATATAAAAATATTTGTGTGGTGGGCGATGACGATCAGTCCATTTACAAATTCCGTGGCGCCAATATTCGAAATATCCTGGAGTTTGAATATGTTTTCAAGGATACCAAGGTGGTGAAGCTGGAGCAAAATTACCGCTCCACGCAGAATATTCTGAATGCAGCCAATGCGGTCATCCACAACAATCTGGGCCGCAAGGAGAAAAGCCTCTGGAGTGACAAGGGTGACGGTGACAAAGTCGCTTTCCGCCAGTTCATGACCGGCTTCGAGGAGGCAGAATATGTGGCAGGCGAGATCAGCAGAAGAGTAGGCGAAGGGGGAGCGAGCTACAATGACTTTGCGGTACTTTACCGCACCAATGCCCAGTCCCGTCTCTTCGAGGAAAAATTTGTCACGGCCAATGTCCCATATAAAATTGTGGGTGGCATAAACTTCTATGCCCGCAAGGAGATCAAGGACCTGCTGGCTTATCTGAAAACCATCGACAACGGACTGGATGACCTGGCAACCCAGCGAATCATCAACGTGCCAAAGCGCGGTATAGGCCAGACATCCATCAATAAAGTCAATGATTATGCCATTGCCAATGGGATTAGTTTCTATGATGCTCTGCTGAAAGTGGAGGAAGTGCCGGGACTTGCCCGGGCAAAGGCCAAAATCCAGAGCTTTACGATTTTTATTGAGGGTTTGAAGGAGATTTCCGATGCGGTTACTGTACCGATGATCCTTAACCAGATCATTCAGGCGACAGGCTATGTGGAGGAGCTGGAGGCGGAAGATACGCCGGAGTCCAGAGCCCGAATCGAAAATATCGATGAGCTGATCAATAAAGCAACTATTTATAACGACACCACAGAAAATCCCAGCCTGTCCGAATTCCTCCAGCAGGTATCTCTGGTGGCAGATATTGATTCCGTCGATGAAAATGCGGAGCAGGTGCTGCTGATGACTTTGCACAGTGCCAAAGGATTGGAATTCGAGAATGTTTATCTGACTGGTATGGAAGACGGCACCTTCCCGAGCTTTATGAGCATTGATGATGAAGATGAGCTGGAAGAGGAGCGCAGACTCTGCTACGTGGGAATCACCCGCGCGAAACAGCATCTGGAGGTGACCTCTGCGGCGCAGCGTATGATCCGCGGTGAGGTAAATTATCTGAAAACCTCACGTTTCGTGAAGGAGATTCCGCGGGAATATATCGAGCTTGATCGTGAGACAGAGCGCAATCAGCGGGATGAGACTTACCGCAGCAGCCGCACAGAGCGAGCCCTCGACCGGGTCGGATTTATGGGCGCCCTGGGCGTAGATGGCGAAGGCTACGGCAGCTACGGAAATAACCGAAGCTTTGGAGGAGGCAGCTATGGCAGTGGCTACAGTAGCAGCGGAAGTACTCTCGGAAGAGGAAAGTCCGGCCGCGCGAAAAAGCCGGAGAAGTTCAATCTGCGGGATTTCAAGGTATCCAAGCCGGCCAGCCTGGATTATGTCGAAGGAGATCAGGTACGCCATGTGAAATTCGGCGTCGGCATAGTGCGAAATATCAAAGACGGCGGCAAAGACTACGAAGTCACGGTAGAATTCGAAAACTATGGTGTAAAAAAGATGTTTGCATCCTTTGCAAAGCTGAAGAAGATTTAGGCGCCTCGAAAATATAAATCTACTGATAGGAAAAAACATACAAAGCGGGAAGAAGCGACGTTTAGAAAAAACATACAAAGCGGAAAGAAGCAACCTTTAGGAAAAACATAGGAACCTGAAAGAAATAAGGGACCATGAAGAAACTAATAGCCAGGATATAAAAACAGATAAGGGCAATGGATAGGGAAATCATAAGTAAGCGGACAGAGGAAACAAAGCGGGAATTCCCGGCCTTAATCTCTTCCTATGCGACAGAAAAAAATAAAAGAGAAGAGCTCAATAAGCCGAATGAAGATTACCTATGCTGCGATGAAAGACATGGGATTTTCCTGATCGCTGACGGTGTGACGAGACCCCATGAGGAGTACGCGGATGCGGAGAAAAGATTTTTGGCAGCGGAAGCTGCCCGAAAGCTTTGCTTCGATGTCAGAGATAATTTGCTGAAGCATGAGGAAGAACTGCACGCTCAGCCAATCCGGACAATTAGCAATGCGCTGGCTTTCGGCAATGAAGCTATGAAGGAAGTTCGCCGGCAATATCAGAGAGAAATGGGCAAAGCAGGAATCTATGTGCCCTGCGTTACCTTTCTATGTCTGGTGCTTGTGGGTAGCAGGATGTATTTCTATAATTGCTGCGATACAATTGCCTTTCTCATTCGAAATGGTGTGAAAATACAGCTGACGGAGTATTATAACCGGCAGGCAGATTTGCTGCATCCGGCGAAAAAAGAAGTGTACGAAAACTATCATAATAATGAAGCTACAGAAGGCGGCTTTGCCATATTTGATGGCGATGACAGCTTAAAGGACATGATCCATGTGTCCTGGCTGGAACTTGAAAAAAACGATCGGCTTATCCTGGCTTCGGATGGCCTGGCGCAATATCTGCAAGTCACATCGGCGAAAAGGCTTCTGTCCGGAAGGGCGGAAGAACACATCCGAAATTCTGTGGTATATGATACTTTGCCCTACCAGAAATATGCGGATGATAAGAGCTGTATTATAATTGATATTTTAGGAGAAGATAAGTAATGACTTTATATAACAGTTACGATTTGATTATTTATTTATATATTTACTCCTTCTTCGGATGGTGTTTGCAGACGCTTTATTATTATATCGCTGAGGGCAGTCTGAAGAATCGCAGCCTGTTAAATCAGCCGCTGATTCTGACCTACGGCATTACCATGCTTTCACTGATTTTGGGCAGTGGCTTGTCACAGGAGCATATGGTTTTGCAGTTTATCATGAATATTCTGCGAGTGCTGCTGATCAAAGCGGTGGCAGAAGTTATCTGTGAAAAAATCTCCGGAGGACCATTGGTCAGGGAGCGTAAGGAAAAAAGATCCTTGCGTGAATTTTTCCTGCATGACGGAGAGCGGATGATCGAAATCCTGCTGATCGCAACAGTCATCTTTACGGCTTTTAAGATTTTGCATCCGATCGTATACCTGGCGATATCCCTGCTGCCCTTCCTATTGACCCAAATCCTCAGTGCAGTATGTGCGGTGTCTATTCTGTTGGATCTGCTGCTGGTTATCCTGGCAGCTCGCAAGGTGCGTGCTCTTCCTCTGGCTGCCCAGTGGGAAAGCAGGCAAAGTAAGATCAGCCTGACCCTGATCTATCGAATAGGCTATGCTTTCCGGAAGAGGCTTCTGAACACCTATCCGGATCTGAAAAAGTACACGGATGATTACGAGGGGGCAGAAGAAATCGAATTCGCGGCCAAAAGGCAAGGCATTGTATTCGCCCAGGGCATCGGATTTTATAAATTGGTTTGGGTATTTTTTATCACTTCCCTGCTGGGGGACTTCATCGAGACCATTTATGTATGGCTTCGAGGCGCAGGCTGGATGCGGCGTTCCGGTGTGGTATTCGGACCATTTAGTATTGTATGGGGAATCGGCGCGGCGCTTTTGTCACTGATTCTCTACAGATTCGCAAAAAAGAAAAAAATCCATATATTTATCGGCGGTTTTCTGCTCGGCGGAACCTATGAATATATGGCCAGCGTTGTCCTGGAGGCCCTGTTCCATACAAAGTTCTGGGATTATTCACAAATGCCGCTCAATATCGGCGGACGTACGAATATTTGGTATATGTTTGGCTGGGGCTTTCTGGCGCTGGTATGGATTGGCATATGCTATCCGGTCATGAGCAAATTGATTGAAAAAATGCCGCCGATCCTCGGCGCAGTGACGACATGGGGCGTCATAATCTTTATGGTACTCAACCTCGCTGTCACAGGTATGGTCATGCTCCGCTACAATCAGCGAAAGCATGATGCCACAGCCCGCAACCAGATCGAGTATTATATAGACGAATACTACAATGATGCCACCGTAGAGCGTATGTGGCCAAACCTCACCTCTACTGAGAGCGGACGGGGAGGAGAATAAGAAACTGAAGAAGGTGCGGTCGTCCGCTAGAGTGTATGCTTCGTGATGGACGACCGCACCCTGAATTTTACGTCAAGTCTCGCAGGAGCGAGATTTGAATAATGAAAGAAAAACCGGCATCCACTCATTAGCAGGATGCCGGTTTCTTTTCTTTGGGTAATGGAAAATTTATAGTAAGCTTTTTAAGCTTTTTTGCTAAGCAAATCGCCTGCGCGGCGTCTTTCTGTTCCGGTAACCTTTTCCGGCTGATAAATGGTCGCATATACAGCGAAGTTCAATACCAGCGCAAAGGTTACATCCAGCGCGGAATGCTGTTTCAGGAACATGGTAGAAAGGATAATGGAAATAGCCATCAGCAAAACACCTGCATTGATGAGCTTCTTACCCTTCAGCATTTTACATTCCTTCAGGGCGAAATACATTACCATGGAATTGTAAACATGGATGCTCGGGAAAATATTTGTCGAGGTATCAGCTGCGTAAATACTTTTTACCATATCCACGAAAATATTATCATGAGCGAAATAATGCGGGCGCAGCACCTGCATATTCGGGAAGATAAAGGATACAGCAATGAAAATGGACATGCCGATGATCATGCTTGCTGAGAAGCGGTAGTAATCACCGGGATCCCTGTTCACCAGTAAAAGGAAAAGGCCTGTGGCCAAAATACATACAAACCACAATTCGTAGGGAATGATGAAATACTCACAAAACGGAATAATTGTATCCAAAGGAACCTGCAGAATCGTGTAGGTTACGCCTGTTCGATGCTCTACTAAATAGAAGAGAATCATATAGATAACACCATACACCGGCAAAACCCACCAGAACTTAATCTCAGAGGCAACCTTCTTCAAGAAACGAATCATAATGCTTTCTTTCCCTCCTGCATTGGAATAAATTTCTCAAAAATGATACAGTCAAATCTCTTGCGGCAATCCTGATAATCCTTTTCGTTACGGATCGTCCAGATAAAAGTAGGAATATGAAACAATTTGTGATTAAGCCGGAAGCCCGTCACATCGGTATCCTCATAGTGATAAGCAATGAAATGCGGACGGCTGACCAGATTAATCAAAAGTGAAGTGGAAAGCCACTTCAGAATCAATGGTGACTTTACGGAAGCAGCGTGCCTCGTAGATAATTGACCTCTAAGTATTTCCGGATGTTTCTTATGAAACCAATATAATCCAAAGGGGTTAAAGGATTCTATAAGAAACTTGCCATGATATTGCTCAATCTGGGCAAAAAATACTTCGCAGAGCTTCGTATCGTAGAAAGGAAGCTTTAATTCCAGTAATAAAGGGACTTTTCCGTCCACCAGAGCAAGCACCTCGGAAAGCTCCGGCATGTGATATTCGGTACCTGCCAGGGAAAAAGTTTTCAAAATCTTGCTGTCCATCTTTTCCACCATGCCATCCACACCGCACATGCGCTGCAAATACTCATCGTGAAAAACGAGCAGCTTTCCATCCTTTGTCAGGTGAATATCCAGCTCAATTCCAAAGCCGTGCTCTACAGCCCGCCGAAAGGCCGGCATGGAATTCTCCGGAATGCCGAGCTTCATATCCCAAAGCCCCCTGTGCGCGAAATCCCACTGCCTGAAAAAGAGGCAATCCTCTCTGCGTGTCCCATCCGGGTGAATCAGCCACAAATACAAAAGCAGCAAAACGAAGAGAAACAAGCCCCCAAACAAGATCCCAAACATAATCTTAAACTCTCATAAAATCCCATCCGCAGCCCACCGGCCAGGCCGGCAGGAAAACAACCTCTCCAAGACGAAATAATACACTATCCATTAATATAAGTAAATACAGCTATTACGAAAATAAATCTAAAATTTAAATGAAATGTAACATTTATCACGTTCCACGAAATGAATGCGACCGTAAGGGAAGCATGGTTTTAGAAACGAATCAATGAACAGCGCAGCGGTTATTATATTTGGAAGGAACATCAAAACACAGGCGGTGCAGTATATAGATTGCGGAGGGAACTTCCGCAGTGTCGGCACTTAACGAATGCGACCGTAAGGGAAGCATGAGTTTAGTACCGCTACACGAGGACCCAAGCGCGAGCGGTTCCCGGAGTAATCTATATACTGCACCGCCGTCCTCCATGAACAAAAGCAAAAATCCATTTTACTATTTTGGGCATCTGTGCTATTCTACTAACATAATGCTTACTCATAAAAATAGGAGCAGTAGGCGAAGTTTTAATATTAAAGAACATAGAATTTCCCGCATCCTGCGGGAATGCGCCTTTTCATAAAGGCGCCAAGGCGAGCGCTTTCCCGCCCTTGCCCTATATGTTTTATATGAAGAAAGGATAGCAGAATGAGCAAAGTTAAACGAGTATACGTGGAAAAGAAGCCGGCATTTGCCGTTGCAGCCAAAGATCTTTGTCATGAAGCGAAGTTTTATCTGGGACTTCCTCAGGTAGAAAATGTACGTATCCTGATCAGATACGACGTAGAGAATGTAAGCGACGAAACATTTGAAAAAGCATGTAAGGTCGTATTTGCAGAACCACCGGTAGACACACTTTATCATGAGACCTTCCCGATGGAAGCAGACGAGAAAGTCTTCTCCGTGGAGTACCTTCCGGGACAGTTCGATCAGAGAGCAGATTCTGCTGAGCAGTGTATCCAGTTCCTGAAAGAAGATGAGAAGCCAATCATCAGAAGCGCAACGACATATGTCATCAAAGGAAAACTCACAGATGAGGATGTCAATGTCCTGAAAAAACACTGCATCAACCCGGTAGATTCCCGTGAGACAGACCTGGCGAAGCCGGAAACACTGGTGATGACCTTTGACGATCCTGAGGATGTAAAAGTCTTCGAAGGATTTATCACAATGCCGGAAGCAGAGCTGAAAGAGCTCTACGATTCACTGAATCTGGCAATGACATTTAAAGATTTCCAGTTCATCCAGAATTATTTTGCAAATGATGAAAAGAGAAATCCGACAGTGACAGAGGTTCGTGTTCTGGACACATACTGGTCAGATCACTGCCGTCACACCACCTTCCTCACAGAGCTGAAAGACATCGATTTCGGCGAGGGCGACTATAAGAAACCAATCGTGGATTCCTATAACAGATACGTATCCGACAGAGAAGTACTTTACAAAGGCCGCGATGACAAATATCTTTGCCTGATGGATCTGGCCTGTCTGGCAGCTAAGAAGCTGAAAAAAGACGGAAAGATGACAGATCAGGAAGAGTCCGATGAGATCAACGCATGTAGTATCGTCGTTCCGGTAGACGTAGACGGCGAATACGAGGAGTGGCTCATCAACTTCAAGAACGAGACACATAACCACCCGACAGAGATTGAGCCATTCGGTGGCGCAGCTACCTGCCTCGGCGGTGCGATCCGTGATCCGCTGTCAGGAAGAACTTACGTATACCAGGCAATGCGTGTCACAGGTGCAGCAGATCCTACAGTAGCAGTGCAGGATACCATCCCGGGCAAATTGCCTCAGAAGACACTGACACGCGGCGCAGCCAAGGGCTACAGCTCCTACGGAAACCAGATCGGTCTGGCTACCGGCTATGTAAAAGAGGTTTACCATCCGAACTACGTAGCAAAACGTATGGAGATCGGTGCCGTTATGGCAGCAGCTCCGAGACGTGCTGTTATCCGTGAGAACTCTGATCCGGGCGATATCATTATCCTGCTCGGCGGACGTACAGGACGTGACGGAATCGGCGGTGCGACAGGTTCCTCTAAGAAACATACCACTTCCTCCCTGTCCACATGTGGCGCAGAGGTACAGAAGGGTAACGCACCTACAGAGCGTAAACTGCAGAGAATGTTCCGCCGTGAGGAAATCTCTCATATTATTAAGAAATGTAACGACTTTGGTGCCGGCGGTGTATCCGTAGCCATCGGTGAGCTGGCAGACGGTCTGATCATCGATTTGGACAAAGTACCGAAGAAATATGCAGGTCTGGACGGCACAGAGCTGGCGATCTCCGAGAGTCAGGAGAGAATGGCAGTGGTTGTAGACCCGAAAGATGTAGATCAGTTCCTGGCTTACGCAAACGAGGAGAACCTGGAGGCTGTTAAGGTAGCCGTTGTTACTGAGGAGCCGAGACTGCGTCTGAACTGGAGAGGAAAAACCATCGTAGATCTGTCCAGAGCATTTATGAATACCAACGGTGCGCATCAGGAGACCGGCGTATTCGTAGAAATCCCAAACAAGAATGATAACATTCTCAAGAGATGGGAGTCTGTAGACGATGTAAAAGTGAAATGGATGGAGACACTCTCTGACCTTAATGAGTGTTCACAGAAGGGTCTGGTAGAGATGTTTGACGCATCCATCGGCGCAGGCAGCACTTTGATGCCTTATGGCGGCAAATATCAGCAGACAGAGACACAGGCTATGGTAGCCAAGGTTCCTGTTCTCGGCGGAAAAACAGAGACAGTAACCATGATGAGTTATGGTTTTGATCCGTATGTATCCAGCTGGAGCCCATACCATGGCGCTGTTTATGCAGTAACAGAGTCCATGGCACGTATCGTGGCAACAGGTGGTGACTATAAAAAGATTCACTTCACATTCCAGGAGTACTTCCGCCGCATGAGCGAGGATCCGAAACGCTGGAGCCAGCCATTTGCAGCCCTTCTGGGTGCTTATGAGGCACAGCTTCGCTACGGTCTTGGTTCCATTGGTGGAAAAGATTCCATGTCCGGCTCTTTCGATGAGATCGACGTACCGCCGACATTGGTTTCCTTCGCAGTGGATGTAGCTACCGTGAAAGATATCGTAACACCGGAGCTGAAAGAGGCCGGTGATAAATTGGTATGGATCCGTATTCCGGTAGATGAGTATGATCTGCCGCAGTACGAAGGCGTTATGGCTACCTATGATAAACTCCATGAGGATATGCAGGCAGGCCGCGTGAAAGCTGCTTATGCGCTGGATCGTTTCGGTATTATCCCTGCAGTATCAAAGATGGCCTTTGGTAACGGTCTGGGTCTGAAGATTGAGCACAATGTGGATGAGAGAGATCTCTTCAGCCCACACATCGGTGACATCGTATGCGAGGTTTCCGGTGAGGATGTAGGCAAGCTTGCTTCTACTTATACAGTCATCGGTGAAGTTCTTGCCCAGCCTGTATTTACATACAAAGACATCGAGATCAATGAGCAGGATGCCCTGAACGCATGGAGCAAACCACTTGCAGGCGTATTTAAACAGGTTTCCGGTCAGGAAGCTGTTCAGACAGGCGTCGAGGAGAAGGGTAACTTCCGGGCAGAGAACATTGTGGTATGCAGTCATAAGATCGCACAGCCGACCGTATTCATCCCTGTATTCCCTGGAAGTAACTGTGAGTTCGACAGCGCGAAAGCTTTTGAAAATGCCGGCGCAAAGGTGATCACAAAGGTATTCCGTAACCTGACAGCCCAGGATATCATGGAGTCTGTAGACATCTTTAGCGATGCCATCAAACAGTCTCAGATCATCATGTTCCCGGGCGGATTCTCCGCAGGTGATGAGCCGGACGGATCTGCGAAATTCTTTGCTACTGCATTCCAGAATGCAAAGATCAAAGAAGCCGTTATGGATCTTTTGAATAATAGAGACGGTCTGGCACTGGGTATCTGTAACGGTTTCCAGGCTTTGATCAAACTGGGTCTGGTACCTTACGGTGAGATCACAGGACAGCAGAGCGATTCTCCGACATTGACATTCAACACAGTTGGTCGTCATATTTCAAAGATGGCATACACAAAGGTTGTTTCCAATAAATCCCCATGGCTGGCAGGCGCAGAGCTTGGCGGTATTTATACAAACCCGGCTTCCCACGGTGAGGGACGTTTCGTCGCAAGCAAGGAGTGGATCGAGAAGCTGCAGGCCAACGGACAGATCGCAACCAGATACTGTGACCTGGACGGAAACTTCACAGATGATGAGTACTGGAACATCAACGGTTCCTACTTTAACATCGAAGGAATCACCAGTCCTGACGGACGTGTACTCGGAAAGATGTGTCATTCCGAGCGACGCGATGACGGCGTAGCTATTAATATCTACGGCGAGCAGGATCTGAAGATCTTCGAGAGCGGTGTTAAATACTTCTCATGATAAGGCCTTTGTTGGAGCATGATGGGAGCCAAAGGCGGAATCATGCGTAGCCTTATCATGTACAAAAGGTAGAGAGGTCTTTGTAAGGCAGGAGGAAAACAGAAGCCGAAGGTTTCTGCATTTCCGGAAGCCTTGCGAAGCTCTATCATCAGAAATCAGATAAAATAATATAAAAGGATGGTAATTAGAAATGGGCTTACTTGAACAGTGGCGTCAAATGGCATATGACCAGAACGCAGATCAGAATACACTTCAGAAATTCTGGAACGCATATTTTGTGCTGGAGAAAGGTGTTTACGAGCAGCTGCTTGCAGATCCTGATACAGAAGTAAAAGGTACTGTAAAAGAACTGGCTGAGAAATATAACCTGGATATCATGACTATGACCGGTTTCCTGGATGGTATCGATGAGTCTCTGGTAACACCAAACGGCATCGAAGAGAACCTGGCAGAGGATTCCGTAGTCAGCCTGAAGTTTGACAAAGCAAAACTCTACAAAAACATGGTAGATGCAAAAGCTGACTGGCTCTACAACTTGCCACAGTGGGATGCTATTTTCTCAGAGGAAGAGAGAAAAGAGCTTTACCTTGAGCAGAAGAAATCCGGCACAATCGTAAAACCGAAAAAGGTTGGACGTAACGATCCATGTCCATGCGGCAGCGGTAAGAAATACAAAAAATGCTGCGGACGCTGATCATACGGCGATGAAACACTGACCAATGCTGCAAGCTCTTTCCCTGATACAGGGAGCCAAAGAATGAACCTGCAGCAAAAAATCAGAGTATATGGAATTTCTGCAAATGCTGTGGGTCTTGCAATCCTGTCAAGGTCCACAGCTTTGTTATGTAGTTAGGGTCATCCTGTGTTTTGACGGACGAAACAGACACGATAAGCATTTGCGCGGGAGATTGAGATATGATATTTGCGATTGATGTAGGAAATACGAATATTGTAGTGGGTTGTATCGATGACACCGGTGTGTGCTTTATCGAGCGAATTTCCACGAATACCAAGCAGACGGAAATGGAATATGCGATCCGCCTGAAAAGTGTTCTGGAGCTGCATGAGGTCGCTTATGAGAGAATCGAGGGATGCATCATATCCTCGGTGGTGCCTCAGCTGACAGACCTGATCCGCAAGGCAGTGGATAAGCTGCTCCATGTGCCGATCAAGATCGTAGGACCGGGCCTGAAAACGGGCTTAAATATCCGCATTGACGATCCGGCTACCCTGGGCAGTGATCTTTTGGTAGACTCTGTGGCAGCGCTGGCGGAGCATCCGGTGCCCATGATCATCATCGACATGGGAACAGCGACGACCTTTTGTGTCATCAACGAAAAAAAACAGTATATCGGCGGTCTGGTGGTGCCGGGGGTGAAAACATCTCTGCAGTCACTGGTGACCAATACGTCTTTGCTGCAGCATATCAGTCTGCAGCCACCGAAAAAAATCATCGGCAGCAATACGATGGATGCCATGCGGGGCGGCATTATCTACGGTAACGCTTCCATGGTAGACGGAATGATCGATCGGATTTCAGAGGAACTCGGGGCCAAATGTACGCTCATCGCTACAGGCGGTCTGGCGGGCGATATCATTCCTTATTGCAAACACGATATCATCATCGATGATAATTTGCTCCTCAAGGGGCTGAAAATTATCTACGAGAAAAATCGTCGGTAAGAGAAATTTGCAGATGCATGCAGGCAGGTGATGAAAAGCTGCAGATGTATGCAGGCGATGAAAAAAATGACAGATGCATGCGGGTGTCGAAGGATAGAGGCAGGAGCTGCATGCAGATTATGAAAGCGTGAAATTTACAGATGCGTGCAGGTCTTGGGTGAAACAGCTGCGGATGCATGCAGGTAATGGAAAAAATGACAGATGCGTGCAGGGCTTGGGTGAAACAGCTGCGGATGCATGCAGGTAATGGAAAAATTTACAGACGCGTGCAGGCGGTACATGAGATAGCCGGAGCTGCATGCGGCCGATAAAAAACGATAACATAGAAAATTCAGGAGGGAAACATATGGCAGTGAACGGATATACTTCCCAGGCCAAAAAAGCCTTGAAGCTTGCTGAAAAATCTGCGGTTTCCAATGCTTTAGGATATATAGGTACAGAGCACATTCTGATCGGTCTTCTGGAGGAGGGCCACGGTACGGCAGCCATGGTGCTGCAGAATACCGGTGTGGATGAGGTCTCTTTGATAGAGCTTATTGATCAGCTGGTAACCAGCGTGGACAGCGCCGATGTGCTCGCAGAAACAGAAAAATTAGAACTGACGCCGAAGGCAGAGCGTATTCTGGAGCTGGCAGCCCAGACCTCATCCTATTACGGAGATGAAGAAATCGGTACAGAGCATATCCTGCTGGCTATGCTGCAGGAGCCGGAAAGTGTAGCCCTGCGGCTTTTGTTCACGCTGGGTGTAGATCTGCAGAAGCTGTACGTGGATCTGCTTTATGCGATGGGCAGAACAGAGCAGCAGATACAGGAAGAAGTGGCAGCGTTGAATGCTTATGAGAATGGAGAGCAGCCTGCCGGCGGAAGCCTGGCTCAGTACAGCAGAGACCTGACACAGATGGCGCTGGAGCGAAAAATGGATCCGGTCATCGGCAGAGATAAAGAGATGGCCCGCATCATTCAGGTGTTGAGCCGCAGAACGAAGAATAATCCATGCCTTATCGGAGAACCGGGTGTCGGAAAAACAGCCATCGTAGAGGGTCTGGCCCAGCTGCTGGCGGAGGGTTCCGTGCCGGATACCATCAAGGGTAAACGCCTGCTGTCTCTGGATATGAGCGGCATGGTGGCAGGCACCAAATACCGTGGCGAGTTCGAGCAGCGTATGAAAAAAATCATCGCCGAAGTGCGAGAGAACAAAAATATTATCCTCTTTGTGGATGAGCTGCATACCTTGATCGGTGCCGGCGGCGCAGAAGGTGCCATGGATGCGTCAAATATTTTGAAACCGGCCTTGTCCCGCGGTGAGCTGCAGCTGATCGGCGCCACTACCATTGATGAATACCGCAAGCGTATCGAGAAGGATGCTGCTCTGGAGCGCCGTTTCCAGCAGATCATGGTCGAGGAGCCGACAGAAGAGGAAGCTATCGAGATTCTGCAAGGATTGCGCCCGTATTATGAGAAGCACCATGGCCTGACCATTTCTGACGCAGCAGTGGAGGCAGCGGTAAAAATGAGCGTTCGCTATGTGAATGATCGTTTCCTGCCGGACAAAGCCATCGACCTGATCGATGAGAGTGCGGCCAAGGTTCGTCTTTATGGCTATCAGCCATCCGATGAACTGAAGGAATGCGCCGCAGCATTGGATCAGATTGAAGAGAAAAAGCTGCAGGCCGTCCGCAAGGGCGATGCGGAAGGGATGCAGGCTCTGAAAGCAGAGCAGGCAGAGCTGGAGCAGCAGCTGGACAAATTAAGAGAAAAACGTAATCGCAAGAGCCGACGGAAATTACCGGAAGTGACAGCAGAGGACGTGGCCAAAACCATTTCCGGCTGGACAGGTGTGCCGCTGGAAAAAATCGCCCAGTCCGAATCCAAACGTCTGACCAAGCTGGAAGCGGAGCTTCATAAACGTGTCATCGGACAGGAGGAGGCAGTGACAGCCCTTGCAAAGGCAGTCCGCAGAGGACGTGTGGGTCTGAAGGACCCGAAAAAGCCCATTGGCTCCTTCCTTTTCCTGGGACCAACCGGTGTCGGAAAAACCGAGCTCTGCAAAGCCCTGGCTGAGACTGTATTTGGCACCGAGGATGCTTTGATCCGTGTGGACATGTCCGAATATATGGAGAAGCACAGCGTTTCCAGACTCATCGGTTCACCGCCCGGATATGTAGGCTTCGAGGATGGCGGACAGCTTTCCGAGCTGGTCAGAAGACATCCTTACAGCGTGCTTCTTTTCGACGAGATCGAAAAGGCACATCCTGACGTATTTAATATTTTGCTCCAGGTACTGGATGACGGACATATTACCGATACCCACGGACGCAAGGTAAACTTCAAGGAAACGGTCATCATTATGACCTCCAATGCCGGTGCCATGCGCATCCAGCAGCCTAAGCACTTGGGTTTTGCGGCCGAGATCAGCGAGGAGCAGGATTATAAACATATGAAGGAACAGGTGCTGGCGGAGATCAAGGACATTTTCCGACCGGAATTCCTGAACCGAATTGATGAGACCATCGTCTTCCATCCGCTGAACATGGGTCACATGAAGCAGATCATCAATATTCTGCTGAAAGATCTGACCGGACGCTGCAGGGAGCAGATGAGCATTGAGCTGCGCGTAACGGATAAGGCGAAGGAAAAGATTATTAACGACAGCTATGATAGCAAATACGGCGCCCGCCCGCTCAAGCGCGCGATCCAGACCATGCTGGAAAATCCGCTGGCAGAGAAAATCCTCGCCGGCGAGATCAATGCCGGTGATAGCGTGACGGTAAGGGTCAGCGGCGGCGAGATCGTCTTTACAGCCCAGGCTGTTAAAGAAACTGCTGACTGACCAAAAAGCCCGAGGCGTTCTTGAATGCAAGCAGAAGTGAGGCTGAATTTACAATAGGAGACTTGCGTCTCCATTGTGTAAATTTTATAGAAAATTGTGAAAATAGGGCGAAAATTCATATTTTATACATATCTATTTTCACAATTTAGTATATAATATACATAGAATCAAACCTGACTCTGGTCTGTGACAGGAGACACATAGTGCATGAAGTGCATGAAGTGCATGAAGCGTATGAAGTTGTTTGCAGCATATGGAATATATGCATCAGATGAAGCACATGGCGCAGATGAAGCAGACGGGGTTGCGGAGTAATTTTCTATGGTAAAAGGTAAGTAGAAAATTCAGATGTGGCAGATATATGGGCCAGGATATTTTCGGTTCCTTCGGCCGGGAAAACATAGAAAAACTGTAAACATCGAAATATTGCAGTATAACCAGGGAAATTACTGTTGCTGTAGGGTAAAAATAACATAGTGAGGTATACGATATGAGCGTAGTGAAAGAATTAATCCGCACAGAGCAGGACGGAACCATCAGTTTTGGAAATTATGAGCTGACGAAAAAAACAAAGCTTGCGGACTATGAATTCAAGGGCGACCTTTATAAAATCAAAACATATAATGAGATTACACGTCTGGAGAAGAATGACAACGTTCTGTATGAGTCCGTACCGGGCACAGCAGTCATGGGTATGAATGTGGACGACACGAAAGTATCCTTTAAGATGGATGGCAGCGGTGATGTTTCCGTAACTATGGGCATGCAGGATGACACAGAGTACAAGGTTCTGATCGACGGCATGGTAGCCGGCAATATTAAGACCACCATGGGCGGAAAGCTTTCCTTCAGCGTAGAACTGACCGAAGGAAAAGAAGCCGAGATCGAGATCGACGTAGTGAAATGAACCTTGGGGACGGGGTTAGTGGCTCATTTTTGCATGAAGCAGAATGAAGTGTGGGGTCGGAAAATCCGCGATCATTCGGCAAGAGGCGGAATGAAGTACAGACCTAAGTCGGAGGTATCATTTATAGATTAAAGGAATGAATATGGGCAGGAAGGCGAAAGCTTTCCTGCTTTCTTAGTTTATGATACCAGGTTCTGAAGGTTATGAAAAATGGGCGCACGAAGCGAAAGGCGAAGTGTGCGCACTTTTTTACCTCCGGCTGACCCCAACCAAATGCGGGGAAAGATTATATTTCGATAGCATGTTATGTTGACAAAAAGAAACTTTTCGTAGATGATAGAGAAGAAAAGCTATCCGAGAGTGTCACGCTTTCGGTGTATGTCCCAGAGTCCCAGGCGGGGGCTGCGGGGATGCCTGCGTTCGTGCGCAAGCAGCGAAGCGGATTGCGAATGTCCCTTTTAAATATATAAATAATGGAGTAATATTTTATGCCTAAAGATAAAAAATCTATATTTTTCTGCCAGAATTGCGGTCATGAGTCGACCAAGTGGATGGGTCAGTGTCCCGGCTGTCATGCCTGGAACACCTTCGTCGAAGAGCTGGTGACCCCGAAGACGGCAGCCAAAGCCACCAATGGCAGTGGCAGCGGCCTTAGAAAAGCTTCCGCTATGCCGAAAAAAATCTCAGAAATCGATCTGGATGAAAGCAATCGTACCATGATCGGTATTAAGGAACTGGACAGGGTCCTCGGCGGCGGTATCGTGGGCGGTTCACTGGTGCTGATCGGCGGCGATCCCGGCATCGGCAAATCCACTCTTTTACTGCAGGTATGTCATAAGTTAACAGAGCAGAATATCGATGTGCTCTATGTGTCCGGTGAGGAATCCTTGCGCCAGATAAAGATGCGCGCCAACCGCATTGGCAAATTTAACGATCACCTGCAGCTTTACTGCGAGACAAACCTGGATGACATCCGCAGCGTCATCGAACGGCAGAAGCCGCAGACGGTGATCATCGATTCTATTCAGACCATGTACAATGAGAATGTAACCTCCTCACCGGGCAGCGTGTCCCAGGTACGGGAATCCACCAGCGTCCTGCTGCAGATTGCCAAAGGTCTGCAGATTCCGGTATTTATCGTCGGCCATGTGACGAAAGAGGGAAATGTGGCAGGTCCCCGTGTGCTGGAGCATATGGTGGATACGGTGCTCTATTTCGAAGGCGACCGCCATGCCAGCTATCGGATCCTGCGCGCGGTAAAGAATCGTTTCGGATCCACCAATGAGATCGGCGTTTTCGAGATGTGCAATGACGGCTTAAAGGAGATTGCAAATCCTTCCGAATATATGCTGGATGGCCGGCCGGTGGACGCCTCCGGCTCCGTTGTAGCCTGTTCTATGGAGGGCAGCCGGCCGATCATGATCGAGATCCAGTCTCTGGTATGCCATACTAATTATTCCTTCCCGCGGCGAACCGCCAACGGTACAGACTTTAACCGTGTAAACCTTTTGGTGGCCGTGCTGGAAAGAAGAGGCCGCATCAAGCTCTCCGAACAGGATGTCTATGTGAATATCACCGGCGGTGTCCGTATGACCGAGCCGGCCGTCGACCTTGGCATCATCCTGGCCATCGCCTCCGCAGCCGGAGACAAAACCATCGACAGTAAGACAGTGGTTTTCGGTGAGGTGGGACTCTCCGGCGAGGTACGCTCCGTTAGTATGTCCGCCCAGCGAATCAAAGAGGCAGAGAAGCTCGGTTTCGAGCGCGTGATTTTGCCCGCAAGCTGCATGAAAGCCCTGGAAAAAAATACCCGGTCAAAGATCGAGCTTGTGCCGGTGCGGAATGTAAGGGATGCGATCGAAGCGATTCTGTAACACATAAGAGGAAGCTACTTCAAGGAATGCAGATACTTTTGCTGATTACAGATGTATAAAAAGGGTAAATATTATTTTGAAATAACATACATTTCATTGAAAAAAATGAAAATGTATGTTATTTTTATGTAAAGGAAAAAGCCAATATACCTGTGAGGTCGCCATATGGATCAAATGAGAACAGATGCTGAAGGATATTTTGAATATTTGAGAAATTACCAGAAGATGATCAATTCGGATATTAATTCTGCCGAGGAACGACTTCAAATACTTGGGCAGAGGAAATCCAGTATTGTCGTGAAAAAAATAAAAGAAGAATATTACTATTATGAACAGTGGCGCGAAAACGGAAAAGTAAATTCGAAATATCTGGGAAAAGTAGTCCCGGGCATAGTGTCGGGTAAGGAACAGGAGATAGACGAGAGAAATCGGTTGCTTGCAGACGTAAAAGAGAAGAAAGAAATGCTTGCCTTGATTGAGCGAAGCATAAAAGAATACAGGAAAAAAATGAAACAAAAGATACTGCAGGATTATTCATTTGAAGTATTTTGGAAGGATACATTATGCACACGTGTAAAAGTAACCGGTAGTCAGGTACATGCACAACGCCTTGTAAAAGGGTCTGCAAAGCAGATTTTTGCAAATGAAAAAATGACACGTAATCAATTGAATGAAATACTTCGATTGAGGTGTTTTGAAGAAGGCAGAGGAGATATTCAGGAAAAATTGAAGTATCTGGGGCTGGAATCTTATAATCCATATGAGATTGTAAAACGAACACATGGAGTTTCTTACAATGACTATATTTGGTTTCGGTTTCCGGGAGAAAATATTACTTCGAAGGATGTACTGGTAAGAGAGTAAAATCTGTGGGATTACAAATGAGGTGAGGAATCAGATTCGTATTTTTGGAATGATATACCCAAAGTCTCAGGGAAAGTGATGATTTATATTTATAGAGAAGGAAAAATAAATGTTTGAAGAAAATATTGATGATTCTTATATTTATTTACAGACAGGAACGAGCGAAGGGACACAGATTAAATACTATAAAGACGGTTATTGGTATAAAAAAGATGCTCGTGGAAGAGAAGGCTATGTGGAATACCTATGTTCTAAATTGTTGACTTTTTCGGATTTGGGAGAATCAGAATATATTCTTTATGAGTTCGGCAGCATTAACGGTAAGGCGGGATGCCGTAGTAAAAATTTTATAGGAAAAAATGAAGAACTATATACTTTATATCGGCTTTATTATAATGATTTCGGCAAGGACTTAAGTAAGGTGATCAGTGTAATGGATTCGATGGAGGACCGGATTGAATATGTGATTGATTACGTAAAGGAAAGTTGTCGTTTGGATATCAGAGATTATTTATCAAAAGTCTTTACCTTAGATAGCATAGTATTAAATGAAGACCGGCATTTAAATAATCTGGCGGTTATTTATAAAGAAGATCATTTTGAAACGGCTCCGATTTTTGATCAGGGAGTATCGCTTCTGACTTGTAATATGAGCGTAAATCGCAGGTTACCGTTAGAAGAAAATGTCAAAAGAGTAATTGCCAGACCCTTCTCAGGATCGCATGAAAAAATGAGAAAATATTTTGGTGATGGATTTCAATTAGACGTAAAAGCGGCATTGGGATGGCTGGAAAGAGAACCTGATTCATGGGAAAAAAGAGTTCTTGGATATCAATTACAGAGAAATACTTAATATAAAATTTTCACATTATTGTATGGAAGACCTAAAACATGATGAGGATTATCCTATGAAATTAAAATATCATTTCGAAAAAATGGAAATGGACAGGGAGATTCTGATGGTGCCGGTGGGCGATGGCGCAGACCGGTTTCATGGTATCCTAAAGGTAAATGAAACGGCAGCGGATATTCTGCAGGTCTTGGAGAAGGACACGACGGAGGAGCAAATCGTGGATGCTTTGTATGAGAAATATGAAATTTCCAGAGAAGATCTGGCGGCGGTAGTCCAAAAACAGGTGAGAGAACTCGCAGAGGCAGGATTGATCGATGGTATTTAAGATAAAATTAGCCGGGCGGATTATCGAGATTCATTCTTTATATCAGGAAATATACCGGCTCTGCAGGGCATATATAATCGAAGAAATGCAATCTATACCCGAAGGAACGAGGTCAGCATTTGAAGGAAGGCAATTTTCCTCTGCAGAGAATTCAATGGAGAAGATTTCAAGAGATGAGGAAAAAACAGCTCCGGATATCGTGATCGAAATCCGGGAGGCAGATATCCTGCGTGAGCGGGAAAAAGCGGCGAAATCCGGCGAAGTATCAAACCCATCCGATAGCTATCTGGAGACACTGGCCATCTATCGGAAAATTGCGCAGGAAATGCTGCGCTTTGATACCTTCCTTATGCATGGCGCGGTGGTGGCCGTATCCGGCCGGATGCAGGATCCGGCAGAGAATGCAGAAATCTCGTCTGCTGATATAAAGGTAACAGAAGATAGGGCGAAGGTGCTTTCCGCCGAAAAGGCAGGAACTGCAGATACGACGGCGTTAGCAGGAAAAAAGGAGGGTTCAGCAGATAGGGCGACAATTTCTGCAGAGAATGTGCTACTTTCCGGCGAGAAGAAAAGTCCTGCTGCGAATATAGAAGCGGGAGCAGTTGATCAGGCGTATATGATCACAGCCCCCAGCGGTACGGGAAAGACCACCCGCCTGCGTTTCTGGCTGCAGCAGATTCCCGGCTCCTACGTCGTTAATGGAGATAAGCCGCTCATTTCCCTTCGGGATGAGCAGGTTTATGCCTGCGGTACGCCCTGGTGTGGCAAGGAAGGACTGCAGACACCTGTCGATGTTCCCCTGAAAGCCATATTTATCCTGGAGCGGGCCGACGAAGGCGAAGAGACGACCGTGACAGAATTGCGCATGTCCGAGGCATTTCCGCAGTTACTCTCCCAGACCAACCGGCCGGCAGATGCGGCGCTTATGGTCAAAACTCTGCACCTGATGTCAGCTATGGAAGGCAAGGTAGGTTTTTTCCGACTACGCAGCAATCGCATACCGGAAGAAATCCGCAAGGCTTATGAGGCGGCTGTAAATTTGACGAATGTGAAAAATAAAACATCAGAACCGAACAAAACCGATGCCTGAGTATGCAAAGCCCGACCGGAACACGAATTGCAGTTGGAGGGTACACGCGAAGCGTGGAACCGTTACGCTGTATCATAATCCGTGGAGATTCCGAAGCAATGTGAGGAATCATGTTCGTTTTATATTACAAAAGTTTGCAGAAAAAAATATTTCATCGGTTTACAAAACGCAAACCATATGTTATATTGGCAAAGTATGAATTAACCGTGGTTCGGATATTGGAGTCTCCGACCGTATCTTAATCACCGGCGTTATTAAATTTAAAGGAGGATCTAAAAATGATCACAAAAGAGAAAAAACAGGCAATTATCGCAGAGTATGGTAAGTTCGAGGGAGATACAGGTTCTACAGAAGTACAGGTAGCTATCCTCACAGCACGTATCAACGAGCTGACAGAGCATCTGAAAGCTAACCATAAAGATCACCACAGCAGACGTGGTCTTCTGAAAATGGTTGGTAAGAGAAGAAGTCTTCTGGACTATCTGAAAGCTAAAGATATCGAGGGATATCGTGCACTGATCAAAAAACTTGGCATCCGTAAGTAATTTGCTGGTCGCAGGCGGGAGATTACTCCCGCCTGTTTTTTTCAAAAACGGATACGCAGTATAAAAGACGAACAGGCTTCGTTACATGCGTCCGGAATCATCACAGACGATAATGCTGTGTAGAAAAATTCAATACAAACAAAGCGATCTGACGAAATCGCACAAGCAGATCGTTCAAGGAGCCGTGCGAGAAGAGATGAAGTTTTAGGAGATAATAAATGGAAAACAAAACTTTCGCAGAACAGTATGACAAGAGCTATAAAACCTACTCCATGGAGTTGGCCGGAAGAACACTTTCAGTAGATATCGGCCGTGTAGGTAAGCAGGCAAACGGATGTGCATTCATGCACTACGGCGATACCACACTGCTGTGTACAGCTACAGCATCCGACAAGCCAAGAGATGGTATCGATTTCTTCCCACTGTCTGTAGATTACGAAGAAAAAATGTACGCTGTAGGAAAAATCCCAGGCGGTTTTAAGAAAAGAGAAGGAAAAGCAAGCGATCATGCGATCCTGACATCCCGTGTCATCGACCGTCCGATGCGTCCTCTTTTCCCGAAAGATTACAGAAACGATGTAACACTGAATAACATGGTAATGTCTGTAGATCCTGACTGTGCACCGGAGGTTGTTGCTATGCTTGGTTCCTCTCTGGCTACAGCAATTTCAGATATCCCGTTTGACGGACCATGTGCAGCTACACAGATCGGTATGATCGACGGCAAGCTCCTCATCAACCCGACACTGGCACAGAACGCAGTATCTGATCTGCAGCTGACAGTTGCATCTACCAGAGAAAAAGTCATCATGATCGAGGCTGGCGCCAATGAGATTCCTGAGGACAAAATGATCGAGGCTATTTACCTTGCTCATGACGTAAATAAAGAGATCATCGCCTTCTTTGACAAAATCGTTGCTGAGTGCGGAAAAGAGAAACATTCCTACGAGAGCTGCGCTATTCCGGAGGAACTTTTTGCAGCTATCAAAGAGATCGTACCGCAGGAAGCTATGGAAGAGGCTGTATTTACAGATGTAAAACAGATTCGCGATGAGAATATCAGAAAAATCTCTGACCTTCTGGAGGAGAAACTCGGCGATCACGAGGAGTGGGCAGGCATCATCGGTGAGGCTCTGTACCAGTACCAGAAGAAGACAGTCAGAAAGATGATCCTCAAAGACCTGAAGAGACCTGACGGACGTAAGACCAACCAGATCCGCCCACTGGCAGGTGAGGTTGATGTCGTTCCGCGTGTACATGGTTCTGCTATGTTTACTCGTGGACAGACACAGATCTGTAACGTCGTAACACTGGCTCCTCTGTCTGAGGCACAGAAAATCGACGGACTGGATGAGAACGTAACTGAGGCTCGTTACATGCATCAGTACAACTTCCCATCATACTCCGTAGGTGAGACAAAACCTTCCCGTGGACCGGGACGTCGTGAGATCGGACATGGTGCCCTCGCTGAGCGTGCGCTTCTGCCGGTTATTCCTTCCAAAGAGGAGTTCCCATATGCAATCCGTGCCGTATCCGAGACATTCGAGTCTAACGGATCTACATCACAGGCATCTGTTTGTGCATCTTCCATGTCTCTGATGGCAGCAGGTGTACCGATCAAGAAACCGGTAGCAGGTATCTCCTGTGGTCTGGTAACAGGTGACACAGATGATGATTACCTTGTACTGACAGATATCCAGGGTCTCGAGGACTTCTTCGGCGACATGGACTTCAAGGTAGCAGGTACACATGATGGTATCACAGCAATCCAGATGGATATTAAGATCCACGGTCTGACACGTGACATCGTAGAGGAAGCAATCGCTCGTTGTAAAGACGCTCGTGAGTTTATCCTCACAGAGGTAATTGAAAAAACAATTCCTGCTCCACGTGCAAACGTCAGCGAATATGCGCCAAAGATCATCCAGATTCAGATCGATCCTGATAAGATCGGTGAGGTTGTTGGCCAGAGAGGTAAAACAATCAATGAGATCATCGACCGTACAGGTGTGAAGATCGATATCGATGATACAGGTGCCGTATCCGTTTGCGGAACAGATCAGGCAAAGATGGATGAGGCTCTTGGCTACATCCGTACAATCGTAACAGAGTTCGAAAAAGGACAGATCCTCACAGGTAAAGTCGTAAGCATCAAAGAGTTCGGTGCTTTCGTAGAGTTCGCACCTGGCAAAGAGGGAATGGTTCACATTTCAAAGATTGCCAAAGAGCGTATCAACCATGTAGAAGATGTCCTGACACTGGGCGACGTCGTAACAGTTATCTGCCTTGGCAAAGATCGTATGGGACGTATCAGCTTCTCTATCAAGGATTGTCCTGCACAGTAAAAAACACAGTAAAAAATATTGGCGAACGGACGCCAGAGCACGCTATAAATTGCTCCGGGGACCGCTCGCGCTTAGGTCTCGGCTGCCGCTTCGGTCCGTGCTCCTCCTTCGGAGGGTCGTCCACTGGACGACCGCACCCTCGTGTAGCGGTATTAAATTCGACCAGCGCCATAGGCTTGGTCTCATTAAGTGCCGACACTGTGGATGTCCCTGCCGCAATTTATAGCGTGCTCTGGCTGTACTTAGGAAATGAATACAGTGGATTTTTTCACTGGGATTTTATGAGTAGCTAGCTACGGGATATATAAAAAGTCACAAGACTCGCCTCGGCGGGTCTTGTCTTGTATTGGGGACGGGGTCGATGGCTCATTTTCCTCAAACTCAATTGTGTCAGTGGAAAGGTTTTTCTTTCGGAAATATATGAATTTTGAAAAACTGGTATGAAGCAAGGAAATCGGATAGCCATTGTCGAAGAGAATCCTCCGGCATAGTGCTGTCCCGGAGATGTTTTGGAAATAATAAGGAATGAAATAGATGGCGAGAGTGAAAATTGAGATTCAGTATCTGAATGATGAGGTGGAGAGACTTCGCTATATCGATGGAAAGTCGGATTGGATTGATTTGCGCGCAGCGGAGGACCTGGTTCTGAAGGCGGGCGAGTTTAAGCTGATTCCGCTGGGTGTGGCGATGAAGCTGCCACAGGGCTATGAGGCGCATATCGTGCCGCGCAGCAGTACCTATAAGAATTTCGGCATTATCCAGACAAATCACATGGGTGTGATTGATGAGAGCTATTGCGGACCGAATGACTGGTGGTTTATGCCGGTGTATGCGCTTCGTGATACAGAAATTCATAAAAATGACCGCATCTGCCAGTTTCGCCTGATGGAACACCAGCCACAGGTAGACTTCGAAGAGGCAGCCCTGGAAGGTGCGGACCGCGGCGGTTTCGGCAGCACCGGAAAGCAATGAGCCTTGGGGACGGGGTCGATGGCTCATTTTTTGCCGGCGAGCATTGAACCTTGAGGAAGAGATCGGAATAGAAAAATTAACAGGAGAGAAAAAATGGGTTTGTTTGGTAAAAAATTCCCGGCGAAAGAAAGCGCTGTGGAAATTCTGGAGCATTTAAATGAAGCGGTATATTTGACGCTGGAGGATGATTCCGTCCTGGAATGTCTGATCGTGAAATGGTTTATGTGGAATGATCATTCCTACGGCGTTCTCTTGCCGACGAACACAGAAGATGGCACAGCCTTCCTTTTCTATATGGAGAAGGACCCGAAAGACGGTATGCCGCTCATTTCCGAGATTGAAGATACCACAGAGTATGAGAAAGCCGGCGAGGTCTTTGATTACCTGATGGAAATGGATGAATTTGATTATAAAGAGTAAGTGAAAAGTTGGTTTCAACTCGGTCAGCAGCGAAGGAAAAACGTACGGCCGGGGGAAGCGTAAAGCAGGAAATCGGTCCCTGGTGTAAGCCGAAGAGTAGGGACGAAGCATAGAGCAGGCAGAAAGTATGTAAAAAAATAAGCAGAAAGGCAAAACATGAAACATCTGGTTATTGGAATTTTGGCGCATGTAGATGCGGGAAAAACAACTTTATCAGAGGGCATTCTCTATCATACGGGTGCCATCCGCAAGACAGGCCGGGTGGATCATGGCGATACCTTCCTGGACACATTTTCCCTGGAGAAGCAGCGCGGCATCACAATTTTTTCCAAGCAGGCGGAGTTTCAGCTGGATGAGGAAACTTCGGTGACCCTGTTGGACACGCCGGGCCATGTGGATTTTTCGCCGGAGATGGAGCGTGCCCTGCAGGTGCTGGATTATTGCGTGCTGATGGTAAGTCAGCAGGAAGGCGTCAATGGTCATGTGAAGACACTTTGGAAGCTGCTCGGCTACTATGGAATTCCGACTTTCATTTTTGTGAACAAAATGGATCAGCCCGGCGCGGATGCGGCTCGTTCTCTGCAGAATATCCAGCGAGAGCTGAGTGATGGCGCCATTGATTTTTCGGCCGGTATCGAGGCGGATGAGGTGCAGGAAAATCTGGCCGGCACCGACGAAGTCCTCATGGAGAAATATTTTGCGGGCGAGCCGGTGGAGCTGACAGAGGTGAGGGAGCTTATCCGGGAACGGAAGGTATTCCCGGTATATTTTGGCTCTGCACTGAAGATGGAAGGTGTGGAGGAAATCCTGGACGCACTGCGTAGCTTTATGGCGGAGAAAATTTATCCGCAGGAATTCGGTGCCCGCGTTTACAAAATCACCCGCGATACCCAGGGTGAGCGCCTGACCTGGATGAAAATCACCGGCGGTTCGGTGAAGGTGAAGAGCCTGCTGACATACAATGTGCCAGGCAGTGAGCAGGTGGACGGCGCGGGCAAGGTGAGAGCTACTGCGGGAGCCGGTAATGTGAGAGATGATGAGGGCGCCGCCGTGGAGAAGACTGCTTCGAAATCCGGCAGAGCTACGGTAAGTACGAATGCGGGCAAGGGCGGCGCGAAGAATGCGGGCGAAAAGATCAACCAGATCCGCATTTATTCCGGTGACAGCTACCAGCTGCTGCAGGAGGCGACGCCGGGCATGATCTGCGCGATGACGGGTCTGACGACGACCTATGCGGGACAGGGCATCGGCTTCGAAAGCGACACGGAAAGCGAATTTTTGCAGCCGGTCCTCAGCTGCGCCGTCTTGCTGCGGCCTGACGAGGACCGCACTAATGCGCTGCGTGTCCTTCGTATGCTGGAGGAAGAGGAGCCCATGCTCCACATTTCCTATGACGAGGAAACAAAGGAAATCACGGCAGGCGTCATGGGCGAGGTGCAGATCGAGATTTTGAAAGAAGTACTGCTGGAGCGCTTCGGGCTGAAGGTAGAATTCGGCCAGGGAAAAATCCTTTACAAAGAAACAATCGCCAATACGGTGGAGGCGGTGGGTCACTTCGAACCACTTCGCCATTATGCGGAAGTACATTTGCTCATGGAGCCGGGCGAACCGGGCAGCGGTATGGTATTTGACCAGTGCTGCAGCACGGATGCGCTGGCCCTGAACTGGCAGCGTTTGATCCGCACCCACCTGGAGGAGCGCACCTATAAGGGCGTGCTCACGGGCGCAGAAATCACAGATATAAAAATCACTGTCATCGGCGGTCGTGCCCATGACAAACATACCGAGGGCGGTGATTTTCGTCAGGCTACCTATCGCGCCGTCAGGCAGGGACTTATGATGGCAGAAAATATTTTGCTTGAGCCGGTCTATGCTTACCGCATGGAGATTCCGGCAGAAAACCTGGGGCGGGCGATGAGCGACATCGAGCGCATGGGTGGAAAAATGGATCCGCCTTTTTCGGATGGCGCGGAGGCGATCCTCACCGGAACGGCGCCGGCGGCGGTACTGATGAGCTACCCGCAGGAGGTGACTGCCTATACCGGCGGCAAGGGAAGTATATCCTTCGAATTGAAGGGCTATGAGCCTTGCCATAATGCGCTGGAGGTTATTGAGGAGCGGGGCTACGATCCGGAAGCAGATGTACGCAACCCATCGGCATCGGTATTTTGCTCACATGGTGTCGGCACGATCATTCCCTGGGATATGGTGCGGGATTACATGCATGTGGACACGGGCTGGAAACCGGGGCTGACGCTGACGGCCAATGGCTGGCAGGCGGCCGACGGCACAATCCTGACCGGTAAAGAAGAGGAAGAAAAGGCCTTCGCGGCAGCAGTGATCAAGCAGCAGCGACTTGCGAAAGAGCAGGAGAGCATGACCTTTGGCGAGCGGGAACAGATCCGTTATGCCGGAGAGACGGAGCTGAAGGAAATTTTTGAACGTACCTATCGGAAATCGGAAGAAAAAACGAACGGAAAGGCGCGTCGCTATGCGAAGAAATCCGGCAGCGATGATGCTCTGTATGATGAGTCATGGAGAAAATTTCAGAAATCCCAGAATAGCGACGGAAGCGGTGGAAGCGGAAGGAACGGAACGGGAAGTGGTGGCCGAAGCGGAAACGGAAGTAGCGGAGTGGGAAGCAACGGGCGAGGCGGAAACGGAAGCAAGGGAGCAGGAAACAGCGGACGTGGCGGAAATGCTACAAACGGATCCGGAAGCGGGCGCTTGGGGAATGGTAAAAATGCCGGCTCCGGAAAGAAGGAATATCTTCTGGTGGACGGCTACAACATCATTTTTGCCTGGGATGAATTGAAGGCTTTGGCAGCCGAGAATATCGATTCAGCCCGAGATGCTTTGATGGATATCATGGCAGACTTCCAGGGAAACCGAGGCTACACTTTGATCCTGGTTTTTGATGCTTATAAGGTTTCCGGCGGTGAGCGGCGGATTTACAAATATCACAATATTAATGTGGTCTATACGAAAGAGGCTGAGACGGCCGATGCCTACATTGAAAAAACGGTACATGACATCGGGCATAAGCACAATGTCACGGTAGCGACCTCGGATGGTCTGGAGCAGATGATCATCCTCGGCGAAGGCGCAGCCAGAATCTCTGCCCGCGAGTTGAAAAACGAAGTCGAAAACGCGAAAAAGCAAGTGCGGGAAGAATACCTGGCCAAACAATCAAAACGTTTCAATAATCTACTCGATGGCGTAGATGTGGACCTGTCGAAAGAACTCGAAAACATACGACAGGGAAAATGAAAGAAATAAAAAAGCTACAGCGATACATCTTTGGGAAACTCCAAGGTAAATTGCTGTAGCTTTTTTATTTTCAGGAACGGGGGACGGACCTTTGTCCCAAACAAGGACGGGGGACGGACCTTTGTCCCAAATCAGGGACAAGGGACCGTCCCCCGTCCTTCCTCGACATCTCTAACCTTAAGGTTTTCGAAAGGTTTTCGTGGGTTATTCTTATGGTTTCGGGAATATGATTAAGCCAGATAAAGGGAAGGACTAATCCATCTAAATCAGCGAAAGCTGAAAAGCAAAGACCGGAAACAGAAACAAAACGATCAAAATAATATAGAAATACGACATAATCAAAACAATGAGGATAAAGGAGAAAACCAATTATGAAGAAAACAATGATTGCATTAACAATTACAGGCTTGACTGCAAGTATGCTTTTTGCCGGCTGCGGTGTGAGTTTTAAAGTAAATAACAAATCGATTGGCGAGGTGTTGAGCATGTCTAAAGCCGCAAAAGCGACGACCAAAACATTTTCTTTTGATAATGATATCACATCCATGACGATTGATGGCGGCATAGGAAATATTTACATCCAGCAGGGTGACGCATTGAAAGTAGAGTGTAACTATCCGAAAGAGTTTATGCCGGAGGTTAATGTATACTCAGATGAGCTGGTCGTAGATCAGACTATGGATGAAAGCCTGTTCTATGAGAACTGCGACAACTGGTACACCACGATCACTTTGCCGGCAGGCTGCAATCTCAGCGATTTTCAGTTTGATGTGAACATAGGAGACCTGTGGATCAGCAACGTAAACTGCGAAAATCTCTACGGCCATGACGATATGGGAGATATCGAATTCGAAAATACACAATTTGAAAACATTGATGTGGATACGGATCTGGGTGACATCATCGGAAAGAGTGTCATCATCGACCAGGGCAAGTGTAGTTCAAATCTGGGAGATATTAATCTGGAAGGCAGCATCGGTGATGTCCGCATGGATACAGAGCTGGGCGATGTCATTGTGAACGGAAAAACAATGGAAAGTTACGACTATGATGAGGAGCAGGATAAAGATTCTTCCGATGACAAAAAAGATACAAAGGACGACAATGATTGGGACGAGGATGATAACGATTATGATCTGTGTGATCTCCTCTTCGCCTGAAAGGTGATAAAGATAGCCAATCATGTAGTCAACTCAGTGTGAGCTCCTTCCGGGGCGTTTTGTGCTCGGCCATGCTGTGACAAAAACGCCCGAGGTGTTCCTGAAAGGGAAGGAAACCGCAGATTTTCAGGAAACCGCAAGCAGGAAGAGAGGAAGCTGCAGCTGGGCAGAGGTTCCGAAACAGCAGAAGGGAGTGATTGCAATGAAAAACGACACAATGGCCACATCTTGGGGAGTGTATCTAATCCTATTGGTCGCAATCAATAGGTTTCTGATCGGGATACCGTCAATCATTTTGGTGCCATTGCTTATTATCGGAATCATACTCTCTATCAAAACACTGATCTGAATTATAGGACAGGGGACGGACCTTTGTCCCAATCCGGGACAAAGGTCCGTCCCCCATTCCATGTGGGACAAAGGACCGTCCCCCGTCCCTGAAAAAGTGTCTCAGAGACAGATTGTCTTTCCTGCTATTGCTATGCTATATTATGTATATGGATTTCCTCTGCAGAACGGAGGAAAATGAGACACAGAAAAACTTTACAGGAACTGACAATAAGGGACAATTTCATGTTTGCAGCGGCCATGCTGGATGAAAGAATTTGCAAGGGTGTGCTGGAACGGGCGCTGGATATGCCGCTGAAATCAGTAAGGGTTTTGGTCGAAAATACCCTGATCTATCATCCGGAACAGAAAGGCGTGCGCCTGGATGTGCTGGCAGAGGATGCGAAACACACGCGCTTTAACGTAGAAATGCAGGTGGCGAACCGCGAGATATTCAAACGCAGCCGCTACTACCATAGCCAGATCGACATGGATATGCTGCTTTGCGGACAGGAGTATGAAAAACTATCGGATAGTTAAGTGATATTCATATGTGACTACGATCCGGTGGGATTGGGTAAATATCGATATACCCTGAAAAAGAGCTACCGAGAAGCGGAAAATATCATGCACGAGGACGGTTCTCACACGGTATATCTGAGTACAAAGGGCCAAAATGCAGAAGAAGTGCCAGAAGAACTATCCAACTTCCTGAACTGGGTAGGCGCAGCCACTGCAAATGATCCGGAAACCGAAGAAGCAGAGCAGAAGGATGAATTCGTACGTTATTGCCAGAGAAAAGTAAAGCAGATCAAATTAGATCGGGAAATGCGAGGTCGGTATATGCTGTTCGAAGAAATGATGAAGGATGAATACAAAGAGGGAAAGGAAGCAGGAATCAAAGAAGGAATAACCAAGTCAAAAATAGCGGATATACTGAGTTTCCTGAATGAGAAAGGTAATGTTAGTCCGGAGTTGAAGACGAAAATCAAAAACCTGAAAGATGAACAAAAGCTTTCTGAATTGGTGAAGTGCGCCGTTTTGGCAGAAAGTATCGAGGAATTTGAAGAGCAGCTTGAAAAAATGTCAAATTGAAGCATATCAGACGAATCAGTAAAATATCACGGAAATCAGATCAAGAGAAGTCATTCAAAAAGATTTGCAAGAGAAAATCAAAAAAACAATTCGTAAAAAGTAATTCATAAAAGAAAATCAATAAAGTAACGTCAAAAATCAGATTAGTATAAGTACTATCAAAAACCAGATCAATATAGGTAACAGAACAAGAAAAAATCAGCAGAATACAGCAGAGGGAATCCCATAAGGCAAAGGACGTAACTCTTAGACTCCACTTTTTTCAAAGCTCGTCTAAGAGAAGCGTTCTTTTTTGTCGTGAAAGAACAGATATTTTCCCCCCTGTGGGACAAAGGACCGTCCCCCGTTCCTGTGGGACAAAGGACCGTCCCCCGTTCCTGACCCCGTTCCTGAAGGACCGTCCCTGTTCTGAAAATTTCTGTGTTTTAGCAGGGAACATATGATACAATAACTATGTATGTGCAGGAAGAAGGCGTTTTCGGAAGAAGTTGTCTTTGGTAGAGACCGTCTTAGAAAGAAACCGTCTCAGAAAGAGACCTTCTCAGGAGAAAGCTGTCTCCGGGTTGAAATACTTCTCCGGAGAATTGTAAAAAAATCAGATAATTAAAGTTATCTGATCTATATCAAAGTAAAAGCTTGTAATCAAGAATCCTTTCATTTAATATAAATAGATTGGAAAGAAAAAATCCTTTGAGGTGAAACTCCATAAAGGAAAAATTCTTTGGGGTGAAACTTCATAAAGCAAAATTCCTTTATGGGCTCAATTCCTGTAAGCCCCCAAATTTGTTAGATACAACGCCATTTATTCCGGCGTGGGAGAATAATTTCTATGAAAAGATTAAACCTCATCACCGCGGTCGGCGCAGCAGCGGCTTTGCTCGTGGGTGGTGGATATGTAGTAATGCAGAAATCTCATGCTGATCATACGGAACCGGTTATCAGCATGGAAGAGGATGTCATCGAGTGTAGCATCGAGGCTGATGCCGCAGAATTGATGAAAGGCCTTACCGCCACAGATGATGTGGATGGTGACCTGACAGATCACATCATAGTCAATGACATCCGTATAAAAACAGATGAGGATACAGAAGAAGCAGATAAGCAGAAAACTGACACATCCGATGCAGAAACCGCCAGTGTCTCCGATACGTCCAGCGTTTCCGATGCAGCTGACGGTTCCGATACCGACACTGCCGGTGCTTCATCAGAAGGCAACAGTGACACATCGGCGTCCGAAGCCTCCGACACATCCGGCGATTCAGATACCGGCAGCGCCTCCGACACATCCGGCGACTCCGATAGCGGCAACGCAGCTGCCACGTCCGAAGCCTCCGACACTAAGGAGTTTGAGATCACCTACGTGGTTTTCGATTCCTCCAGCAACGCGGCTACGGCTTCCCGTACACTTCGTTACACAGACTATCACGCACCGCATTTTGCCATCAGCCAGGCCCTGCGTTTCAGCTCCGCTTCTGCGGTAGATCTTTACAGCTGTCTCAGCGCAGAGGATTGCATTGATGGTGACATCAGCAGCCAGATCAACATCGAGATGAGCAGCAATTTCTCGGGCTCCGTATCTTTTGGAACCTACAACGCAACCCTGTCGGTGACAAATAGTCTCGGTGACACAGCGGTTTTGCCGATTACCTTCGAAGTCTATGACGCAGCTTCCGAGGAAGAGTTAGCACGGCCACAGCTGGTATTGACTGATTACATCGTTTATCTGAAAAAAGGAGAGACCTTCCACCCGGAAGATTATCTGGAGGGCATGGTATTAGATAACGTAGGTTACTTCTTCCTGGAAAACGAAGAGCTTACCAAGGAAGGCGTGCAGGAACTTGACTACGGCTATTCTAATGAAGAATATCAGCATTTCTTCCCGAAAAGTGCAGTAGAAATAAAGAACGATGTGGATACTGAAAAGCCGGGAACTTATCAGGTGCGCTATAGCTTTCAGCATAGCGAAGACGAGCCGAAAAGCAGCATCGAGCTTACGGTTGTTGTCGAGTAAGTATGGGCGTAGCAAGCTGGTAAAGTATGGGCGAAGCAGCTTGGTTTAGTATGAGCACAGTAAGCAGATAAAGTAAGCAAAGCGAACTGAAAGCAAAGATCGAAAACTGTAGCTTCAGAATCAAATATATTTGATCGTAAGCCCATAAACATATAAGAAAAACGTTACCAATCACATTAATATAAAAGTATCCCTCGCGGAATTCTTCCCTCACCGGAAGAAGCCCCGGAAGGGCCAGAAATCCCGGAAGGACCAAAAGTCCCGGAAGGACCAAAAGTCCCGGAAGGACTAAAAGTCCCGGAAGGACCAGAAGTCCCGGAAGGACCAGAAGCCCCGGAAGGATCAGAAGCACCGGAAGAATCAGAAAAGCAGAAAAATAAAAAGAATAAGAAACTATGGAACAATCATCATGAAAAAAATCATCCTACGGCATTTGGATCGATCTGAGCTTTATTCGCCGAAACCTGAAGCGCTGGATGCCGATCTTTCTCTGCCTGTCGATTATCTGTGGCGTCATCGCCTACATCGGCGCAGACCAGCTGGGCAGTGACACTTATACTGTCTCCGCTACGGTAGCGGTGCTCCCGAAGACCAACTCCGTCTCCGCTATTTCCAGTAATAATACGGACGCAGCGGTGACCAGAAATGTGGCTATGTGGAACAGTTCGAATCTGAAGCGTTTGATCAAAGAATCTAATCAGGGCAAGGATATTTCCGGAAGCCTCTATGCATCAGCAATACAATCCACCGGTCTGGTCCGCCTGACAGCCACAGCAAGTACGGCAGAGGATGCCTACTGTCTGCTGAATTATGCCATCAAAGACTATCATCAGATCGACAGTAACTTTGACAAAAACTATAGTGGCATTGTATTGACACGTATGACCACGGATTCCATATCGGTGGCATATCACCAACCGTGGAAAATCGGTTTCGCCGGCTTTATATTTGTATTGTTTGGCGGCGCAGGTCTGGTAGTGCTTATTTCCATGCTTGTGGATGTCATTCATAATGAAGAGCAGGCCAAACAGCTTTTGGAAGTACCGGTATATAATTCACTCGTTAGCATAAATAAGAAGAAATTGAATATTAAGGCAATCCTGATCACACAGCCGAATATCGATACAGACTATCTGGAAAGTATGACGCGAATCACATCCCGTGTGGAACAGCATATGTTTGCCAATGAGCGGAAAATCATCATGGTCAGCAGTATTCAGGAGAATGAGGGCAAATCCACCGTTGCGGTAAACCTGGCTCTGAATCTGGCCAAGCGAGGCAGACGAACACTCCTGGTAGACCTGGACTTTCGAAGACCTGTTTTGTACAAAATTTTTGACCGGGAGAAGGGCGAAAAGGGTCTTTCCTCTACGCTGGAGGCAGGCGAATCACTGCGCAGCAAAGCGACAGAAGAGACGGCACTTTTCGGGCTCCATGTTTTGTGGCAGTATCGGCCGGTCAAGGATTCAGACCGTTTTATCGAGCGCATGAATCTGGCCGCGCAATTCGCAGAACTGAAGGAAGATTATGATTATATCATCCTCGACACACCGCCGATCGGTCCGGTTCGTGATGCGGAGGTTATTGCAGGCATAGCAGATGCTTCTCTGCTCGTGGTACGTGAGGATTTCTGCCGTGGACCGGTCGTCAATGATGTCACTGACCAGCTGGAGGAGCACGGTGCGCCATGCATGGGTGTCATCCTCAATAACTGTCAGGGCAAACGGAAAGTCGGAAGAAAAACTAAAAATAAAGAGAAAGCTAAGGGCAGCCCTTATAGCCGAAAAAATCGTACCGGCAGCCATAACAGCGGGGAAAATCGTACCGGCAGTCATAATAGCGGAGAAAATCGTACCGGCAGTCATAACAGCGGGGAAAATCGTACCGGCAGTCATAATAGCGAAGAAAATCAAACCGGAAGCCGTCCCGGCGGAGAAGATAAAACCGGCAGCCGTCGCAGCAGTGCAAGTCATACAGACGGCAGACAGAAAAGTCGGAAGGAGGTGGGCTGATGGATAATGAAATGCAGCTTCATTCCGAAGAAGAATATATCAATGTAGGCGCCATTTTTCGTGACTATCTGCGCTATTTCCGCAGACGCTGGTTTATTCTTCTGGCACTGATCATACTGGCAGCAGGCGCGGCCATTGTGACGAGACGAATATCCTTTACGCCATCTTACAGTTCCACGGTTTATTATTCCCTGGAACGTACCTCAGATACTTATACGGATGCAGAAGTAGCAGCCCGTGTGGCCAATGGTGTCAGTACGATCGCAGCTTTGCCTGATTTCAAAAAAGAATTAAAAGCAGCTATGGGAGTAGATCACATCAATGCTTCCTATCAGATCGGCGGAGAGGCGACAGCTGACGCAAATCTTTTCCTGGTCACAGTTTATTGCGATGATCCGGATACGGGAAATGAGATATTGAAGGCCTTTGAAGAGGTCTATCCTGCCTGGGTCAGCAAAACCATCGGTACCACTGTGCTGACGATCAATGATGAAGCCTTAAGCGATGGTGAACGTGTGAATTCCATGCCTGTGAAGAGGCGTGTGCTCTATGCAGCTCTGCTGGCCTGCTTTCTTTTCTTCATTCTGGCCACGATCCGGGTACTTTCTGTGCGAAAAATTCACGCAGAGGATGAGCTTTCACAGATCGCAAATGTACCATGCCTGGGCATTTTGCCGGAGGTAGAGGTGAAGAAACGTAAAGAATCCACCAGAGAGACCTTGCTGGTCAGCAATGAGCACATCGATGGCAATTATTTGCAGGCAGTGCGTTCGCTGACAGCCAGAGTAGAGGCCCGCTTCGGTTCAGAAGAAAAGAATGTCCTGATGATCGGCAGTACTTTGCCACAGGAAGGACGCACATTGCTGACACTGAATCTGGCCATGATCCTCAAAAGACACGGCAAACGTGTAGCCTTGGTGGATGGAGATTTGCATAGTAACGGACTTTCCAAGCTTCTGCAGCTCTCAGAGGAGCGGGGACTTGCCAATTACCTGATGGGAGAGGTGACCATCCGTGACGTCCTGCAGAGCAAAATGGGCATGACCATCATGCCGGCCGGCGGAATTTTGGAAGATGCGGAGGAGACACTGGATTTGCAGCGACTCAGAGGTCTTTTCACATATTTAAGCAGAAAAAATGATATCGTTATCATCGATACGCCGCCCGCTTCCATTTCCGGAGAGGATGTGGTCTATGCAGAGATGGCAGATGAGATGCTCTACATCATCCGCGGCGACTACGCAGAGGTAAAGGATATCCGCAAAGCGGTAGAGCCATTCTGCCAGAACGGCAAACTGAATGGATTTATCCTCAACCGCATCAGCCATAATGCAGATGGATACGGATACGGTTACGGTTACGGCTATGGATACGGTTACAGCAAATATAGAAATTACGGAAGCTACGGCAGCCGCTACGGAAAATACGGTAGCCGCTACGGCGGACATTACGGACACTACGGCGTAGATGGAAGCTACACCACGGACACACCGGAGGGCGAGTACGAGGAATACGAGGAAAAGTGAGTTTTACGGGACGCATGTTTTTCTTACGGTCGCATTCGTTAAGTGCCGGTTTTGCGGAACTGCTTTGTTGGTTTAGTGGATTATGTGTAAGATTTTATATGGAATAGATAGATATGGTAGTTGAGGTTTTCTGGTAAGTGCTTTGGAGAGGGTAGATGATGGCGGATGATTTGAGAGTGATTGATGGCAGGCAGGTGAGAATTCTTTCGGAGGCGGACGATGCGTTTGCTGATGCGGTGCAGCGTCAGCATGTCTTTATCGTGGGCTCCAAGGGTATTCCTGCGTCTTATGGCGGCTTTGAGACTTTTGTGGAGGAGCTGACGGGCAGGAAGCTTTCGGAGAAGCTTCTTTATCACGTGGCGCGGATGGGAGATCGGCGCTTTCGCTTCGAGTATAACGGCGCCCAGTGTTTTAACGTAAAGGTGCCAAATATCGGTCCGGCTAAGGCTGTGTATTATGACCTGGCGGCTTTGCAGCATTGCATCGATTACTGTAAGGCGAGTCCGGAGATTGCGCAGCCGATTTTCTATGTTTTGGCATGCCGCATCGGTCCCTTTATTCAGTTCTATAAGAAACAGATCCAGGCTCTCGGAGGTCTGCTCTATATCAATCCGGACGGGCATGAGTGGAAGCGCGCTAAGTGGAGTGCGCCCGTGCGCCGTTACTGGAAGCTTTCCGAGCGTTTGATGGTAAAGCATGCGGACCTTTTGATCTGCGACAGCCGGAATATCGAGAAATATATTCAGGAATCCTATGCCAAATATTATCCAAACACCACTTTTATCGCCTATGGTTCTTCCTATCAGCCGTCAGAAATGTCTGATGACGATGCAAAGCTGACTGCCTGGTATGAGGAGAAGGGCTTGTCTAAAAATTCCTACTACCTGGCAGTAGGACGTTTCGTACCGGAGAATAACTATGAAACCATGATCCGGGAATTCATGGCATCCGCCACCCGGCGGGACCTGGCCATCATCACCACAGAAAATGCCAAATATATGGCAGCGCTGGAAGAAAAACTGCATATGAGCGAAGACCCGCGAATCAAATTCGTCGGCACGGTTTATGATCAGGAATTGCTGAAAAAAATCCGTGAAAATGCCTACGGCTACCTGCACGGCCACGAGGTCGGCGGCACCAATCCATCCCTCCTGGAAGCCCTCGGATCCACCAAGCTGAACCTGCTGCTGGGAGTAGGCTTTAACAGAGAAGTCGGCGAAGACGCCGCCGTCTACTGGACCAAAGCCGAAGGCAACCTGGCCAGACTGCTGGAAAAAGCCGATGCCATAGAGCAGAGAACGGTGGAAGCCTACGGCAGACGGGCAAAGAAGAGGATTAAAGAAGCATACAGTTGGGAGTTTATCGTAGAGGAATATGAGAAGCTGTTTCTGAAGAAGTGAAAGTGTGTTATTTATGAAAGTTCTGCTGATAAATAAATTCCATCGTATGGTTGGCGGTTCCGAGACCTACTACTTTGGCCTCGGTGATTTGCTGCGTCAGAAAGGTCATGAAGTCATCTGGTTTTCCATGGCAGATGAGCGAAATGTGCCCTGTGCACAGGAGAAATACTTCGTTTCAAATATAGAATACAACGGAGAAATGTCTAAGCCGGAGCTGGTCAAGGCCGGTATGCGAACCCTCTATAACTTCGAAGCCAGGCGAAAGATGGAACAGCTGATTAAGGATGAGAAGCCGGATATAGCCCATGTGAACCTCTTCCAGAGCCAGCTGACAGGCGCCATCATCGATGCCCTTCATAAGCATCATGTGCCCATTATCTATACTATGCACGATCTAAAGCCGGTCTGTCCGACCTATCTGACCATGTGCCATGGCCAAATCTGCAGGGATTGCATCCACGGAAACTACATGCCGTGTATCAGAAAGCGTTGCATGAAAGACTCTATGGCCAAGAGTATCTTGGCAGCCATGGAAGCAGAAGTCTATCGAAAAAGAAAAACCTATGACAAAATCGACCTGATCATCACTCCATCAGACCATCACAAGAAACGCCTGCAGGAATCTCGTGTTACAAAGACAGAAGTCATCCGTATGCGGAACTTCCTTCCGGATACCATTCGCTTCGTAGATGAGGTCAAAGCAGGTACCTACTTCCTTTACTTCGGACGAATCAGTGTGGAAAAAGGAATTCTAACCCTGGTGAAGGCATTCGCACAGAGTAAAACAAACAGCGACCTTTACTTAGTAGGTAAAGGCACGCAGGAAGAGGAAGTGAAAGCTCTGATCCGGGAGCTGGGCATTGAAAATAGAGTAAAAATGCTTGGCTTTAAACGGGGAGAAGAGCTGCAGGACATTGTCCGCAGCGCAAAGGCGGTATTTATGCCGAGTGAATGTGCAGAAAATGCCCCCTATTCCATCATGGAAGCCATGGCAGCGGGACGCCCAGTTATCGTCAGTGGCAACGGTGGTCTGCCGGAGATCGTGAAAAACGGAGAGAATGGATACATCTCCAGACCACGCAACGCAGAGCACCTGGCGAAGATATTCAATAAAGTTGAGCGTATGACAGAGGACGAACTGGTAGAGATGGGAAAGACATCACAGCGCATGGCGCGGGAGATGTTTAGTCCGGAGAAGTATGTGACAGATTTGCTAAGCATTTATAAAAAGTACACTGCCTAGTAATAAAAATTTACACTTAGAATATTACGTGGGATAGATTTATGAGAATATTATACGACTGTTTTTCATGTTCACCCTATTATGGAAGCGACGAGGGGATTGGTTGGAATTGGCCTTTCTATATGCGACAATATCATGAAGTCTGGGCTTTGGTTCGTAAGGATCGAAAGCCTGATATAGACAGATATTGCAAAGAGCATAAAATCCGGGACATTCACTTCGTTTACGTGGATGTGCCGGATTGTATAAATATATATTACAAAAATTTTGCCAAAGGGAAAAATGGTACATTAGATTTCCTTTTATACCAGTTCATGTGGCAGTTTCCGGCCTATAAGGTGGCAAAAAAACTGCATAAAAAGTACCATTTCGACATGGTACATCATGTATCAACGAATGATTTCCGTCTAATCGGAAGAATGGATAAAATAGGCATTCCCTTTATCATTGGTCCGATTGGTGGAGCACAGGAAACACCAAAGGCTTTGCAATATTATGTGCGGGAGCACCGTAAAAATGAGGAATTACGTTCAATCCTAAACAGAGTAATGACATCCTTTCCGGGTTATAAGAAAGCCTTAAATAAGGCGGACAAGGTTTTCTTCTCCAACGAAGAAACCATGACGTATCTGTTGCCAAAAATCAAGAATAGAGACAAATGCGAAATTCTGACAGAAGTGGCATGTAAGAGGGAAGATATCTTTAATATTCCGGTAAAAGCAAAGGCAGAAGAGACGGAAGCTGTTTTTATGACAGACAACACAGAAAATCCCAAACAGGTCAAGGAGAAACATAATGAGAACAATATATTCACTATGATGTGGGCTGGCCGTATGGAATACCGTAAAGGTTTGGAACTGTTATTCGATGTCCTTGATACATTACCGGAAGATTTGCAATGGAAACTGATTCTCTGCGGCGATGGATCTGAATCTGCACACTATAAAGAGCTGGTTAGTAATAAAACCTACTCAGAAAAAGTAATATTCAAAGGGAAACTACCTTACGAAGAAGTGCAGCAGGTCTATGAGAAAGCAGATATATTTGTATTTCCAAGCCTCCGGGAAACGACCGGAACTGTGATCATCGAAGCGATGGCACATGGAATACCTGTAATTGCGATAAAGCAGGGCGGCGCAGCAGAAGTCATAACAGAGAAAACAGGATTCCTGGTTGAAGGAAAAACGAAAGAAGAGATAATAGAAAATTATGCAGCAAAGATAGAAGAATGCATAAAAGCGCCATGTCAGTTAAAGGAAATGCAGAAAGATATTCTGACAAGAGTGCATAACTTATATACCTGGGATAAAAAGATTGAATATATGGATGCAGTATATAATGAAAATGCATTTGTAAGGAAAAATTAACAAATGGGCATATAAAATATATATTTCGTGAAATCTTGCTGATCAAAAGAAAGATTATAGAGTAATAAAAAATTTATAGTAGATTATAAAAAGGAAAATCCGTGATGTTATACATGATATTGCTTATTGCTACATTTATAATTATTATTTCAAGCTTAAGAATTACGCAGAATTATAATGATAATTATATTTCGATAGAAACTACGAAATGCGAAAAAGGCATGGCAGCAATCCTCATAGTTTTTCATCATATATCACAGAATATAGAAATCAATAAATACTGTATGATTATGCGTTATATAGGCTTTATTATGGTTGCTGTTTTTTTCTTTTGTTCAGGATATGGCTTGGCTTATGGCGTAGAGAAGAAGAGTAATTATTTACAAAACTTTTTTAGAAAAAGAATTTTATCAGTATTAATTCCATATTGGATGATTTACACGGTAATGATTATATATGATACATGCAAAGGCAAATATTTTACACCTATAGAATATATTCTATCCTTTATTGGGGGGGAACAAGTTACTGGTTCATGGTTTGTGCCTTCAATACTGATATTGTATTGCATCTTTTGGGGTGTGTTTACAGTGATAAAAAATAATTATTGGTGTAGTGTTGGTCTATTGGTAGTTGCTATAGTTATTTATATGTTTATTTGCTCTTATATGGGATTAATTACATCCTATACGGCTTCTGTATCAGCGTTTGTATTAGGCGTTGTATGGATAAGGATAAAAGATATTGTTATCCCTTGGATAAGAAAGAACTATTTTGTAAAATTAATTTTGATATCGTTGATATTCGGAATTGTGTTTTCAGGAAGATTATTATTGGCATTGAAAGGATTTGATAATGAAATAGTTCATGTAGTATTACGAAATTTGGCAAGTGCATTCTTTATAATGTGGCTCATAGTTATAACGCAGAAGGTGAGATTCAAGGGATATGTCCTTCCATGGTTAGGAGAAATTTCATATGAATTATATCTGGTTCATGGAGTACTTGTAGTGATTTTAAGTAGAGATAATCCTTATCTTTACATAGTGAGAGTACTTTTGGGTGGAATCATAGGAGGAATAATCCTACATAAAGTAAGCGTATGGACTAAGAGGTTTACTCTGAAAGCATAAATGTAACGAGTGTTATCATTTTTAGACATCTTTATAGAAAGTATTTAGGTAGTATAAAGTCATATGATTAAAAAGAAAAGCGTTGGAATTGTTACATTAGGTAATTCAACAAATTACGGTGGTGTTTTACAGGCTACCGCTTTATATAAAACTTTAAAAAAACTAAATTATGAACCGCTTATGATTACTTGTCAGAAGATGCCTTCGCCTTGGAGTAGTCCTATAGAGTATGTAAAAATCAGAGTTAGATTATATGGTTCTGATGGTATATATTCGAAGCTAAGGATATGTGGAGGTGTTGTAAAAACGCTTCTTTCAAATGCTCATTATGTGAAAAGAAAGAAGAAAATCGATACCTTCAAGACATTTATAAAGAGAAATTTAAAGAGTACTAAGTATTATTCAGCATCGGAAGATATAATAAAATCATGTCCGCCGATGGATATTTATGTCGTTGGAAGTGATCAGGTATGGAATTTTGAATTCACTTTCGGTGAATTTGACGAGCGTTTTTTGTTGAAATTCACTCCGGAAAATTCTAAAAAGTATGCTTACGCTGCGAGCACCGGCGGAAAGAAATCAGAGGAATATATAAAAAAGCTTCTTTCGGAGATAAGAGACTTTTCTGCTGTATCTGTTCGTGAAGAATCTTTAGAGGAACAGATGAAAAGTCAGGGAGGAGATGCGAAAACCTTACTGGATCCGACGTTTCTCATGAGCAGCGATGAATGGATTAAATTAGAGAAAAAACCAAAAGCTAAACTGCCGAAGGATTATATTCTGGTATATTATCTGGAACGTTCATCTAAGAATGATTCAATAATCGAAAGAGTATATAATAATCTCGGCTTGCCGGTTGTTGATATCGGATCTGATTACGGAAAAGCTAAATATAAAAGAATTATTGTGGATACGATAGGACCGGCGGAGTTTTTATATCTAGCACATCATGCGACCTATGTAATTACAAATTCATTTCACATGACGGTCTTTTCAATTTTGTTTGAAAAAAAATTTCTGACTGTTTCCAGAGTGAATCAGGAAAGTAGAATGGAAGATTTGCTACATAAGCTGAATATGAGTGAATGGCTTCTGAAAAATGAAAAAGACTGGAGCATTATATTAAAAGAATATGTTTCACCTATTTCAATGCTTGATCAGCAGAAAAAAGAATCGATAAATTTTTTGAAGAAAATGAGAGAATAAAATTTTATGAATAAGACCAGAGAATGGGGTAATATGCAGTATCGAATTTGTATTTTTTACTGCGTTTGTATTTTGAGTGCCACATTTATTCGATGGATGAATTATTTTAATTTAGTATTTAGCTTGTTTGTGTTAGTACTTATTTTAATGAGTGGTCGTTTATGTAAAGATAGGTTATGTCTATTATGGGCGGGATTTATTATAATATATCCTCTGGGAGATGCTTTATTACGTGGAGAAACGGGTTTATCTCTTTTTACAGCATTGTGTTATAGTGTCCCACTTTTTTTTCTGGTGATGACGGATTGTTCTATCGATAATTGTATAAAGCCCTATTTAACATTCTTTAAATTTTTTGCTCTTTTTCAGGCCTTCGGTGTATTTCTGAATAAAATTTGGAATGGTCTGTATCTTAAGTTGTTATGGCACATAGTTAGTGCTCCTGGTTATGCTAGTGATGGTTTTTCATCAGATAGAACAGTAGCTGCTTATATTTTATGTCTGGGAATAGGATGTTTTCTTTTTGAGGCTGAAAAAGAGGAAAATTTTACGAAAACAAAATTGCATAAATGGGGATGTGCGCTTATTTTATTTCTAGCATTGGTTTTTACCAATAAAAGATCCTTTTTAATTGCTCCAATTGTAGCAGTGGTTTTTATACAGATCATAAATTCCCTGCATAAACCATCAAGATTTTTGAAAATTTTTACTATTTCAATAGTAAGTTGTATTGCATTTGGAATGATTTGTGTTATGTGTTATAACGCTGGCTATGAAAATGCTTTAAGTAGAGTTGGTGCAACTATAATAGGTGTCAGAAATAATGAGGACGTTAGTAGTATGAGGTCTACTTGGGCCGAACTGATGGACAGCTGGCGGCAAGATCATAAAGTATTCGGAATAGGCTGGGAAAGTTTTATTACTCGGTTAAAAAGTACGGAATATGCAGGAAAGGTTCCGAATGGTCATAATGTGTATAAACAGATTTTATGCGAAGAGGGATATGTTGGAATAATTGTATATTTAGGACTCGTGATTTATACCATAGCGGCTTCTATTAAATTGGTTATTTCTAAAAGAAAAGAAAAAAATCCGGAATTGTTCTGTTTTGCAAAGATTGCATGTTATATGCTCTTGGTTTTTGCAATCTATTGTTATTCAGGTAATGCAATCTACGATGCGGAAATTTATTTTCCATTCTTTTTTGCGATAAAAATGCTACAGATAATCCACAAAACACATCCAGTAAATCAGAGATATTTAGATATGTATTTCTAGTATTAGAATATTAAATCAGGGAGTTAGAAAGATGAACATAATAAAAAAAATCTATTGGAGGATTCAATGGATTTGCAGTATAAGGATGTTTACATATTTATATTTAAATTATTTTTGTAAAAACGTTGAGCGAGAATCTGATGTAAAAATAATTCCGTATAAAGGTGCTGTTATAAATATGCATAGGACTTCTCGTCTTATTCTGAAAAACAAAAATCTTGAGGTCGGAATTAATAGATTAAAAGGATCTAAAACGGAGACATTGGTTCGTTTAGGTCAGGGAGTAGTATGGCAGTGTAATGGAGGAGCTTCTCTTACTTACGGAACAACAATAGATATAAAAAGGAATGCGCTTATAGATAGTGGATTTTTCTTTATGAATGTTGGAAGTGCAATAGTTTGTGCAAAGAAGATTAGCATAGGTGATGACGTATGGATGGGAAGAGGCGTTATTATATATGATTCTGATTTTCATCGCATGTTAGATGAGAATAATGAGATTCGGAATTATCCGAAAGAGGTGTGTATTGGTAATCATGTATGGTTAACGAATCAAATCATGGTTCAGAAAGGAACACATATCGGTGATGGCAGTGTGATTAGTCCATTCACGCTTGTCAGAGAAGATATACCTGCTCATTCATTGAATGTAAATGGTACCCTTAATAAGGTTGTAAACAGTGATATCCGTTGGTCAAGTGAGCTACTGTAATGTAGTTGGATACGTAATGTAGTTGGATACGAGAGCATTAAAGCACACTTGATGGTTACAGAATGAGGTAATGAAGTATGAAATTGGAGCGTACAAAGAACGCAAGTAGAAATATAGTTTTTGGCGGGATTTTAAATCTTTATAAAATACTTGTTCCTTTTATCATTCGTACCATCATGATTTACTACCTGGGAATGGAGTATGTGGGTTTAAGTGGATTGTTTAAATCAATTCTGCAAATCCTGAATCTTGCAGAGCTAGGGGTAGGTAGTGCAATGGTTTTCAGTATGTATAAACCAATTGCAGAAGATGACACAACGACAATATGTGCCCTCTTACGTCTTTATCAGAAATATTATCGAATTATTGGAACAATAGTATTACTGATGGGTATTTCTATACTCCCTTTTCTTAAATATTTAATCAAAGATACACTCCCATCAGAATTAAATTTGTATGTGCTTTATTTATTAACATTGGGTACAACTGTCTGTACATACTGGTTATGGGCCTATAGAAATAGTTTGTTTTCGGCCTTTCAAAGGACAGATGTAGTCAGTAAGGTTTCTTTGGTAATTAGTACGATAGAATATATTCTGGAAATATTTTTCATGATTAATTTCCATAGCTATTATTTGTATCTGATTACCAATCTTATGAGTCAGATCGTAATCAATTTAGTTGGAGCGATTATAGCGAAATATAAATATCCGAATTATATTCCAGCAGGTGAGATTGACAAAGAAGTAGTTCAGGGAATCAATCAGAAAGTAAAAGATTTATTTACAGCGAAAATAGGGGCAGTCATTGTTAATTCTGCAGATACTATTGTAATTTCGGCTTGTCTTGGACTGACTATTTTAGGGATTTATAATAATTACTTTTATATTTTAACGTCTATAATTAGTGTTTTTACAACTATTTATGGAGCTGTAACGTCAGGAATAGGTAATAGTCTTGAGACAGAAAGTGCTGAGAAAAATTATCTGGATTTTAAAAAATTTACTTTTATCATTGCATGGTTGGCAGGCTGCTGTACGTGTCTGTTTTTATGTTTGTATCAACCATTCATGTTTCTGTGGATAAAAAAACAGGCATTGATGTTTGGAAATTTGGAAGTGATTTGTTTCTGTGCTTATTTCTTCGTTTACGAGATGATGTCCGTAATGTTGCAGTATAAAGACGCAGCAGGAATTTGGCATGAGGATCGATTTAGGCCTTTGATTACCGCAATGACGAACCTGGGATTGAATCTCCTGTTGGTAAATATAATTGGAATCCTGGGAGTATTGCTTTCTACGGTAATAAGCTTTGTTATAGTAGGTATGCCATGGCTTATCCACAATATTTTTTCAATGCTCTTTCATAAATCACCACTTTTGTATATTAAGCAAGTTCTCTATTATACAGTGGTTACTTGCGGAGCTTGCGTCGTTACATATTATGGATTGATCTGGCTCAATGTATATAATTGGATTTGGTTTATCATAAAAGGCTGTTGTTGTGCCGGTTTATCGATGGGATTTTTCTGGATTTTTTACCACAAAATGGAAGAATATCATAGTGCATGTAATTTGATTCTAAATATGATTCCAGGTAAGCTACGGAGATTATTTTGTAAATAATAGATAATGGTTTAAGGGTGGAAGTGAAAAATTATGGAGACAGAAATTTTAAAGAGCCCGAAAGAACGAAACACTTCGATGGATTTTATAAAAGGGATTTCCTGTATCTTTGTGGTATTTATCCATATTAGGTTTCCTGGGAATATAGGGCAAATCATTGTTGCGCTTGGAAGGGCAGCAGTAGCATTGTTCTTTGCGGTATCAGGTTATTATATTTATTATGAGTCAATAGAGAAGAGATATAAAAAACTGATCAATAAGACTAAACGTACTGCAATTCTGATGGTTCAAGCACTTTTGATCTATTTGATATGGGAATGTCTTGTACGATTGGTTGGTAGTGGAATACCGTCAGTTATTGAATATCTGAGGACGGTATTTAGCCTGAGAAGTATTGCAACTGTTCTTTGCTTTAGTCATGATCCTGTTGTAGGACATCTTTGGTTTTTGATTGCACTTACAGAAGCGTATATGCTATTTATGCTCTTATTCCATTTTGGAGTAAAAGTGAGCTGGGTATGGACAGTTGTTTTGCTGGAAATCCATATTGTATGTATGTCATTATCAAATCTGAGAGGCTATGATATTCCATTGTATGTATTCAGAAGTGTATGGTTTTACGCAATGCCATGCATGATTCTGGGATATGCTCTGCATAAACATGAAAATGTAATTGTGAGGAAGATACATACAGTGATTCCGTTTCTGTGTATTGCAATAGGGTGCCTTTTGACTTTGATAGAAAGATTAACGATTGGCGTTTTACAGTTTTATAACGGAACTTTGTTAGTTTTAATAGGACTGTTCTTCTGGACGGTTAAAAATCCGGTGAAACATAAAAATCATCTATTGACAAAAATAGGTAGAGAGTATTCGAGAGACATTTATATTTATCATTGGATGGTAGGGGAAATCCTCGATAAAGTAATTCGTGTTCTCCGATTGTCGGAAACATTTATCGCATGGCTGATACCTCTCCTGACGTTAGTATTTACGTTGATTGGTGTTGCTTTGCTTAAGCAAATACAGATGAAAGTCAAAAGAAATTTGATCTTATGTGAAAAATAGTAATCTGTTTTATGAGAATTATTTCAGGTTATCCACATAGATGCTGAAGTCTAAGTATTACGGATATAGTATTATGAATAGAAATACAGTAGATGAAAAAGAATGTTTTCTCAGTGTGATTATTCCTGTATATAATGCGGAGAAATATCTGAGGAGATGTTTGGAAAGTTTTAAAATAAGTCATAATTTAATGATTCAGATTATTTTGATCAATGATGGATCGAATGATGGATCGAAGGAAATATGTGAGAGATTCAAAAATAGATATCCAGACCAAGTTATATGCATCCATAAAAAAAATGCCGGCGTAAGTGCTGCACGTAATGATGGATTGAAAATGGCGAAAGGAAAATACGTTGTTTTTATTGATGCGGATGATTATGTTTCGGATAATTATGTAGATGAAATTTATAGAATGACGCTTGAAAATGCAGACATGTATCTTTACGGATATCGGAAGGTTGATTTCACGGGAACAGTTTTAGAGTCACATGAACCAAAGAAAGAGATAATAGATATTTCGCAAAACTGTCCGGATAACATATTCAATAAACTGGAAAATCAGGCTTGGAACAAGATTTTTTTGAACGGAATTATTCAAGAAAATAATATTACGTTTGATACATCAATGCGTTGGAGCGAGGATTTGGATTTCTGGTGTAAATATTGTGTTTATGCCAAGAAAATCTATTGTGTAAATACAATTCTCTATAATTATTTAATAAATGATAAAGGTGCAGTTGCATCTATAGAGCCAGTAGGATTAGTACATCAGCAGAAAGCATTCCAACATCAATTAGGTTTGCTTGTGGAAAAAAAAGCTCAGCAAGATGCATTCAGAATGGTCACGCAGCTTCATATAGAACTTTTAGTTACATCAATACAGGCCTGTTTATCTAGAGGATATTCACTAGTAGAGATAAAAAAGGTTCTAAGGAAAATGGAACTGAGAGTAGGCTTGAAAAGTGAGCCTTTTAAACTTTCTGCAAGAATAAAAAAAAGAATTCTATGCAACAATCATTTGAACATTCTAAGAATGTATTTTACTTTTCGTGATTTTATGAAAGGCAATCTAAGAAATGAAAGAGTAGAAAAATGGTAGGGTGTGCGATGAGTGATATTAGTGCAGATAAAGATTATAATATACCGAAAGTAATACATTATTGTTGGTTTGGCGGTGGTCCGAAAAGTGAACTTATGCTTAAATGCCTGCAGTCCTGGAAACAATATTTTCCGACCTATGAGATTATTGAATGGAATGAAAGCAACTATGATGTAAATCAGAATGCATATTGTAAAGAAGCATACGAGAATAAAAAATGGGCATTTGTCAGTGATTATGCCCGATTGGATATTATATATAAATATGGCGGTATTTATTTTGATACAGATGTAGAGGTACAAAAAAACTTTGAAGATAAGCTGATTAATTATGGTTATTTGGGTTTTGAAAACTGTAGCAATGTTAAAGATGTGGCAACAGGACTTGGTTTTGCAGCGAAAGCAGGAGATCCTGTAGTCAGAGCAATGCTGACAGAGTATGATGATATTCACTTTATAAATGATGGCATATTAGATCTGACACCATGCCCGAAAAGAAATACTGCGGCTTTGGTAAAGTTGGGATTGATTCCTGATGGGACAATGCAAATAATCGGAAATATAAAAATTTATCCTTTTGAATATTTTTGTGGTATTGATATTGCAAACTCCCATCCTTATATTACTGAGAATACGTGTACGGTACACCATTACTCTGCTACTTGGAGAGAAAAAGCCGGTTTTTTTCAGAGGATTAAATATAATATTATCGTGCCGATACTTCAAAAATTATTGGGATACGAGAGATATGATCAATTAATTTCTTTTAAACATAGAAATGATTAGTATAAGGCATTGCGCGTATACTGTGATGCGCTGATTTTAATGAAAAGATTAATCACTGGATTAAAAATTAGTTGTTAAGGGATGAGGGTAGAGGGAAGGAATGATGATGAAAAGAACGGAACGTGCTGTATTACAAATTTTGAAAGAAATTCTAAATAAGAAAGATGTTTCTTTGTCAGCGGATGTAGATATTTCAGCTTTGTATGAGGAACTTCGAGTACATTCATTAGTGGCATTAGCATATCCTAAGATGAAAGGATATTTGACTGCAGATAGTGAAATTGCCGGAAAATGGCTAGAGAAATTTGCTCAGCAAACATACCATTGGGCGAGAATGATGGAGGCACAGAAAGCCTTAACAGATCTTTTGCAAGAGAAGGGACATGTGCACGCCATCTTAAAAGGAAGCGCAAATGGTGTATATTTTCCATCACCGCAGTTGCGTTATAGTGGAGATATTGATTTCTTAGTGCGATGGGAAGAATTTGAAGAAATTTACCAATTATTATTAGAAAATGGATATCAGTTAGTAGGTGGAAAAAACGATACCAAGCACCATGTAGAATTAAGAAAAAATAGCGTAATCTTTGAAATGCATAAATGCCCTGGAGGATGCAGAATCAATGATATACCTGAAGATCAGGAAATATTGCAGTTTTTTCAAGAAGGCTTAAATTCTATAAAAATGGTTCAATGTGGAAAGTATACGATACCAATGTTTTCTAATTTACAGAATGCTATGGTCTTGCTTTTGCACACAGCGCAGCATTTACAAGGCGGACTTGGATTACGACACATTTTGGATTGGATGATGTTTGCGAAAGAAGAGGTCGATGACGATCTCTGGTTTACGCAGTTGGAATCTATTGCAAAAAAAGGAAAGGTCTATACACTTGCAAAGGTTATGACGAAGATGTGTCAAAAGTATCTGGGCATGACGCAGAAAATCACATGGTGTCAGGATGCGGATGATGAGTTATGCGATATGCTAATGGAATATGTATTCCAGCAAGGCGATTTTGGTACAAAGGCAGGAGAAAAGGATGCCGAGGTACGTGTCCTTACAGACGTGCAGAAATCCGGTGGATTTATAAGGCGGTTTAAGGATAGTAGTCTTTATAGTATGCCTATCGCCAGAAAGTACAAGTTTCTTTTGCCGGTAGCATGGATTTATCAGCTGTTTCGCTATGCGACAAGGTGGATTATGAGAGAACATCCGTTAAGAACTTTCAGGCAGAATCGAAAAACAGCGAAGAAAAGAGCTAAGTTTTTTAAAGAGTTGGGGATTAATAGGGACTAATAATATTGGCGTTTTTTACTGGTTCGAAAGAAGAATCTAATAATAGTGTTTTTTTACTACTGTGTTGAAAAATATAGACCAGAATTTCAAAATCCAAGCGATGGTATTTGGAAAATACTTATACGAAAAAAAATGAATGGTGTAAGGAGAGTATAGCCAAACACTATGAGGAGGAATGGCGTGGATAGGATGAATCAATTTATTCAAGATAGAATGAATGAAAGAATGACAAATATTATTATCGGGCTTTTGGGTATTTTAGCTGTGATAATTGCTGAAATGAATTCTGAGAAATTGGGAGACAAATGGGCAACCGTCGTTATTAGTGTTGGTACATCCATGATTGCCAGTGCTATTGTATCCTATTTAGCATCAATATATATATTTAAAAGGAAAAAAGAAAAAGAAATTGTAGAGGTGTGGGGCTTAGAATCTATTACGGATAATCGGGCGCAAATGAATGAACACGTCATGATACATCTAAAAGATTCAAATCAGCATCTGGATATTATTGCGTATGGTTTAAAATCCTTTAGGGAATCAAAACATGAATTAATACAAGCAAAAATTAATAGTGGTCTCAAGATTAGAATCATAACAGTTAATCCTGAATGTGATCTTTTAAAACAAAAAGATATAGATGAAAATAAAATTGAAGGAAGTACTGCAAAATCAATAGAGGATCTCTGCAAATGGGCAAAAGATTTTAATAATCAAAATATCGAGATTAGATTCTGCGAAACCTTACCTACGGAACTATATTTCAGGGTTGATGATTATGTTTATGCGGGTCCATACCAAATAGGACGGGAGAGTCAACGTTCGATTACATTTGAGTATCGGAACAATGGAAGACATCGTGCATTAGGATTCTATTACTATAATAACTATTTCGAGAGACTATGGAACGATCCTCAATTTTGTAACAGTAACAGAGAGTAGATGAGTATTTCCTCGAGGGAAGGAAGTATCTGCTTCCGGTATGCTGGATTTATCGGTTTGGGTGGAATCTCTTTTTGAAGGAGAATAGGGAGCAAGGTAGACAGATTGCTTCTCTGGCGAAAAGCTATGCTGCTGAGCGGAGGAGCGGAATCATTCAGATGGTTCGTATCGAACAGCTTCCGGAGCATGAGTCTTTGGAGAGGGCTTGTGCTGAAAAAAGACCAACAGAAAAAGGCAAACCTAGGGGCTTTGCCTTTCCGCTGTTGGTCAGCTACGTTAATAGCTTTGCATAAAGAAATTAACTCTCTGATGGTGTATGTTCGTCTGGACGGGAGTCCGGTTCAGATCTGTCAGCCAATAACCTACCGAACTCATAATCAAAATTAATAAGTCCATTCGCCGTCAGAGATACGTCCATTTCTTTTACTCTTGGTGTAGTCCACATTGTTACAAATCTCCTTTCTTAATCATTTAGTACAGCAGAGTATAATAAACCACTATACTTACTTTGATATTACTATTTTATTCGAAAAAATCAAGTTTTGTTCTTGATATTAAACAAGTTTCACAAGCGAAAGAAATGCGTATTTTTTTCGTGAAAAGATAAGGAGAGCAGGAGTTGCGCAAGGCTTGGAAATATGTTATATCATTGGATGTAGCTGTTTTACTAAGTGAGCATTTAAGGCGGGCAGAAGCCTGACCGGGATGCGAGTTGCAGTTTAGGATTTGGGTATCATGAATGTTTATAAATATGTAGCCTTCGGGTTGCTTCTGGAGTCGGAGCTGGAAATTTTTCAGCTATCCAAGGCGCCGGCAGAGGGTGCCACGGATGTATATATCCGAAGGACTGATTTTTCTGATATAGCAGACTTTCTGCCGGAGGGGAAGTATTTTTCCATGAATGGCCGAGAGCTGCGTTTTAAGGTAGATGGACTTGCGAAGTTCCGCATCACAGATGGCTGTCTGATCGAGGTGCAGGAATATCATGTCAGTCATGCGGATGCAGATGCCAATGATGCAGCAGGGGATGACAATTACGAGAGTCCGGAGGTGCGCAAGCAGCACCTGGGTGTCTTTCTTATGGGCTCCTGCATGGGCGCAATTCTTCACCAGAGAGATGCTTTGCTGCTGCATGGCTCTTGTGTGACGAATGGTAAGCATACAGTGCTTTTTACCGGAGATTCCGGCGCGGGAAAAAGTACCACTGCGGCGGTCTTTCTGGCCCATGGCTGGCAGCTGCTGACGGATGATGTGTCCTGCATCAGAGCGCCGGAAGAGGGACTGCTGGTAGAGCCCAGCTATCCGTCCCAGAAGCTTTGGGAGGATTCGCTGGAGCGATATGGCAGGCAGGCCCCGGAGGTGAATACCCTATACCGGAAGGATGGCAGTGAGAAGTATGGTATTTCTGTGGCAGAACATTTCTGCCGGGAGCCGCATACTTTGACGACAGTCGTGCGGCTGATTCCGGTGGATGCGCCGCTTTTGATCGAGCCGGTGGCAGGCTTTGCGAAGGTGGACCAGCTGGTCCGCAACACCTATCGGAACTATATGATTTTGCCGGAGAAAAGGCAGCAGCATTTCCAGCGCTGCGTGACGATGGCAGGGAAAATTCGTATGTATGCAGCTTTTCGCAGTATTAATGAGTCCTGTAGTGAGGAATTATATGATACAATGGTAAAGCTGCTGGAGAAAGAAAGCCTTATGGAGGGGAAAGAATGATGAAGGAAACAGATTTGGTTGTCCGCAGAGAAGATCTGCTGGCAGCAAAGGATGACGAGGATAGTACAGTAATGATGGATGTGCTTTCCGGCAAATATTATCAATTGACGGGACCGGGAGGGGACATCTGGGAGAATATCGAGAAGCGGATTCAGGTGTCTGACCTGATCAAGCTGCTGGCAGAAAAGTATCAGTGTACGGAAGAGGTGTGCGGTCCTGATATCCTGAAATTTTTGGATGAGCTGGTAGAAAAAGGTCTGGCTACGGTGACTCATGAAGCATAAAAAGAAGAATAAATTGCTGCAGTTTCTGGGTTTATCCTTTCGGGTGAAGAGAATGCTGGCGCAGACTTTTTTTCTGGCAGGCTATTATCGCTACCTGATCCTGCATAAACCCTTCGTAGAATATGCGGGAAAGCTGGGAGAAAAACTGCCGGAGCTTAGGCCGCGTGATTGCAGCTATACGAAGGAGCAGTTAGCGATTGCCGATGATGTGTCCTGGGCTGTGCATGCAGCCTGCAAGCGTACGCCATGGAAGAGTGAATGCATGGTGCAGGCTTTATGCGCCCGGCACTTTCTGTCGAAGTATGGCATTCATGCCAATATTTTCATGGGGGTTCGGGTGGAGCCCGATGGCAGCATGACCGCACATGCATGGACACGCTGCAGTAAGCGTTCCGTAACCGGCGGCGACGGAGAGCGCTTCTATACCATTACTGGTATTTTTTACGCATAAAGAGAAAAATAAGATATAAAAAACGGCCATGATTCCGAATGCTGATCAGCCCCCTGTCAAGTAGACAGGGGCTGATCATGGGTGTGAATCATGGCCGTTTGTTTTTTGGATAGCAGGTCCGATGCCTTCCCAGGCAGCACAAAGGTCAGGTGGATACTTCGGCAGCTGCCGGAAGAGCGGAGTGGAGTCAGGCATTGTATCATAAATCCCTTGTGGGAGGCGTGTACCTGGCACCTGCCATAATGTTTTGTATGCAAGCGCAATAGATCAATTTAGTCGTCAGCCAGTCGCTGTCCCTTAGTCTGTCCAGATCGTCTTTATTTTTTGGCGCTACATAGCGGATTTTTTCGATGTCCAGATATTTTTTCCAAAAGTCCCAGTCGAGGAAGGCTTCTAACTGCTTCCAGGATTGATAAGTTTTTTCGTTACCATCTGTGATCTGAGATTTGTAGCTTTCCTGGCTAACCGTAGCTTTTCGGGCATTTTTTTTCAGTGATTCCGGCAGCAGGTCATCGAAGGCCATACGGTAGATATAGCGGTTTTCGCCGGCGCGGATATACTGACGGCGGGGAATGGAGACCGCATAATCCACTACCCGGTAATCCAGGAAAGGTACCATATAGCGGACGCCGTTCTGGGCACCGTATACAGCCACGTTATCCAGACGATTGCGGGAACCGCCGCCATTGATGTAAGAAATTACATCATAAGCAAAGGTGAGCTTCTCCTGTGGCTTTTTTTTCATTTCTGCGTTAAATGCGGGATTGAGAAATTCCTGAATCTCGATGACGCTGGCAAAAGGCTTTTCCCATCTTTCTTTCATTTGGACAGGATCGGTGAAAAAGTGTTTCAGCGTGCGCAGGAAGGGTAAACCGTAGGGCTTTAATTCATGCCATTTGATTTCCCAGAAGGTTCGGTATTCCTTATGATACCAGAGCTCATAGGCGTTTCCCCTGTGGCTGACGCCCTCATCGCCGCCGTGACCCGTAAAGATTGCTTTGGCTCCCTGGCTCTTCATCCGGGCGGAGCCTTCGCTGATCGGCAGGGTATTGGAAAAAGGCAGCAGCTCTTTCTCCAGAAGATCAGACGGGTAGACATAGTTTTCGTCATTTATGCCCCTGGCAAATTCACATTCGATGCCTTCCTGTTTGCAGATATCCATGATGATATTTCTTTCATCGGCTTCCTGAGTGATCGGATGCTCTTCCGGGCGATAGGACCAGGAATAATAGCAGGCTTCTCTGCCCAGACGTTTTACCAGCGTGGAGATGACACTGGAGTCTAAGCCGCCGGAGAGCTCGCAGCCTACTTTGCCGCTGACGGCATCCAGTCTTCTGCGGACAGAATCGGTGATCAGATCCCGCAGCTCTTTCCGGTATTCTGCATCTGAGGAGAAGCGGATCTTCCGGCTGCCCAGCTTCCAGTATGGATGGCTTTCCAGACGAGCGCTCTGCGGCTGCAGGACTTCATAACAGGCCGGATGGATGCAATGAATTCTGGCGAAATCGGTTTCATCCACAGAGCAGGTGTTATAACCTGCAAGCTCCTTATAGAGCTGGGATTCATTGATAGACATATCCAGACCGGGGATTTTCGTCAGACCGCGCAGGTCTGTGGAAAAAATGAAGCACTCTTCATCCTGATAGTAATAGAGAGGGCGAATGCCCAGGTGATTGCGGAAGAGAGTCAGCTCCTGCTTTTCCGTATCATAAATGGCGCCGGCGAAATCGCCGTTGACCATGGAGAGGGCATCGTAGCCCTTCTGCAGAATCCAGCTGAAGAGAAGGTCTTCATCAGAGAGCTTATTTGTGACTGTTCCGCTTAATTTTTCCAGAAGCTCCTCGCGGTTATAGAGGACCACATCTAATACAGCGCAGAGACTGTCTTTGCGCAGGATCGGCCGGCCGGCCGGGTAGGCATCTGTCAGATGCTCGATGCGGGATCCCATAAACCAGGAAGCATTCTGCAGGGCTGCGTGAACTGCTGTGCCGGAAGAATTTGCTGTGCCGGAAGTATTTGCAATATCAGGCGTATTAACTAGATCTGCTAAATCAGAGGTCATTTCGCCCACGGAACCGTAGCAATGATTACGGAGAGAAAGCTGCTCATAGGCGGCTTTAAGGTCATGCTGTGATGCTTTATTTAATTGGAAATAGCCGTAAATACCACTCATGTTAGATTATTTAGCTCCTCTTAAAATTTCCCGAGGGATGGGTTGCTTTCATTATAGGGAGAATGTTTCGGAAAAGCAAGGGGCTTGCTCAAGGGCTTGAAATCATATGTTTTGTGGGTTATAGTTGAAGTGGTTGTCTCTAAAACACAGGACCTTTAAGGAGATTTGTACAGCATGGAGAATTTAGTCAAGGTCAAAAAAAGGGAATTTAAATACGACCTTTTCTGGTATCTGATCGAGGTGATCAATCATATGTTGATGACGCTGGCAGCGGCTGTCATGTGTCGTTTATGTGACCTTCATTTTCAGATGAATACAAGTATGCGGATGAGGACCTTCGCTTCTCTGATGCTTTTTTTGGTATTTTATATTATTTTCAGTCATATCTACGAAGGTCTTCGTGTTTCGGTCATGAGAGTATCAGAGATGATTTACAGTCAGATGCTGTCCTGCTTTTTTTCTGATGCCTTATTATACATGGTCTTGTGGCTGATCAGCGGACGACTGGCGCCTGTCTGGTATATGCTTCTGGTTTTGGTCATGCAGTTTCTTTTGGCCTTCCTTTGGTCTTATCTGGCGAACAAATTATATTTCCGAACCAATCAGCCCAGAAAGACGGCTCTGGTTTATAATAAGAGATCCGGTATAAAGAAGCTGATCAGCGAATATGGCCTGGGAAAAAAGTATCAGGTGGAAAAAATCTTTTCTGTAAATGATGTGATCAAGGATCTTTCTGTCCTGGGTCAATATGAGACGGTTTTCATGACGGATATTCATAGTAAGGAAAGAAATAAGATCCTGAAATACTGCGTGGAAAATAATGTGCAGATGTTTTTGATCCCCAGGGTGGGAGATACGCTGATGAGTGGCGCCAAGCCAAGGCATATGTTCCATCTGCCCATACTGGAGGTGAGCGGTTATCGTCCTTCACCCTATTACAGGATTCTGAAAAGGCTTTTCGATATCGTCGTTTCGCTGCTGGCTTTGATCCTGCTGTCGCCGGTTTTTCTTGTGACATCTATTGCCATTAAGGCGACAGATGGCGGACCGGTTTTTTATAAGCAGGAGCGCATGACCCAGTACGGTCGGAACTTTATGATCCATAAGTTTCGCAGTATGCGGGTGGATGCGGAGAAGGATGGCGTGGCCAGACTGTCTACAGGAGCGGATGATGACAGGATCACACCGGTAGGAAAGCTGATCCGCGCCTGCAGGATCGATGAGCTGCCGCAGCTGATCGATATTCTGAAGGGAGATCTTTCCGTCGTGGGTCCCAGACCGGAGCGGGAAGCCATTGCCCGTGAATACGAAAAGGAAATGCCGGAGTTTCGTCTGCGCCTGAAGGCCAAAGCGGGACTGACGGGCTATGCCCAGGTTTACGGCAAATATAATACGACACCTTATGATAAATTGCAGATGGATCTGATGTATATAGCGCATCCCTCCATCTTACAGGATTTAAAGATATGTTTTGCCACCGTGAAGATTCTCTTTCTGCCGGAAAGTACAGAGGGAGTGGCGGCAGGCGCAGTCAATGCTTTGGATACAGAGGAGGATGTGGATGAATAAGCATTCGGAAGCCATTGCTGTTTCTGTTTTATGTGCCTCTTTTAATCAGGAGAAATATATACGAAAGATGCTGGATGGGCTGGTCATGCAGAAAACGACCTTTCCGGTGGAATTTCTGATCCATGATGATGCTTCCACGGATCATACAGCGGAGATCATCAGAGAATATGCGGAGAAGTATCCGGATCGCATCGTCCCTTTTTATGAGACGGAAAATCAGTACAGTAAGGGAAGAAATTTCCTTTTTGATCAAATGATCCCCCAGGCCCGGGGCAAATACCTGGCCATTTGTGAAGGGGATGATTACTGGACGGATCCTGAAAAACTGCAGCGGCAGTATGAGATCATGGAGGCGCATCCGGAATGCAGCGTCTGTGTGCATGATGTCAATGGCATCACGGAGGATGAGAAAAAAGTCATCCGTACCTTTCCCATGCATCCGCAGGAGACGGGGATCATGGATACCAAGCACTTCCTTCACCGCTTGCTGGTGGACCGGGAATGGGTTTTTCATACCACCAGCTATTTTTTGAGAGCGGATATGGTGAAAAAGGCCATCGAAGAGAAATATGCTTTCTTTATGAATGCCCTCTATATAGATCATGGCCTCATGCTGCTGAGCGCTTATGCGGGTAAAGTTTATTACCTGCATCGTTCTATGTCTGTTTACAGAATGCAGGCAAATGGCGGCGTTACCAATACGAATATCAGCAGGGAGCAGGATGTCGCCAGGCGAAAAGCCAGGTCAGAGAGAGGTATTTTGTCCCTGGAAGCCTTTGATCAGGCGACGAAATATGCATATCATGATGAGGTGCAGCTATATCTGGGCTATATGCATTTCCAGATAGCCGAGTGCGACGGGGATTATAGGTTCCTGATGAGCAGGGAAATGAAAAGGTATTTCCGGAAATTGCCAAAGCAGGTGAAAATGCGTGTCGCCATAGCCCGCTTTATTCCGGGCTTTGATAAGCTTTATTTCTGGGTGCGAAAAAAAATCAAAGGGGCTTGATTTGAGATAGAAAAGTAATAGACGTAGGTGGCTTTTTGGTGTTATACGCTTTCAGGTTTATAGTATTCTATACTAACCTAACTTACTTAGAAGCTTTCGGGGAGTTTAAAATGGCGATTATAAAGAGAAACAATGATAGGGATGAGCTGGATCTGGCAGCTTTATTCCAATATATTTTGAAACGTCTGTGGATCATGGTTATTGCAGGCTTGCTGGTGGGCGGCATTATCGTAGCGCTGCTTTATACTTTGGTAGAACCCAAATATAAGGCTTCCGTTCGCCTGTACGTGAACAATATGATCGACACAGAGAATCTGGAGAATATTTCCTACGCGGATATTTCCGCATCTATTTCCCTGACGGAAACCTATCTGACCATTATCGACAGTGATACGGTTTTCAATGAAGTAGAGAAAAAGGCAGGCTTAGATTATTCCAGAAAAGAAATGATGAAAAAGGTATCCTATTCTGCGGTGGATTCCACAGCGGTGATCCTGATCGAAGCGACTTCTACGGATCCGGAGGAAGCGGCCCTGATTGCCAATACCTATGCGGATGTAGTACAGGATAAGCTGATGGATATCGTAGAGGGTAGTTCTGTGAAGATCCTGGATGAGGCCAGTGTACCGACGGAGCATGAGCCGCGCGGTCTGGCGAAAAAGGGTATTCTGGGCTTCCTGCTGGGCGCGGTCCTGGCAGCGCTCCTTGTGCTGATCCGTGCCATGAATGAGAAGAGTATCCGCAGCGCCAGGGATCTGGAGTATTTCGGCGCACCAATCCTGGGACGAATTCCGGAGCAGTATAAGGCAGCCGGAAAGAGGGTAAAAAAGAATAAGGGAAAGGAACCTGATTCTTCACTACTGTTGAATAAGTATACGCCATTCTATGTGCGGGAGGCTTTTAATTCTCTGCGTACAAACCTGGTCTACAGCTTTTCCGGAAAGAATTCAAAGATCATTCTGGTGACCAGCGCCCTGGAGCATGAGGGAAAAACCTCTACCTCCATCAACCTGGCCAAAGCCTTATCCGAGGCCGGCTATAGAACGCTTTTGGTGGATGGGGATCTGCGAAGATCTACCGTTTCTAAATTCATAAAGGTTGAGGGAACACCGGGACTTTCCGATTATCTGGCAGGCATGTGTGAGATAAATGAGATCGTGCGCAAGCTGGCGGACAATCTTTACGCAATAACAGCCGGTACTGTTCCGCCCAATCCTAATAATCTGCTGAGCTCTGCGGAAATGAAAAAGCTTTTGAGTGCAGAGAGCAAATTATATGATTATGTGATCATTGATGCGCCGCCGGTGGGTCCGGTGTCCGACCCGGTTATTCTGGCCCGTATGTGTACAGGCTACATCGTGGTGGTTCGTAACAAGGTTTCCAACAGGGAAGACATCAGCGCTTGTCTGAAAGAAATGAATGTGGCCGATGTGCCTATGTTGGGCTTTGTATTCACCTGCGAGTCGGTGGGTTCCGGCTCTTCCAAGCGTAAATACGGTTACTATACATATAAATGATATAAGTCCGACACGGTCGCTTCGCAGAAGAATCGTGTCGGATTGTTGTGTTTTATTCGATACCCTCTATTCTGCGATTTGCCGTCAGGCAGAGGGAAATCCAGGGATGTAAGTGAAGTAAGAGTGTCCTTAAGACTTACCTTCGCCATGTTCCCGGGAGGGAAATTTCCGTTAATGGGAAAGGAAATGCTATGCTGGTCAGTATTATCATGCCTACTTATAATTGCGCTGCTTTTATTGCCGGGACACTGGATTCTGTCCTGGCCCAGACCATCACGGACTGGGAAATTCAGATCGCGGATGACTGCAGCACAGACAATACAGTGGAGGTATTAAAGCCTTATCTGGAAAAATATCCGAATATCCATTATCACTGTCTGGAGAAAAACGGGGGACCTGCCGCAGCCAGAAATGAGGCTATGAAGCGTGCGACGGGCAAGTATCTGGCTTTTCTGGACAGTGATGATATCTGGTTTCCGGAAAAGCTGGAGAAGCAGATTGCCTTTATGGAAAAAACCGGCGCAAAGATGAGCTGCACGGCCTATGCCTGGATGGATGCAGAGGGACAGCCCCTTCATACAGTCATGATCCCGCCGAAGAAAACCAGCTATGGCAAATGTATTCGCCTGTCGAATCCCATCGGAAATCTGACCGTCATGTATGACAGGGAAGCCCTGGGGGACTTCCGGGTGCCCATGATCAGGAAAAGGAATGATTTTGCCCTCTGGCTGCAGATCCTGAAGAAGACGGATTATTGCTATGGCATGGAAGAGGTCCTGGGCGCCTACAGAATGGGCCGGGCCGGCTCTGTCAGTCATAACAAATTGTCCCAGGCCAAATATCACTGGCAGCTTTACCATGAGATTGAGAAGCATTCGATCGTCCGCAGTCTTTTCGAGCTGGGCTGCTGGGCCTTTGTCAAGGGAACCGGCATCGGACTGAACAGAAAGAAAATTTCCTGAGCAGGGAATGTGACAGATACGAAAGATATTATATAAAAGATAAAGATAAGCCACCACCTTTAGGGGTGGGCTAGCTGTAGCACGGTGCTGGGTACAAGTCCAGTAACATGCAGGCTGCGAAGCAGCCAATCTTTTAATGAGCAAAAAGCGAAGCGTTTGCGGGTTTGACATGATAGATATGAGAGGAGCCTATGATATCCATATCCTTGATTAAAAAATGGAAAAACATGCTTTTACATAAGAGTGTGTTTCATGTAAATCAGACAGAAGGTCTCTGCTACAGTAAGAATGAAATAAAGGGTTATTATAATAACCTGACAGATAAAGTGAAGTTTACAAAGTCTCTGGATGAGGAGGGAATTCCCTTCAATATTGCCAGCTATGGAGAGCAGAAAAAGAAGGTCTACTTCCCGATTGCTGTTTTTCAGTACGGGCTGGGAGCCTATGATCTCTATCTGCAAAGCGCAGATGCTGCATATCTGCAGAAAGCAAGGGCGGCAGCCGATTGGGCTCTGCGAGAGCAGTTAGCTTCCGGCGCCTGGGATACCTTTGGGATCCTTAAGTATAGCAATCCTTATTCCTCTATGGCCCAGGGAGAGGGCGCATCTCTCTTGGTGCGGCTTTATAAAGAGACGGGAGAGCAGAGCTATCTGGCAGCGGCAGAGAAGGCTATTTCCTTTATGCTGCAGGCAGTGGAGGATGGTGGAACCACGCTTTATCAGGGAGATGCGATGATTCTGATGGAGTATCCTGCCAAGGCCTGTGTCCTGAATGGCTGGATTTTTTCTGCCTTTGGTCTGTATGATCTCTGGCTGGCCACCGGAAAAAATGAATATCGGAAGCAATGGGAGAGGGCACTTGTCGCTATCAAAGCCTCTCTGCCGAAGTTTGACACAGGCCACTGGACCTACTATGACCTGGGGAAAAAATATGCCAGTCCCTTTTATCACAGCCTGCACATCGAGCTCCTGAAGGCTTTGCAGAAGTTGTCAGGGGATGAAGCATTCGAAAAATATATTCAGAAATGGTCACGCTGTAAGAAGCATGGCTTCTGGAGGAGATATGCCTTTATCAGGAAGGCGCTGCAGAAGCTGACGGAAAAGAAAAAGCAGGAGTGGGTCCTGACCGCTTAGTGTAGGGAGTAGCCGATGAAAATAGTGGAAGTTATGCCGGAGTTTGGCCTGGCCGGCGCCGAGATCATGTGTGAAAATCTGACAGAAGAGCTGGTGCAGATGGGATTTGATATGACCGTGGTCAGTCTCTATGATTATCATTCGCCGATCACGGAAAGGATGGAAGCCAAGGGCATAAAAATCATATATCTGAAGAAGAAGCCGGGTCTTGATCTGGCGATGATTCCCAGGCTCGTCAAAGTCTTTCGCGCCGAAAAGCCGGATGTGGTGCATACCCATCGTTATGTCATGCAGTATGTCATTCCCGCAGCTATTGCTGCCGGGGTGAAAAAGCGTTTTCATACGGTGCATAATATCGCCACAAAGGAGACGACATGGAGCGCCCAGAAGCTGAATATGCTTTTTTATCATTTCTGCCATGTGACGCCGGTGGCCCTTTCGAAGGAGATTCAGGCCACGGTCGTAGCGCGTTATAAATTAAAGGCGGCGCAGGTTCCGGTGATCTATAACGGCATTCCCCTGGAAAAATGTCTCGTGAAATCGGATTATGCGGCGGGAGATGTCTTTGAATATCTGCATATCGGAAGATTTACGGCCCAGAAAAATCATCTCATGCTCTTGAAAGCCTATAAAGCTCTGCTGGACCAGGGAGTCAAGGGACATCTGACCCTGGTAGGCACCGGAGAATTGGAGGAAGAGGTGAAAAAGCAGGCTGCAGATCTGCAGCTGGAGGATCAGGTAAGCTTTTTCGGCACCACAGGAAATGTTTATCCTCTTTTGCAGAAGGCAGATGCCTTTATCCTGCCCTCACTTTATGAGGGCATGCCCATGACACTGATCGAAGCTATGGGTTCGGCCCTGCCGATCATGGCCTCCAGGGTAGGAGGCATTCCCAGCATGCTGGAGGATGGGAAGAATGCCGTACTGACGGAGGTAAATGAGGAGGCCATTACAGAGGGTATGAAACGTCTGCTGGACGAAAATCTCCGGAAAAGGATCGGACAGAGCGCCTGCGGCAGAGCCGGCGAGGCCTTCTCGGCCCGGGCCATGGCAGAGGCCTATGCAGATTTATTTAACGCAGAAGGGAAGTCTCCTTCCTGCGGTACAGGCCTTTCGGGTGTCTATAGGTGAGGGTATTAACAAATTCTACTCAGGAGGGGAATAATCCCCTTCTGAGTTAAAGCCTCCGGCAGGATGCGCACGAATTTGCAGAGGAAAAATGTCGTTTGCGCGACGCAAATTCGGCGCGCAAATACGCCGGGCGGCGCATTTGAATAAAAAATGATACAAGGAGATAGTCTATGAATGTGGCGGAAGGTGCAGGATTACTGGTGATCGCAGTTATTGTGATGATCCTGCTGCTATTTTCTTTCAAAAATGATATATATATTTCCGTGCAAAATTTTGTTATTTTGTTCCTGATTTTTACCTTTGCCATTGCCTTGATGGTGTATAACCTGGACCCGCGGGAGAGTATCCGCTGGGACCTGCTGGTACATTTCGAGACCCTGGAAAAAATGCAGAAGCAGGGTCTGGATTATGTTTTGCACGGCAGTGAATACAGGTATTTGCTGCTGGTCAATGCGTATTTTTATCTGATCGCGCTGATCGGAAATTTCAGATTACTGCCGGTCTTTCCGGTTATTATTGATTTCCTTTGCGCCTTGTATATGATTCAGGATCAGCTGCGGATTCGCTATGGGAAAGCAGCGCCGATCCGTGACTGCGCTTTGATTTCCGGGCTTTGGTTTATGTCCTTCGGATTTATGCTTTCGGTATCGGGCATACGCTGTGTTCTGGCGGTGGCCCTTGGTATGCTGGGCCTTTATATGGAATATTATAAAAAAGAGCATCGTATCTTTGGCATTTTCTTATACAGCGTTGCGATCATGACACATACCCTGGGTATCGTGATTCCTTTGATCCGCCTGCTGCTTCGTGTGCGCAATAAGCTTTTGATAATGATCGTCATGGTCTGCGGCTGTGTCCTTTTTTCGCCGATCGCTTCGGTGGGCGCCAAAGTCATTGGCCTATCCTATTTTCGTTATCTGCTTTTGAATGTGGCCAAATACTGGAGCTCCTTCGGCACCATCAGATGGCTTCTGCGAGTATATAATTCTGACAGAACGGTATTTTTGTGTTATCTGCTGATCTGTCTTTTTAATCTCTACATGCTTTGGAGGATACAGAAAAATCTGAGGGAAAGTGCTTTGGTCACAGGGGAAGAGGATGAGAAATACAGGGTCTGGAATCTGACAGCTACCATTGCCGTACTCTATGTAACGGGTCTTTTCAACGCCCTTTTTACCCAGCGTCTGACCTACATTCTGGCCTATAGCTTTCCGCTGTCTGTGCCGCTCTATCTGCAGTCTGTTGATCGAAACTGGAAGGTGACACTTTTTCATCTTTTCATGATTCTGATCTTTTTCTGGCTCTTTTTCTTTAATGACCTGTATATTTTCATTGTTAATTACACGGGTGTATATTTCCTGGATCTGTAGCTATGGTCTATACTTCCATCTGCTTCTGTATGCCGACGACTGTGTCCGTCGGATAGAAGTGCAGCTGCCGAAGGCGTGTCCGTCAGATAGAAGTGCAGCTGCCGAAGGCGTGTCCGGCGGATAGAAGTGCAGCTGCCGAAGGCGTGTCCGTCAGATAGAAGTGCAGCTACCGAAGGCGTGTCCGTCGGATAGAAGTGCAGCTGCCGAAGGAGAGTCCGTCAGATAGAAGTGCAGCTGCCGAAGGCGTGTCCGGCGGATAGATCTGCAGCTGCGCAAAGGGCAGAGCTATAAAGAGTATCTTAATCAGTGGTACTTCGGAACAAGGGTGAGAAATCACGTCTATATTTTATAAAGGAGTTTGTCCTTATGGTGGGTAAAGCAAAAGTTTTAACCAATTTTTTATGGCGTCTGGCGGAGCGTTCCGGCGCACAGCTGGTGCAGTTCGTGGTGTCCATCGTGCTGGCCAGGATTCTGGCACCGGAGGTTTACGGTTCCATTGCCCTGGTGACGGTTTTTACTACAGTGCTGAACGTCTTCGTGGATTCCGGTATGGGAAATGCCCTGATTCAGAAAAAGGATGCCGATGATCTGGATTTTTCCACGGTCTTTTTCTTTAATATAACGGCTTGTCTGCTTCTTTATGCTTTGATGTTTCTGGCGGCGCCCTTTATTGCGGATTTTTATCATATGCCGGAACTGACCTGGGTCATCCGTGTGCTTAGTCTGACCATCGTAATCTCGGGCCTGAAAAATGTGCAGCAGGCTTATGTATCCAGAACCATGCAGTTCAAGCGTTTCTTTTTCGCTACCCTGGGCGGTACAGTGGGAGCAGCTGTGGTGGGTATAGCTATGGCCTGCATGGGCTTTGGTATCTGGGCTCTTGTCGCCCAGCAGCTTTTTAATACGATGGTAGATACAATGGTGCTTTGGGTTACCGTTCGCTGGAGACCCAAGCGTATGTTTTCCCTGCAGAGACTGAAGGGACTTTTTTCCTTTGGATGGAAGCTGCTTTTGTCCGCTGTGCTGGATTCCATCTACAATAACATTCGTCAGCTCATCATCGGCAGGGTTTATTCTTCTGAGGATCTGGCTTATTTTAACCGTGGCAAACAATTCCCCTATTTTTTTATTACAAATATTAATACGGCTATCGACAGTGTTCTTCTGCCGACTCTTTCCAGGGAACAGGATAACAGAGAGCGTGTGCGTGAGATGACCAGGAGAGTCATAAAGATCAGCACCTATATCATGGCGCCTATGATGCTGGGCATCGCAGCCTGCGCAGAGCCGCTGGTGAGGATTGTTTTGACGGAAAAGTGGCTTCCCTGTGTTCCATTTATGCGGATTTTCTGCGTGGCGCTGATTTTTTATCCGGTGCATACAGCAAATCTCAATGCTATGAAAGCTCTGGGACGCAGTGACCTCTTTTTGAAGCTGGAAATTCTGAAAAAAATAGTGGGTATCATCATCCTGGTGATTAGTATGCAGTTTGGCCTGATGGCTCTGGCCTATAGTCTGATCCTGGAGACGGCCTGCGCTATCTTCCTGAATTCATGGCCGAACAGAAAATTAATCAGATATACGACATTACAGCAGATTTGGGATTTCTTACCCGGCATTGCAATGGCGGCAGCCATGGCAGTTCTGGTTTACCTGCTGGGCTACACAGGTCTTCCGGATCTGCTCCTGCTTCCGCTGCAGATTCTCGCAGGCGCGGTGATCTATCTGGGCGGATCTATCCTCTTCCGAATTGATTCATTTGCCTACCTTATGGACACCTTGAAGAATATCAGGAATGTTAAAAAAGTGTGAAAAGATAAATTGTAAATATTACAAAAATATTGTATTCTTTTTATAGTATAAATAATTAAGCACGAATTAAACTATGAAGGGGATACAAGCTATGAAAAGAGTAAGGAAATGGGTGATCAGTCTTTTGCTTTGCCTGATTCTCTGTCTGGGGACACAGAGTTTCACCACGCAGGCAGCTACTGTTTATACGCCGGCAGCGATTACGAAACAGCCGGAGAATTATTACGGTGAGTACGGTAGTACGATTACTTTCTCACTGGAAGCATCTGCGACTGCCGGCATGCCGCTTTACTATCAGTGGTTTTACCGTCCGGCCAATACAAGTTATTGGTTGAAATCCACAGGCGCTACCGGCAATACAATCAGCGCTGTTTTTTACAAGGGTATGGACAATTGGGAGGTGGCCTGCCTTGTATCTGACGGAAGGGTTTTGCTGAGCAGTGATATCGTCACGATTAATTACGGAAGTAAACCGCAGGAGACGATTCCGGATACAACAGAAACGGAAGAAGAGGACCAGACAGTAACGGAAATTACGGATCCGGCTGCCCCGGAGGATCCTTTCGTGGAAGATATTCCGGAGGAAGAAATCGAAGAGGCCGAGAAGGATGATACCATCATCGACGAGGTGATTCCGGAGGAGGAAGTAAGCCAGCTTCCGGGCGAGGATGATCCGGAGAATGAAGTGATCGAGATCCCGGAGGAGATCGTTTCTGCAAGCGAGGGAAGCGAAAGCTCTGAGGCAGGTACATCTTCTGAAGGCGTCAGCGGAAGTCAGCAAGAGAATACATCCTCTACGGAGATCAGTGGAAATACAGGAGAGAATGCTTCTTCTACGGGAGCTAATGGAAATGCGGGCGAGAGTGCTTCCTCTGCGGAAGGCAGTCAGACATCGGCAGAAAATATGACAGAAGACAGTGCTGCAGAAGATAGTACAGCAGAAGCGGTCGATGAAAATCGTGACTATGTTACCCCGGAGCAGTTCGGCGCAAAGGGCGACGGCGTGACGGATGATGCCGCAGCGATCCAGGCGGCTGTCGACAGTGGTAAGGATGTCGTCTTCTCTGATGAGAAAACCTACTTTATTTCTGCAGACAAATATATATCCATTAATAATAAAACAGATTTCCGCATGTCCGGCGGAAATATTCATAAAGAAGCCAGTCCTTCTAACTACAATCTCTTCGTGATCAAGGGATGTACAGACTGTGTCTTCGAGAACATGTATATCTATTCAGAGTTTACCTGTACAGACATTACTGTTCCGAATGGTCATAGCAGACCGACAAATCTCTGCAGTAATGTACTGGCTTTTTCAGGACTGAAAAATAAGAACATCAGCTTTATCAATAACTCCTTCGACTATATGTCAGGTGATTACTGGCTCAACGGAAACATGTCCGGTTCCTGGGAAAATGTCACAGTGGATGGCTGGACAAGCCATACTTCCATGATGCCTATGTATGCGCAGTTTATTACGGGACTGTCCATCACTAATGCGGATCTTTCCATGAATCCTACTTATGCGGGTAACGGCGATCATTGCATTTACATGTGTACCAAGGCTTCCGGTATCCGGATCAGTGATTCTGTATTTAGCTGGTACGGTGACAGAGCTACTTCCGGCACGGTTGCTGTTCTGACATTCCATGGCGGAAGCGCATCAGCAGGAACAATGCCGCAGGATATCGTGGTTTCCAACTGTACTGTAAACAGCGGTTACGGAAAAACAGTCTATACAGGAGAAGGTGTTACGGTCAATCTGCAGGGATGTGAGCTTGGTTATGCTGCAGATTCCTCTGCGACCGGTCTGGGTGTCCTTTGCGGCTATGGTTCCTATGAGCTTTCGGATTCCACCTTGTCCGGATACGATACGCTGGTAGATGTGCGGGGTACAGCGACGCTGAATAACTGCATCATGTACGGCGCTTCGAAAAACGGTATCTTCGGCACTGCCGCAAATGTCAGCTGTACAGGCTGTGATATCACCATCATCAATGGCTCTTTGTATTATGTGAGCAGTGGTACGGGTGTAAATCATTCCTATGTGAATTGTGCCATCAGAAAAAATGCCGTAGGCAGCGGCTATGTGCTTTCCAAACGTTCTACAGCAGGAAATATTTATTTCGAAGGCTGTAGCATTGACTGCGGCAGAGGCATGTTTATGTACAACGGCGGCCGCGTAAGTATGTCAGGCGTATCTTTGGTGAATTCGACACTGACCAATTGCGCTAAGCTTGGTGTCACTGCGGAATTATCAGGCTTGACGGCCAGCGGAAGCACTGTCAATGGAAGCGGGATCTGAGGCCTGAACTCATTAAGAAGATATATTCGCTCCCCGGATGTAAGCGTTTCGGTTGTCTATAGATGGGGATAATCAGAAAAAATATTTAAAAATTGAGTAAACGGTGAAGGGGCTCTTACTTTGTACATTTCCGTGAGTAGATCAGGGGATTTGATTCTCCTGATATTCACAGACTATGTATATTGCAAGGGCCCGTTTATTATTTTATTCGGAAGGTTTTTGTTCGGAAATAGAATTCTGCGTTTACAAAAATTTTTTATATGGCTATAATGAGTTTTGTTATACGCGACAAATAGCAAACAGGAGAGTTTAAATGGAATTAAAGATGCCTGTCATCAGATCTTCCATGCCTCCCTATGAGGAGTATATAGAAGAGATTAAAGATTTATGGGACAACAGATGGCTGACAAACCATGGAAGCAAAGCTGCACTACTGGAAGAAAAAACAGCGCAGCTTCTGGGCGCAGAGTATATGGCTACCTGCGTGAATGGTCACCAGGCACTGGAACTGATCCTGCGTACATACGGATTGCAGGGAGAGGTGATTACTTCTCCCTTTACCTTTGTTTCCACCACGGCAGCCATTGTCCGCTGTGGTTTGAAGCCGGTTTTCTGTGATATAAGGCCGACGGATTTTACCCTGGATCCGGAAAAGATAGAGGCTCTGATCACACCTGCTACCTGCGCCATCATGCCCATCCATGTATATGGAAATATTTGCGCAGATGCGGAAATAGAGGAAATTGCGAAAAGACATCAGCTGAAGGTGATTTATGATGCGGCCCATGCCTTTGGCGTGGAGCAGGATGGCAGGAAAGTCGGCGCCTTCGGTGATGCAGCTGTTTTTAGCCTGCATGCCACCAAGGCCTTTCATAGTATCGAAGGTGGCCTCATCGCTTATCATGATGCTGATCTGCGGATGAAAATCTGGGAGCAGCAGAATTTCGGTATCAGTCAGGCGGATCAGGTTTCCTGTGTGGCGCCCAATGCAAAGATGAATGAATTCCAGGCGGCCATGGGACTTTGTAATCTGCGTCATTTCGAGGAATATGTGCAGAAAAGAAAGCTTTGCTATGAAGCCTACCGAGAGGGTCTTAGCTCTGTTCCGGGTATTTCCTTTCATGAAATTCCGGAAAATTGCAAGTCTAATTATGCATATATGCCCATCGTGGTAGATGAAAAAGAAGCCGGCTTTAGCAGAGATACTTTGTTCGAAAAGCTGGCGGAACAGGGCATCGGCAGCAGAAAGTATTTCTGGCCTATTACCAGCAGCTTTGACTGCTATAGGGAATTTGCTACCAATCCCACACCAATCGCGCAGAAAATCGGAGAGCAGATTTTGGTTCTGCCTATGTATTCGGATCTTTCACCGGAAGAGGTGGGATATATTTGTGAAACGATAGGTAATATCGGAAAATAAGCCCGGAGGATTTACGCGGATTTAGAAAGGAAAATAATTATGATTTTAGGTATGATGCAGCCGTATTTTTATCCTTATCTGGGATACTGGCAATTGATGAATGCGGTGGATGAATATATTATTTATGATGATGTAAACTTTATTAAGGGTGGATGGATTCACCGTAACAGGATAAAGATCAACGGTGCGCCCCAGTATTTTTCTCTGACGATCCGTAAGGCCAGCCAGAATAAAAAAATCAATGAGCTGGAGCTGAATATGGATGAAAATGCGAAAAAGAATCTGTTGAACAAGGTGCGTTCTGCTTACGGAAAAGCGCCTTATTTTAAAGAGGCTTTTGCGGTATTTGAGAAGACCATTGCCTGCGAGGAAACGAATCTGGCTTCTTTTCTGGCCAATTGTAACAGAGAGATCGCCAAATACCTGGGTATTACGACGCCAATCTATACCTGTACAGAGCTGGGTCTGGACAATACACTGAAGTTCCAGGAGCGTATTCTGGATATCTGCCAGTCCAGGGGCTATACGGGCTACATTAATGCCATCGGCGGCAAAGAGCTTTACGGACATGAGCCTTTCGATGCCATTGGCTGCCCGATTTCCTTCCTGCGCATGGATTCCGATATCCTTTATCCGCAGCAGGGAAGCGGTGATTTCATCGAAGGACTTTCCATTCTGGATATTATGATGAATAATAGCCGGGAGGAAATTCAGGAAATGCTGAAGAGGTATACGATTGAACAATAAGAAATTTTTGCGGACAGACATGCCTTTGAGGACGGCTATAACCTGGCTGACTGCTGTTTTTTTGTCCATGCTTTTATTGACTGGCTGTGGGAAAAAGGCGGTGGAAGAGATACAGGTAGAGGTGCCGGAACTTTCCGAGGAAGAAAAAGCGCAGTATGTATCAGCGGATGGCTATGTGGATCCTGCCGCCTATGGCGCGGCCGGGGATGGCGTGACGGACGATACAGAGGCTTTGCAGATGGCCATCGAAAGCGGCTATAATGTGCGGCTGCAGGATTGCACCTATTTTATCTCCGGGGAGAGCTATCTGAAGGTCAGTGATAAAAGTGATTTCCATATGGAGGGCGGCATCATTCACCGGGAAGCGGACGATTCTAACAGCAGCCTTTTCGTGCTGAAAAATTGCAGTGACTGCAGCTTCAGTAACATGCAGATTTACTCAGAATTTAGCTGTAAAGATATTTTGGTCCCCAAGAATCATAAACGTCCGTCGGAAACGAAAAGCAGCAATGTGCTGGCCTTTTCCGGAACAGGAAACAGCAATATCCTTTTTCAGGATAATTCTTTTGCCTGCATGGGTTCGGACTACTGGTTTAATGCCACAGAGGATGCCCCCTGGCAAAATATTACTGTGGATGGCTGGACCAGCTCTTCTACATTGATGCCTATGTATACCCAGTGTGTCACGGGACTTACGGTAAAAAATGCGGATGTGGCACTGAATCCCGGCTGCGGTGACGGTGATCATTGTATGTATGTCTGCTATAAAACATCAGATGTGCTGATCGAAGATTCTACTTTCACCGGAAATGATACGGAGGAATTGATGGGTGCTGTAGTGGTGCTCACATTCCACGGCGGTGATGAGAAAAAAGACACCCAGCCGAAAAATATAGAGATCAATAACTGCAGCATCAATGCGTTGACCGGCAGAGCCATCTACTGCGAAGAGGGAACGGATATAAGGGTGACGGATTCTTCTGTTATCCAGCAGACGGCTGCGGAGCAGGCAGCTACCGGGCAGGAGGCCACAGGGCAGGAGGCTGCGGAGCAGGCAGCTACCGGGCAGATGGCCACAGGGCAGACGGCTGCGGAGCAAAAAGCTACGGAACAGGCGGCTGCGGAGCAGACAAGCACCGGACAGACGGCTGTGGAACAGACAGCTACCGGACAGAAGGCTGCGGAGCAGCCAGCTACCGGACAGGAGGTTGCGGAAAAGACTGACACAGAACAGACGCAGGGCGAGAATGATGAGAGCAGTGCGAGCGGTGAAGGCAGTGAGGGGAATGTGAACACTCCGATCTTCGGCTATGGCAGTTATACCTTCAATCGCTGTGAAATACAGGCTGTGGATACGGTCTTCGAAGGTCTGGATTCTCTGTGTCTGACAGATTGTAGTGTGCAGGGCGCCGGCACAAACGCTCTGATTACAGGCGTGGCCAATGTAGAAGCCGACGGATGTGAATTCCTCATCAATGGCGGCGCGGCTGTCTATATGAATGAGTCTTCCCATCCGCAGCATGTCTATGAGAACTGCAGCTTTGTGAAAAACGGCGATGCGCTGGCCTATCTTTTTTCTGACAGGTCGGCAGATGGACAGATTACGCTGAAGGATTGCAGGGTGGATGTGGGAAATCAATGGTTTTCCTATGACGGAGCAAAGAAATCCACCTCGGGATATATTTTGGAAAATACAGAAATCAGCAATTCCCTCGGCATGGTGATGGGAGAGTAAGTGCCTTATGAATCGAATTCCGGGTATTTTACTCATCGTTATGCTGATCGCCATCGTCATCAGAGTTTTACCGAAATATTGGAAAGGCGCGGAGAAAGTGTTTCGTTATGTGGCTTTTCCGGCTTATATTCTGGGTATTCTCTATCTGACGATTTTTTCCAGGTTTTTGTCTCCGAGAGAGATTTATAACCTGATTTTCAATATGGGCTATACGCCCACGGAGAGCGTCATCGTAGGAAACCGCGGCAGTGAATGGCTGGCGGGAAAGCAGGGCGTGCGCGGCATTCGCCTGCTGCTGGTGGGCTTATCGGACCCAAACTCCGAGCTCTACATTATCCCCAGCTGCCTGATGAACCTGCTGCTTTTCCTTCCCCTGGGCATGCTTTTTCGCTTTGTAGTGCCTTCGGGAAAGAAGGACCGTCTTTGGACGTTGGTTTGTGCCGGCTTCGTATTGCTGATCGAGTGTATTCAGTATTTCTTCGGGCTGGGACAGTTCGATATCCTGGATGTGCTTTTTAACACGGCCGGCTTTATCATCGGGCGGAAGATATATGACCACTGGCTTTGCCCTTGGGCGGAGGATATATGACCACTGGCTTTGCCCTTGGGCGAAGAGAGAAAATGAGCCACTGACCCCGTCCCCAAGGCTCATGGAGGATAAGACATGAAGAATGAAAAATTATTGCTTTTAGGTATTGATACGGCGACCAGGTTTATTCTGGAGGATGCCCGGAAAAAAGGGATTTATACCATTATTACAGACCCGCGAGATTTATCCATGGCGCCTCTGAAGGCAAGCGCTGATGAGGGCTGGGACCTGGATGTAGGTGATCTGGATGGACTGGAGAAGAAGTGCAGAGAATCCGGCGTTACCGCTGTGATGGCAGGTAATCATGAATTCTGCCTGGATCATACGAAAAAACTGGCCAAAAGACTGGGTCTTCCCTTCTATGCCGGTGACACTTGCTGGAGTATCGCGCGCAATAAGCTTCGTTTTAAGCAGATGTGCCTGGAGAGTGGCTTAAAAGTAGCTAAGGACTATCAGCCGGGAGATGCAATCTGCTATCCTGTCATCGTCAAACCATCTGATTCCAGCGCATCCCGCGGTATTACGGAGGTCTATGAAGAAAAGAATCTGCAGGCAGCCTGTGAGAAAGCTTTGTCCTTTTCAGATAATAAAAAGCTGGTCATCGAGCAGCTTTTGCGTGGTCGGGAGATCATGTTCACGGGATATATGGATCAGGATCAGTATCATATTCTGATGGTAGGAGAAATCCTGACGGTATCCTGCGCCGGAAGAGAGTGTCTCTCTTTTGCGCCGCATTCTCCGAAAAGAGCAGCCTGGCTGATGGAAAAATACGGAAAAAATATCAGGACACTTTTCGAAAAAATGGATTTTCACAACGGTCTTTTTATTCTGCAGGGCTTTATGGAGGAGGATGGCGATTTCTATCTCTTTGAATCCGGAATCCGTTTCGATGGCGGTTTCACCCCATATCTGGCAGGAAAGGTATATGGTCTGAATCCGGTCAGCTGGATGGTAGACCTGGCCAGAGGAATGACACCTGAGATTGACTGGAGTCATGTAGATGTTACTTCTAATCAGAAATCCTACGCCATCAGCTGTATTTACTGTAATCCCGGAACTATAACGGCCATTGAGGGCGTGGATGAGATCGCTAGGGCTGAGGGCTTTGAATTCCTTCTGAATCGATATAAGGTCGGAGATAAGGTAAGCGACGTGGGAAATATGACCCAGACAGCTTATTATCTGCATGTGATCGCAGATGGTCCGGAGCAGCTGGTGGAAAAAGTGAAATTCTGCAACGATACCCTGCGTATACTGGATCAGGAAGGAAATGACCTTCTGATCAAAGAGACAGAATATGATGAAATCATGGCATCCTGCAGATAGAGAAAAGAATGTATACTTAATTCCGGAACTTCTGCGGCTTAGATGCTGTGATAATTGGATATGTATTTGACACGGAAGGCGTATCTCGTGCAGATTGTCTCCATGTCATCCCAATCGAACCAATCGCAATGGAAGGGTATTCCCTGTAAGATAGAAACGATATTCCAGGAAGAGGCTGATCATGAACAAAACAATTCTGGCGGATAAAATATTTGCTATTTATACCAAGCTTCCCCATTGTCTGATTTTGCGCAGCAGGCATATGAAAGACGTGCGGCGGCGTTTTGACCGGGATAAGCTAAAGGATATCTCTGTCATCAGCGCTAATTGCGTGGGCGGCGAGATCTGCTTTCTGCTGGGTATAGGCTTTCGTTCACCCTTTGTGAATATTTCCATGGACAGAGCGGCCTTTATCCGAATGGTATCCCGCCTGAAGGAATATATGGAGCTGCCCTTAGAGGTGCATGTAAATGAGACAGAAAGCTGCACAGGCAGCCTGCAAGGACCGGACCTGCCTGCCATTGAGATCAGATTTCCGCATGATGCCGATCCGGCAAAGGTAGCAGAAAACTGGGAGCGCAGAAAGAAAAGAATCAATTATGATAAGCTGGTTCTCATTGTGGATGATAAGGGACTTAAGGAGGCGGATTACCGGCTGTATGATCAGCTTCCTGCTTTCCGGAAGATCTGCCTGACGGCAGCAGATCTTTCTGATCGCTACGCCTGGGCTTATCAGATGAAAGAATATGCCGGCGCAGAAAAAACAGGAGAATACAATGCCAAATCCAAAGACGGATTGTGGGTTTTTACAAAAACCTGGGACTACACGTCCTGGCTCAATGGGAATTAAGTGTCATAAGGCGCTGTCCCCTCCTTGCGTGCAAGCCCTTTGGGTGTCTACAGGAGGAAAAATGAATTCTTTAGGGAAAGGGGCTTTGGAATTGAAAAAATTATTTGCCAGAATTTTTATCATTCTGGAATTTGCCATGCTTGCGTTGGTTCTGTGTACCTTCGTGAAAAGACATACGGAAGTCGGAAAAAGCTACGGGTATGGTGTATATTTCGGCGAAGATTATCCTTTGACAGTAAGCTATGAGGATTACAGAACACAGGTGGAGGAGAGACTAGCCTCCGGTGATTATTCCACGGCTGTTCATACTGATGTAAGTGCCGATGAAAGCGGAGACGAAAACGCTGACGGAAGCAGTGCCAAAAATGCAAACGAAGGAAGCGACAAAAACGCCGGCGAAAACAGCGGCAAAGGCGCCAGCGAAAGCGGAGAAGAAGCTGCCGGCGAAAGCAGCGATAAAGGTACCAAGGAAAGCGGCGACAAAAATGCCGAAGAAAACAGCGACAAAAGCGGAGAAGAAGCTGCGGAAAACATTGTGGAATCCGAGGTTTACAAATCCATCATGGGGACATCCACGACTTCCGTGGGAGCTTTGCAGCGTTTATCCAATGTGATCGAGACCATTGAAACGAAAATTGAAGATTATACCAATTCCCAGAAAATCCTGGGAAAGAATTCCTTCGTGGAGGCAAAGAAGACCATGGATCAGGTGACGGGTCTGGATATGACGGCTTCACTTACCGGCGGGCAGAATTCCGACACGGATGTGCGCGATGTGGTTGTGCCGACGGAGGAAGGACAGCTCGGCTGGGTGCAGGACGATTATGACATTACCGAGGAACTGGACAATCTGGTAGATTTTGGTTTGCAGATGGAGGCTGACGGCAGAAATTTCCTGCTGGTAGAAAATCCGAACAAATATGCAGAGTCGGATGCCTTTGAGGATTATTCTGAGGAGAAATACCGGCAGATTGAAAGCGCTGTGACCGATGCGGGTCTGGATATGATCGACCTGCAGTCTGCATTTGCGGATATGGGACTGACGGAGAAGGATATTTTCTTTGATACAGATTTTCACTGGAAACCGCAGTCGGGTGTCCTGGCAGACGGTATCGTAGCTGACTATTTGAATCAGAACTATGGCTACAGTATCGACTGCTCTCTTTATGACAGCAGTATGTATGAAGAGGAAATAGAAGAAGACGGCTTCCTGGGCTACCTGGGAAAGAAAGTCACCCTTGCCTATACCGAGCCGGATGATTTCACCATACTTCATCCTACCTATGAAACAGATTATAGGGTATACAACTCCTATGATGGCTCTGAGAAGACGGGCAGTGTAGAGGATACCCTCTACTGGTATGAGCGTTTGGACGAGGATTCCCTTTATGACGGAAATAAATACGAATTCTATGGCTACAGTGACCAGACCCTGATCAGCATACACAACAATTTGCAGTCAGACGGCAAACGCATTCTGGTCCTGAAGGAGTCCTATGCCAACTGCATGATCCCTTATCTGGCAGCAGGCGTGGAGGATATGGATGTCATCGACCTGCGACTCTTCTGCGGCAGTATCCGGGACTACATCGAAGAAACAAATCCGGACACAGTAATTGTGCTGTATGGTCTATCCTCCTATGAAGATGATACGGTCGAAGAGGGGCTCTTCGATTTCAGGTAAGAGTGAAAAAGGCTGTTTGATTCGCTGTTAAGAGTGGAAGAAGGCTTGTTTGATTCACTGTTAAGAATGAAAGAACAAGGACGAAAGGATAAGAAATGGTTTTCTCCAGTTCGATATTTATGTTTATATTTCTTCCGGTAACTATGCTGCTGTACTACAGTCCGCTTTGCCGGTCGATCAAAGTTAAAAACTGCTGGCTTTTGATGGTTTCTCTGGTCTTTTATGCCTGGGGTGAACCGCTCTATATCGTATTGATGCTGGCATCTATTCTGGTCAATTATTTTCTGGGCAGGCTGGTTTCCACCTGTCCGAAAAGCAAAAAAGGAAAACGAGTGGTATTGCTTGCCTGCATCTACAATCTGGGCATGCTTTTTGTTTTCAAATATTTATCCTGGATCGGCGGTTTGATCTTCGGAGATGCGATTCAGTCTTCTCCCATTGCCAAACTGACCCTGCCCATCGGTATTTCCTTTTATACCTTCCAGGCCTTGTCCTATGTCATCGATGTGTACAGAGGCAAGGATCAGGCCCAGAAGAGTATTCTGAATGTGGGTCTCTATATCGCCTTTTTCCCGCAGCTGATCGCGGGACCGATTGTTCGTTATGGTTCCATTGCGGAGCAATTAGTGGAAAGAGAGCATTCCTTTGAAAAATTTGCCGAAGGCGCCAAGCGTTTCTGCATTGGTGTTTCGAAGAAGCTGATCATTGCCAACAGGGTAGCTGTAGTGGCAGAGGTGGCCTTTGGTGCAGATCCCGCCAAGCGTTCGGTACTCCTGGCCTGGGTAGGCGCTTTGAGCTTCATGCTGCAGATTTATTTCGACTTTTCAGGTTACTCTGATATGGCCATCGGCCTTGGAAAAATGTTTGGCTTTACCTTCCTGGAAAACTTTAATTATCCCTACATGTCCAAATCTATCACGGAATATTGGCGCCGCTGGCATATTTCCCTGGGCGAATGGTTCAGAGATTATCTCTACTATCCTTTAAGCCTGGGTCCGGCCGTACGTCTCAGAAAAAAGATCAATAAAAAAGTAGGCCGAAAGAAATCAGCAGTGATCGCCTCGGTCTTTGTACTTTTCGTCGTCTGGTTTTCCACCGGCATCTGGCATGGCGCCAATATGACCTTCGTCGTTTGGGGCTTGATCCAGTTCGTGTTTATCGTATTTGAACAGTACAGGACGCCGATGAAGAATAAAAAGGCGGGGGCCGTGCTGGGCTTTATTACCACCTTTTTCGTGATTTTGTTCACCAAGGTTATCTTTAATTCCGCTTCCATGGGCGCAGCGATTCATTATTACGGATCCATGCTGCACCTGCAGGGTAACAACTGGGCGGATGCCTTCGGCTGCTACTGGATCCGTCAGTATATCGTCTACATTCTGGCAGGCCTGCTCCTGTCCTTCCCGGTGGTAGAAGCTATTACAGGAAAAGTGGACGCAAGTAAAAATGCCAAGGCCATCGCGGCAAAGAATGGACTCTGCTATCTGATACTCTTCCTACTCTACGTATGGGATATTATTCTGGCCGCATCCGGCGGGTATAATCCTTTTATCTACTTTAATTTTTAACAAAAAGTGGGTGGAGATTCCTTAAACAGGGAAAATTAAATTTCTCGGCTGATGACGACAAAGTCACGGACAGAGGAAACAGGGATTTATCTGAATAGATGCTGATAATTGTTTTTGAAAATATGGGATGCTATAATTGATTAGAAAAGAGATTACAAGAGTAGCAGAGAAACAAGTACAGTAAATCCGGCACGAAGGGGCGAAAATATGAAATATCCGATAGGTGTGCAGTCATTCGAACTAATGATTTAGAATCACTATACATATGTAGATAAGACAGATTTGGTATATGATCTGGCTCAGGAACACGTCTGCTTTCTTTCACGGCCACGCAGATTCGGAAAGTCTCTTCTGCTCAGTACCCTGGAAGCTTATTTTCTGGGGAAAAAAGACTTATTTCGAGGACTGGAAATAGAGAAAAAAGAGCAGGATTGGAACGTATATCCGGTATTTCATATTGATTTTGCAAATTGTAATTTTAATAAAGCGGATGCTTTGAATAATGTCCTCAATGCATATTTAAGCAACTGGGAAGAGAAGTACGGAAAAGAAGATGCCAGAGTGGAGCTGGGAGACCGCTTCCAATATGTGCTCGAACAGGCTTATCAGAAAACCGGAAAAAGAGCAGTTGTTCTGATCGATGAATATGACAGGCCGCTTCTTGACCTGCTGGGAGAAGAAGGAGAAAAAACAAATCGTGACATCTTAAAGGGATTTTACGGAACCTTTAAATCTGCGGATGCTTCACTGCGCTTTGTATTGCTGACAGGTGTGACTAAGTTTTCTCAGATTACTGTATTTTCCGGTTTCAATCAGCCTAATGACATTAGTATGGACAGTCATTATGATGCAATCTGCGGAATCACAAAGGATGAACTGTCTCATTATTTTGCAGAACCTATGAAAAAAATGGCTGAGAAATATCATTGTTCAGAGAATGAAATGAGAAATATCCTTAAGAAGCAATATGATGGATATCATTTCAGTGAAGAATTGACGGATATTTATAATCCGTTTAGCCTGATTAATGCCTTTGCAAAAAATCGAATCGATGATTACTGGTACCGTTCCGGTACGCCGACCTATCTGGCAAAGCTTCTGGAAGGTCACAATGTCAATATGCAAAAGCTGATCGGCCAGCCTTATGAAGCGAAGTACTTCATGGATTATCGTGCGGATGTCGAAGACCCGCTTGCCATGTTATACCAGAGCGGCTATCTGACAATCAAGGATTATGACTACAGAGACTGGGTGTATACACTGGATTATCCAAATAACGAGGTAAGAAAAGGCTTTGTGAGTCTAATCGCAAACGGATACTTCAGGGAGAAAACTATGCCGACAGAAAACCGGCTCATGGATTTGAATCGTATGTTTCGCCGCGGAGACCTGGAAGCGATTCGGGATCTTCCTCGCATCTATTCCCTATGAAGCCAATAAAGATGTCAGAGCCATGAATTTCGAGACACATTTTCAATATACATTCTATATCATTAACCGGCTTCTGTCCTGCTACACGACCTTGATCGAAAAGCAGAACAGTCAGGGACGCGCTGATATTATTGTAGAGAGTGACTACGACATCTACATTTTCGAATTCAAAGTAGATCATAGAGCAGAAGAAGCTCTGCAGCAGATCGAAGAAAAGCAGTATGCACTTCCTTACCTGACAGATGAACGGAAGCTGCATAAAATCGGGGTAAGTATTTCGAGTAAGACCAGAACCGTAGAGGACTGGATCAATGCCTGAATTCGAAGGAAACTGAGATAATAGAAAATGATCAACATGAGAGAGCAAATAGCCAAAATAATATTTTGGACTTTGTCACTCTCAGGTTGATCATTTTTTCGTGTGTTTTCTTTTGATATATTCGGCGCCGGAATCTCGCAGGAGCATGCTTTGTCGTTAGATCCGATCCTAGCTTGTAAAGCGTCCGGGAAGGAAACTTGAACGCAGTACAAGCAATCCCCCGCCTCTGCTAAAGCACGCCTTCGGTGTAAGTCGTAGAGACGTAGGCGGGGGGGTACGGGGGATGCCTGCGTTCATGAGCAAGTAGCGAAGCGGATTGCGAATGTCCGCTTTACCTCATCAGAGGGCTTCTGCCAGGCCAGCAGCCCATCGGCTGTAGAGGGCATCAGCATAGGAATTTTTCTCCCAGTCAGCCCTGGAAGCTTTTTGCTTTCTGCGGATATTTTCTTCCCTGCATTCCTGCAGCATTGCCTCACATAGAATTTCCGGCGTAAGGTCTGCGCCCAGAAGCCGTCCGTTTCCCTCATTTACGATTTCGGAAGTGCCGCCTACATCGGTGGCGATGACCGGAATGCCGAAGGACTGGGCTTCCATGATGGAAACAGGCACACCCTCGGTCGTACTGACATTGAGGAAGAAGGTAATTTCATTCTCGCTATAGAATTTCATGACATCGTCATGGGCAATTCTGCCGGTAAAAGTAACTTGCTTCTGCAGTCCGGCCTTTTCAATGATCTCTTTGATCTGACCGGCCTCCACGCCATCCCCCATACAGGTCCAGCGGATATTCTCCGGGGCAAGAGCGGAGAGGAAGGAAGGAGTTCTGCATTCCGAAGTTTTTTCGGAAGTCGAACATCTATTTTCAGTATCCGGAGTGTTTGCAGGAGTCGAACATCTATTTTCAGTATCCGGAGCGTTTGCAGGAGTCGAAAAGGTCTCGACGTCCGGAATATTTGCAGAAGCCGGGGATTTCCGGCTGTCTGAGCTTTCTGACGGTTCCTGCATGGAGCGGACCTGCTCGTTGAATTCCACAAAGGCTTTGGCAAATAAGGATACGCGTTTCAGCTCGGAAAGGTGGCTGCAGGTGACGAAGTGGATCTTTGAAAAATCCTTCTGCATGGAAGTGCCATGCTCCAGGGTTCCCAGGCGGGCCAGCATTACTTTTCCCCGGCAAAGCTTTTTGCCGTATTTGCGAAAGAGGTATTGACGACCGTTTTCCGAACAGGTATAGACGCCATCCAGATATTTGATCATAGGTTTCTGGAATGGATTATAGTTCATGGCGTTGCGTTCCGAATAAATATCATAGCCATGACCTCTGGAAAAGGCTTTCACCTGATAGCCCTTTTTTTGCAGTAGCTTTTTCAAGCGGCAGGCGATCATTGCATGGTCAAAAAACCAATAGCTGTAAATGCAGACTTTGTCTTCCGGCTGCAGGAGCTTTTTCAAATGTTTGCGGATGATCTGATATTCTGCTTGCGACTTTCCGGAGATATAGGTCTTCAGCAGAAATTTCTTAGGATTCCCTGTTTTCTCCCGGAAGAAGGGAGGCTGAAGCAAGCCCTTCAAGACATAGGCAGGCAAACGGAATTTATTTTTTCTGGAAATCTTTCCGATGGGGAAGCTCCTTACATTTGCAGGGAGAGGCCTTTTCTTTTCTTCAGATAAGATATCCAGGGAAAAGACATAGATCTGATCAAAGGCATCAGCGAGGAAAGGAATCTCATCCTCCAGAAAGGTTTCCTGCATTTTATATGGAAATTCACTTGTGATGAGAATGCATACATCAGACATATGGGTTAGACCCTCCTTATAATTCATGAAATAGATTCCTTTTGACCCTGATCATTCCTGCATTTTCAGTAAGGAATGTGAGGAATCATACCATGCAAAGCCGCGAAAAGGCAGTATGGAAATTTTTGTGATAAAATATTTATTATTATAGAACAGAGAAAAAGAGAATGCCAGAGAAATAGAAGACAGAATCCCGGAGCCTTGTATAAAAGGCAGGAGCATTGGAGGTTCAACTTTTGGGGAAGGCATGATATAATCGACAGAGTTATTGTAGCATGGTGGGAGCCTTAACGGAGCCATGCGTGGGTATCATAATCCGTGGAGGGAAGCGAGTGTGTAGCGTTTGCCGTGGATGTTTCGCATCAGATAAGCCAAAAATTAATTTTGACATCTGATACCGAGAAGCTGAAACACGAGGACTGATTGCCAGGTAAATTTGTATGAAAGATCGTGTCAAATGGCTTGTGAAAAATCGAAGAAAAGAAAAAAGGTTCAGAGGAACCTTGAAAATTGCAAATATAAAAAAGGAGAATGAAAAATGAGAGAACAAATTTTGGAGCTTTGTAAAGAAATCTTGCCGAGAATCGACTTCGAAGGATCTGAGGCGCTGGTGGATGATGGCATTCTGGACTCCATTTCTATAATCGCCCTGGTATCTGAACTCTCCATGGAGTTTGATATCGAGTTCGATATGAACGAGCTGCAGGCTGAAAACCTGAATTCCCTCGATGCCATCGTAGAAACGGTGAAAGCGCTTCAGAACAAATAATTCAAGTCTCGCTCCGGCGAGACTTGGCGCCGGATTCGGGGTGCGGTCGTCCATCGCGAAGCATACAGAGTAGTGGACGACACTGCGTAAGCAGGAGCACCGACCGAAGCGGAAGCTGAGATCAGCTTTAGCTTGCCAGAAGCACAGAAATCTTTGATTTCGTCTTGCTTCTGCATACACAGTAGACATTTTCCTTCCCGAATCCGAGTAGGATGCATAAAACAATTGTAGAGGCAGGTATAGATCAAGGATGTACAAGACAATTGTAGAGGCAGTTTTGGATCACGGACAAAAGCTTCCGGATCGAATTGCCATAGGATTTAAAAATCAGCGGATCAGCTATAGAGAGCTCTGCAGCCGGATCAAAAGCACAGCTGCCATTCTGAGAGAAGATTTTGCCATTGAAAAAGCAGATCATGTCATGCTGAGCGCAGTATCGAAACCGGAGTATGTGGTAGTATTGCTGGCCCTGCAGTATCTGGGCGCCATCACAGTGCCGGTCGATAAGGCTGCCCTGGAAGAAAATATAGCCGACGTGTATGTATTTAATCAGGCCAAAATAATCTTTACGGATACAAAAATCACGAATGCGGAAGTGCATAAGTCATCGCTGGCCGGCTTGTATAAAAAGGCATGCGAGATGGATGCCGCCCGGACCGAAGCAGAGAAGTCGCTTCGCGCAGAGCCTGAAGCTGGTGAAGTAGGAGAGACGCCGATTTGTACAGGATGTAAAGCTGGTGAAGTAGAAGAGAAGCCGCTTCGCGCCGGCACTGAAGAGGGCGAAAAAGCGCAGATGCCACTTCGCGCTGTCTGTGAGGATGACGAGATAGCGGAGATTCTCTTTACCACCGGTACCACCGGCCGGCCCAAGGGCGCTATGCTGAGCTATGGCAATATCTATGCCAGCACCCATAATACCTGGGAAGGTGTAGGTATGCTGCCGGAGGATGTGCTTTTAATCCCTTTGCCGCTGAATCATTCTGTGGGCATGCGTGTGCTGCGAACAGCCTTGTACATAGGCGCAACGGTCGTTATTCAGAATGGATTTACCTTCTCGAAGGAGTTGATCAGGAACGTAGATGAGTTTAGCTGTACTGCATTTGTCTGTGTGCCTGCAGTGCTGGAGAGACTTTACCGTCAGATGGGCGAGGACTTCATCAATCTCATGAAGAAGCTCCGCTACATCGAGATCGGCGCAGGTTCCCTCAGCTACGATATGAAGAAAAAACTGACAGCCCAGCTTCCGGAGACAAGGATTTTTAATACCTGGGGATCTACAGAAACCGGCGGCGCAATCTTTCTGGAGGTATCACGACACCAGGACAAACTCACATCTCTGGGCAAACCGGTCAGCGGCATTCGCCTTAAGGTGGTGGATACAGAAGGAAATGCCATCGAAGCCCATGACATAGACAGCGCAGGCCGCATGATTCTGCAGGGACCTATGTGCATGAAGGGTTACTACCACCTGGAAAAGGAAACTGCGGAAGCCTTACAAAAGGGCTGGCTTTTTACCAATGACCTGGTATACACGGATGAGGACGGCTTCGTTTATATGCTTGGCCGAGCTGACGATATCATCAATGTCGGCGGCGAAAAGGTATCACCGATCGAGGTGGAAAACATTGCCTCGGAATATCCGGAAATTCAGGAATGCGCCTGCATAGGCGTTGAGGATCCGGAAGGAATTTTGGGCCAGGTCCCGCTTCTTTGCTATGTGCCGGAGGTAAATGCCAATCCTGCGGAAAAGGATATTCTGCGTTTTCTGGCAGACCGAATGGAGTCCTGGAAGCTGCCTAAGCTGACCCTGCGAATGGGTGAATTGCCCCGAAACCGCATGAAAAAGCTGGATCGTAAAAAGCTCAGATCCTTCTGGGAAGAAGCTGGCGATAGCAATCTCTCCAATCCGGTGCTCGATGCCATTCTGAGCAGAAGAAGTGTCCGCAATTTTACGGAAAAAGAGATCCCGAGGGCGGTGATGGAGCAGATCATGAAATGCGCCCTGCAGGCGCCTTCTGCGAACAATATGCAGACCTGGCGATTTTTCGTCCTGCAGGATGCAGCTGTCATCGCAGGCTTGAAAGATGCCATCGAAAAAACAGCAGCAGAGAAAAAGGTCAAATTCTACGGTATGAATAATCCGACCACGGTGGTCATCATCACAAATGATAAGAGAAACGCCAACGGAGCCATCGATGCAGCGCTGGCAGCAGAGAATATCATGATCGCCGCCCAGTCTCTTGGGATCGGCAGTGTCTGGAACAATGCCCTGCACTCCATCTGTGACGAGCCGGAAATACGAGCCCTCCTTAGCGACTTGGGCGTCGCCGCCCGCCACAAGGTATGCGCCATGCTCTGCCTGGGCTATCCGGCCGAGACACCGAAAAAAATCGAACGCCGAACCGACGTCATCACCTGGAAATGAACCTTGGGGACGGGGTCGATGGCTCATTTCAAAAGTGAGACGGGGGACGGACCTTTGTCCCGGAACAGGGAGTGGGACGGGGGACGAACCTTTGTCCCGGAACAGGAAGTGGGACAGGAGATGGACCTTTGTCCACGGAGCAGAAGAGAAAGTTAAGCATGGGGAAGAAGGGCAGGTGAAGCTGGCTGATGGAAAAAATGAGCCACTAACCCCGTCCCAAAGAAATGAAATTATGTCAAAATTATTAATTATAGGAACAGACTATTCTTTTAGGGATGTCATTCAATATACCAGGGAGCTTGGAGTCTATACGATCGTTACGGATTTTTCGACGCCGGAGCAGAATCCTCTGAAGCTTCTCGCGGATGAGTACTGGATCATTGATGTAAAAAACATAGACGAACTGGAAGCAAGAGCAAAGGAAGAAAAAATCACGGCGGTTTTTGCCGGAAATCATGAATTTTGTCTGGATGTCTGCCGGGAACTGGCCCGCAGGCTGTCGCTGCCTTTTTACGGAAACAATGCGGCATATGACATCTCCAGAAATAAGGCGCATTACAAGGAACTGTGCATAAAGCATGGCCTGGATGTGCCGAAGAGATATAAGCTGGATAGCAGCTTCCGGCAGGAAGATCTGCAGGCAATCCGTTATCCGGTGCTGATTAAGCCGACAGATTCCTGCGCCCAGCAGGGAATCAGCGTAGTCCATGAAGAAAAGGATTTGAAAGCGGCATATGAATTCGCCCTGTCCTTTTCTGATAAAAAAGACATTCTGGTGGAGGACTATATCGACGGAGACGGTGTCTTTACCTTTTGCTATCTGCATAAAGGCAAATTATATCTGATCGGACATACGCGTGAGCTCAGTGATGAGCTGGTCAACGGCAGAAAAAATTTCTGCTACGGAATCCATTTCGGAAAATTCGGAAAAGTGATCAGAGAAAATGTTTTCCCTAAATATGAAGCCATGATGAAAGAACTGGGAGCGGAAGAAGGAGAAGTGCTTTTTCAGGGTATTATCAAAGATGATGTGATCTATAATCTGGAATACGGCTATCGTCTGGACGGAGTCCTTTCCTGGCGTGTGCTGGAACCCTGCTACCATTTCAGCACCTTGAAAACCATGGTCAATTACGCATTGGGAATCGAGACACCGGCTGCAAATTTTGAAAAAATCCTTGCAGGTCCGGCCTATCCGGCCATCTCTGCCTACACTATCTGGATCCGCCCGGGAAAAGTCACAAAGATCCTGGGAGAAGAGGAATTGCTGCAAAGAGATGACATTCACTTCGAACTGCGCAATTTCCGGGAAGGCATGGAAGTCCCGGTCCGTGACAATATGCGAAACATAGCCTACCACTTTACTATTTGCGCCCAAAGCAACGAGGAACTGGCAGAAAAATTCGCAGAAATCAACAGCAAGCTCCATGTATACAATGAAGCAGGAGAAGAAATGCTCATATACAACCACAACTTCCTGCAGCTATCAACCCAGGCATGAGCCTTGGGGACGGGGTCGATGGCTCATTTCAAGAACAGAACTTTAACAAAGAGATGTTTTGGACACACAGTGTCTTACGCGGTTATTGCTTTTATGATTGATTATTATATATAATTTATATGGATTATTAATGCAGGATTTAAATTGAAATTTTTAGGAGGTGATTCTAATCGCAGCACATATTCAGAATTTTAGAATCAGTTCATTTAGAGGAATCAGAGAGCTAGAACTTACTGATTTAGGTGATATAAACATTATTGTTGGCGATAATAATGCAGGAAAGACAAGTGTATTAGAAGCGTTACAGATATTTTGTGAGCCAACTGTTACAAATATTATTAGTTTGTCCAGAAAAAGAGAAAGAGGAGCTGGTCTCATGCGTATGGGGCTTGATATGCTTAGCTCTCTGATTTATTTATTTGCAATTAATGATCAATCCCGATATCAAATGGAATTGTCGGGTAAAATTTTATCTAAAGAATGTAAGGTTTTTCTTTCCGGTGAATTAGAAAAACAAATTGTTGATACAAGTAGCTTACCTACTTTTGTTCAGCATAGCCGTGAGGAGAATTACGAAGAAGAAATCGAAACATTTGTTGGAAAACTTAGAACTGAATGCGGGGAAGACATATATCATCAGGATGTCGAAGTTAACAAATACTCTAGATTTCGCAGGTTATCCAATTCCGATATGGGATGGTTTTTGCGAAACGACATACTTTTTTCAGGTGATCATTTAATTAATGATTCCTTTAATCGGATTACAAAAGAGGTTACTTATAGAGAAAAAGTAATCGAATTATTAAAAGAAGGATTTGATGAGTCGATTTCCGACCTGAGAGTTATAATAAATGATGAAACGAAAAGATATGTGCAGATGGTGGAAAAGGAAAACGGAGAACAAATTCCCTTATCTCTTTACGGAGACGGAATGAGGAAAACTCTGACAATGGTAAATTCTATCATGATCGCCAGAGATGGCGTGGCCATGTTTGATGAATTTGAAACTGGGCTGCATACATCTTCGATGGATCTGGTTTTTAAAATGGTTTTAAAAGCAGCCAGGGAACTGAATGTGCAGTTATTTATGACCACACACAGCTTAGAAGCGGTGGATAAAATGCTGAAAAGTGCGGGAACAGATATAAATCGTGTAAAAGTGATTAGGCTTCGAAAAAAAAGAGGAAAAATATATTCTAAAGTGATGAATGGTGAAGAAGCAAGGGAGGATCGCGAAGAATATAACATGGAGTTAAGAAAATGAGGAGTTTGATACTTTGTGAGGGAATTGACGAGGTATTAATTCTCGGCTATTTTCTCTTTAAAAAAGCCGGATGGTATTATAAACCCAAGGAAGATTTTGCAAATGATTATAAATTTCCGAGACCTACGAAAAGTAGTCCGGCTCCGGAAGTATATTGTAAAGATGATGAAAAGCTTGCTATTTGGGCCGTGGGTGGAAAAGATAGTTTTTCGCGTGCATATAAACTTATTCGCAAAGCATTGAATAATACGCAGAATGAGTATATTGATAATGTTTTTATCGTGGCAGACCGTGATGAAAATGAAGTACAGGAATGTTTGAAAAAAATACAGACACAACTGGCTGACAATGGAATTATCGTCTCTGAACTGGTGAATCATTCAAAAAATGAATATCGTTATGAAATTGATGATGAAGAATTGAACATGAACATTATACCTATCGTGGTACCGTTTGATAAAAATGGGGCAATCGAAACGGTGCTGATGGAAGGAATTGAGGAGAACGGAGAAGAAGAAAGGTATATTGTACAGAAGGCAAATAATTATATTGACGAAATCATAGAATCAGGCAGGCTGAATAAGTATCTACAGCATGATCGTTTGATCTTAAAGGCACGTCTATCTGCAGCCATATCCATTACGAATCCCGATAGATCCACCGGAATGTATGATAATCTGCTAATGTCCTGGGACTGGGAAGAAAAGGAAAGTGTAAAAAGACATTTCGGTATTTTGTTAGACTATGTATCATGAAATAGGACAGATGCTTATAGATGAGTTTTACGTTTTTCGGACATAGGTTTTATTTTTTGGCAAGCCCGCGGCAATTCACGAAGTTCAAATGGTTCCTGAACTATTATCTGCTGCAGAACCGGCGGATGCTATGGGGTGTGGTCGTGCTGCTCATTGCCTTGGAGCTATTCCTGCTGTCGTGTAGGGTAGGAATAGTTAGAGAGAAACGGTATGGGGAGGAGAGATTGCAGGGAACGAAAAAATCTCGCGGGAAGGAAGAATCGTGTGTGATGAAAGAATCTCGCGGGGCGGAAGAAGCGTGTGCGACGAAAGGACTGCAGGTGCAGATGAAAAAGAGGCTGCGGCTTGCGGCGCTGGCCTGTTATATCCTGTTTCTGCTGATCGCATTTGTCTTCAGCAGGATGGGAAGAGCAATGATTCGGGAATTTTATGTGCCGACACCAGGCAGCTATATTACAGCAAACGGCTTCCATGAGACAGCGGTTCTGATCTCATTACTGCATATGGTATTCTACTGGCCGGCAGGCCTGCTGGTGGGCATGACCCGGCCACAGGGGAAGAGATGGAAAGGATTCATCATGCTCCTGGGGCTGGTCATCGGCATAGCAGGGATACGGTACGGGCTGGCATGCGGGAGAGTAAATGCGGGGGATATGATCGCGGAGGTGGTTGGCGCTGGGATGGGGATTGTTACTGTCTGTAGTTTGAAAGATGATTAAAAGCTGGATTGAACTATAAATAATTGATGTGTTTAAAGGTTCTAATAAATGTCCTCTAAGCTTAAGGTTTTATTAAGCTTGTCTTTATCTTAACTTCAGGTGGCTCTGATAATATACAATCATCAAGAGAACAGAAGAAAACACCTGAAAGGAGAGAGGGGATATGGTGGTGTGAAATTACCGAAAAATATCTAATTGATTACGAAGGAAAACAGATTGACTTACAGTTTTAAATGGTGTATCATAATCATGAATTTATGAACATAATAATCCGGAAGAATATGAGGATATTGATATGAAAAAATATGAAACACCATTTGTAGAAAAGATAACATTTGATTACACAGCACAGATTGTAACAAGCTCTACTTGTCAAGCACAGGTCACAAATGTATTAGAGAATGGGGTATGTGTGGATGGTACCCATGTAGAGCAGTGGGTTACTCCACAACCTTCGGGTTTTTAAATACTTAGAGTTTTGGAAATCAGTGCTATTTGAAAGCTAAAAGGAGAAAAAATATGGCTGATAGAATTGAAATGACAGAAGGACTTGAGGGAATCGTTGGCGGTTCTTTTACTACAATAACAGATACAACGAACGGTGGATATGTGACAAAGGGTAACTATAGCGGAAGAAAGTTCCATATCCCAAGCGCTGATAAGAATGAGGCTTTCAAAATACTCCTTATGAACTATGCTGACTCTTCAGAGACTGAGCCACAGATTATTGAGGCTTGCCTTAAAGCAGGAATTTTTGACAAAGAATTTTGATATAGTTTAAAAAATTAAGCCCTTGCTAACGAATGTTAGCAGGGGCTTTTGATATTTTATAATTTATCGAGACCGGCCTTTACGTAGGCTCTTGTTTTTTCACATATTGCCGGATTGCAATGTCCCGGCTTTCCGTAATCGTTATGATAAGCGAGGCATGGCATACATACCTTATTATAAGGGCATTCAGGACACTCTTCCGGTAATGGGATAGTCTCCGCCTGCCGGTTGATTTGCTTCCAGGCATCGGCAAAGCTTAATTTCATTAAATCAGCTGAGATATCCGAAAGATTAGTACAGGCACACATTAAGCCATTCCATTGTACCGAGAAACCGCTTCTGCCGGCACCGCATTGCAGACCGAATCTTTTGTTACCGGAGCTTGCAGGATCAGGCAATTCAATATCGTCTATGGGTTCTGTTTCGATATTTTTAAGCTTGTGATATATTTTTCGTAGTTCGACATATTCCTTCGGTGTCAGATCATAATTGTCGCGTTCTGTATTTTCGCGAGGTGAAAAGAGTCCATAATTCAGATGGTATTCCATGCCCAGTGATTCTGCCAATGCAAGCAAAGGCTGCGCGTCTTCATACATAAATTTACTAGGCGTAATAGATATCAATTTTCTGCATTTTATATTTTCCAAGAGCTGCAGGTTTTCTATTACTTTCTGAAAAGCGCGGACGCCGGTTACTTTTTCATAGGCATCTTCATTACTGCCGTAGAGAGATACTGTAATAGCCTTAGGTGGGTGCTTTTCGAAAAAATGAAGCTTCTGGTCCAGCAGCAATCCGTTCGTCTTTACCGAAGCTTGTATTCCCATGCTTTCCAGGTACAAATATAATTCTTCAAAACCGGGATAAATCAGACATTCACCGCCCGTCAGACAGGCCTTCATCATGCCCTTTTCATGGGCTTCTTTCATGATGCGCTTCCATTGTTCTACAGATAAAAGTTTAGAGCCACGCAATTGGTCCTTGTACAAATGCACATAGCACATCTTACAATCCAGATTACAAAAAGGAGTTAACTCAAAGCTTCCGGAAAGTGGAATTCCCTTTAGCCTGGCTTTATAATCCTGATATTGTGAAAGGTAGAAGCGTTTTTCTTCGTTGGAATATCCTTCTCTGGATAATTCTGTCAGCAGTTCAGCAATATTTTTTATTTCGCTAAATTCCAGTATTTTTTTGCTCATGTTAATTTTCCCTGGGAATCTTTTGAAGGGTTACATCTCTACAAGTCCGATTTCGACCATTTTTGCAATGGTTGCATCGACATCTTTTCTGGCAGTAGCTTCATCAATGTCATAGGTTTCAAGTATAGCTTTTACTAAATCATCTGCAGAAGCTTCTGTTTTTAGCTTTTTAAGAAGAAAAGCAGATACCTCATTCAATACAACGGTTCCGTTAAAGGTGGAAATATTATCGCCTGTGGGAACGGCCATGTAATCTTCCTCAATATTGACAATTTCAAATCCTTTTACTGCTTTCATAATCATTCCTCCGGTTTTCTATCGACCTATCAAATATTTGATAAGATTTCGTAAACATGTTCCATCGATGCTGCCGTATTGTCACATTCGACCAGATAGATGGGGATATTTTTGATCATTTGCTTAATGCTTGCGAGCGCTTTCACAGTCAATGCTTTGTCCCACATAGGAATAAAAGACTGCTCCATCAAAAATTGATATTTTTCCTGATAGGACATCTTTCTTAAATTCGTTTCATGGGAACGCTTTACCTTCAAAATGGCTTTGAGTGGTTTGCAGACATTTTTAAATATATGGTCAGAGCCATCCCAGGGAGCTCCGTATACAAATCTATTCTTAGGATTGACGATCGGTTTGTCACCGGAAATCCATTCAGCGTTCAGCGTGTCTACCCATATAGAGGCACGGGTTGATTTTCCGATGCCGGATGGTCCGGAGAAGGCATAGGCATCATCCTTAATGCTCACACAGGCGGCGTGAAGAATGACATTTCCCTCTTTTATGATCCTGCATTGTAGTGCCAGGAGTGAAAAGGGCTCTAAGAAGCGAATGCGTTCCGGATAGCTTACGAAGTTTTTCTGAAAATAGCCCTCTGCATAGGAATAATCATCGGAGACCTTCATGGTTCCTATACCGTAATTGAATTTATAAATCCACGCGCCGGGATGGGCGGGAGTGCGATTGATATTCATATGCTGTAAGCTGGCAATCGTCTCCTCTGTCCGGATATACTCATATTCGTCTGATTGTATGATCCGCAATAGCCTGGATTCGTCAGGACATTCGGTGGTCTCAAAGGGACCATATGTCTCAGGTAAAGGATCACGCTCTACGAAGACATTTGCGATTTTATATAAAGCCATAATTTAAAATTAAAATAAAAAATTTTATATCTGATATTGTTTGGTTCAGCGCTTTTTCATTCGGCAGGAAAGCTGATCAAAAGCCTTTATCTGCCCTGAAATTTCAAGCTTTATGCTATCAAAATCATGGGGGAAAGTCAAGGAAGGTGGTGGGGCATTGGGAAGGCTTATAGACATAGACTTACATGTCTAAGAGGCATTATCGATGATGATTTGTCAGAAAAATCTCAGATTATTCAATGATTTTTGATTCAAATCATGCGTAAGATATGCCCAAGTCTGATTTTATGATATTATATAAATAGATTTAGCTATTTGTCCGTTCAGGTATTGGGGGTTGATTATGGATAAATATAAAGAAAATGAATATCAGATGCCGGTTACGCTGGAAGAACATTTGAAATGTTATTCTGAAAAGCGTGAAGATATGGAGAATCTCTATACTACATGGAAAGTTATTAAAAAGAAGCTCATAGAACAGTTGGAATATTCGAAAAATATTTTTGTAAATTATAGTCTTCATGATGCAACGCATAGTAAATCTGTAATTCAGGGAATCGAACGTTTTCTGGGAGAAGATCGTATCTGTATGCTTTCTCCAACGGATACCTTTATGATATTGGTTTGCTCCTATGCACATGACTATGGAATGGCTTTGACATATGACCGTGTATATAACATTTTGGGAAGCAGTGATTTCAAAACTTTTATAGAAACATTGCATGGTGAGTTGTACAGTCTGGATGATTCAGATCGTTTTGCTGTATGTACGCTATATAATTATCTGCATGAAAATATAGAAAAAATTTCTATAAAAGATATGTATTATTCAATCATGCTTATGCTGCAGGCCTATATTCGTCCGAAGCATTGGGCAAATGTCATTGATTTTTCTAAAGATTTTCAGGATATTATTAAAGGAAATATAATAAAACGATTTGTAGATGGTACAGAAGGTATCGTTAAAATATGTATGTGTCATGGGATGTCTATGGATGAAGTTTTGCAGTTGTCCTTTAAATCCAATGGGATTGTAGGGGACCATTTTCATCCACGTTTTGTGGCGTCTATGCTGCGCCTCGGAGATTTGTTAGATCTGGATAATGGCAGATTTCCACGCTGGTTCGTGGATGAAGTAAATAAGGACTCATCACTCATCCCTAAAATGTCAAAGATTCACTATTTTAAGCATGAATCAATTACGCATTATCTGATATCGCCGAAAGAGATTGAGATTACTGCCAATTGTCTTGTCAATGAAAAAGATGATCCAGAATATGAAATGGCAAATAAGATTGCCAATTGCGTAAGTGAATGGATCACAGCATTAGAGGATGAATGTAATAATCTGGTTCTTCATTGGAATGAAATAGCACCTTTCGAATATGGACGTCCGCCGGGAAAAATCAAAAAGGAAATTCTTTTAAATGGTCAGAACTATTCTTCGAAAGGACAGCATTATCAGATGCAGATGTCCCAAGAACGAGTGATGACTCTATTAGAAGGTACCAGTATTTATCAGAATAAATATGTGGGAATTCGTGAGATCCTTCAGAATGCAGTCGATGCATCGCTTCTGCAATTGTGGAATGATATCATGAATAACCGTTATATCACTTACGGCTTATCAAAAGACTCTATTAAAGGTGAAGACGGCAAGGGAAATCTTCAGTTTAAGGATTTGTTAGAAAATAATCGCTCGGAGATTTTTAATAATTACGGAATAACAATTGAAGTAATAAAAGATTTGCAAAAAGATAAAGTGTTCGTAGTAGTTAAGGATAAAGGTATTGGTATTACCACAGATGAGGTAAGGTTTATAGCTAATATCGGTTCCGGTAGAGAAGAAAACACTCGTGTAAAGAGGATACGAGATAACATGCCAGAATGGCTGCAGCCTTCCGGCATATTTGGTATTGGATTGCAGTCTGTATTTCAGCTGACAGATTGTATCGAATTTTATTCTCGTCAGCCAAATACTTTAGAGAATGTGATCAGATTACACTCTTTTGGAATGAATAAGGGAACGGTGGACTCATATTCTCTTGTACAGAAGGCAGAGGGCTTGTATTCAGATAATGCCAATCCTGGTACAAATGTAAAAATAGAAATCCTGCCTGAAAAGCTGAAAAATGCCAATAATGAGTTTACGTTCCAGTATTTTGACGCTTCATTTGATCACGGCGATGAACTGGATATGATCTACAAAGAAATCCGGAATGCATGTTCTGATATTATTTTAGAATCGAAATACGATTATTTTAATGTAAATTTCCGTCTTACAATTATTTCAGAGGTAGGGAATATACTAAAAGATAAAGAGTTGCAAAAGGAAAAAAGAAATAGTTATTTCAAAAAAAGTGGAGAATTAAAGAACAAAAAGAAAAAGCAAAAGCAAAAGGAACAAAATGATTCCTTTGGAAATGTGTTTGAATCCTTCATACTGAAGAAGGAAAACCCTGAGGAGAATGGGGATATATATGCCTTTGATCATGTGCGTGCATTGTTTTGGGATAATACTAAAAAACGCAAATATTTATTGAAACTAAGACCCTGTAGTTTAAAATATCCGAGGGTATTTTTGCCGGAACCAAAGTCAAATTTATATAGTATATCGTATAAATTCAATACCATATCAGACTTAAATGTACTGTATCGTGAAGAACGTTTGCATGCACCATAGTCAAGTAAGTAGACACGTTTTTAAAGAAAAAGTTCTGAGGACAG